>PDWJ01004180.1_pt1 | contig 17774 bp, 18 predicted proteins | sample 1430881 | NCBI WGS metagenome assembly PDWJ01 (sample SAMN01162460, study PRJNA174530) | Oral metagenome, whole genome shotgun sequencing project. | biome: Marine environment; feature: Marine mammal; material: Swab sample of the gingival sulcus; isolation source: swab sample of gingival sulcus...
GAAAGTTTCTAATTTATCTTTTCCTATAGCTGTATTTGGTCTAAATCCAATACAAAGAATAACCATATCTGTTTCGTATTCGCCCTTAGTAGTTATAATTCTTTCTACCTTTTTATCTCCAACGATTTCAGTTACCTGTTGATCAAGTGCGAACTTGATACCGTTATCTTGTAGATTTTTATCCATTAAATCTGTAAATGGCTTATCGTAGTATGCGCTTAAAGTGCTGTTAGCGATGTCTATTAATGTTACTTCTTTTCCATGTCTCTCAAACGCTTCTACTAGTTCTACTCCAATGTAACCAGCTCCAACTACAGTAACTTTTTTTATGTCTTCGTTCTTAAGTTTTTCTATTACCTCACTCGCATCTTGGAATAGTTTCACCTGCTGTACATTCTCTAGTTCTCTTCCTTTAATAGGTGGAATAAATGGGATAGAGCCAGTAGCTAGAAGTAGCTTATCATAACTCTCTTCGTATTCCTTTCCATCTACACTTTTTGCATATACTATTTTCTTATCAAAGTCTATATTTGTTACTTCTGTTTCTACGTGAACTTTTGCACCCGCTTCTTCTAACATTTCTTTGTTAGCATAAAAGAGTCCGTCAGAACCTTTTATCTGACCGCCAATCCATAGTGCCATACCACATCCTAAGAAACTTATATTAGAATTTCTATCAAAAACAACTACTTCATTACCTTTATCAAGTGAAAGCATTGTGTTTATTGCCGCTGTTCCTGCGTGGTTTGAACCAACAACTACTATTTTACTCATATCTCCTCCTTGTTAACAGTATAACATTTTTCTTAAGTTTATGCACGAATTTAATATTAATATTGACAAATATAAAAGGAGGGTGTATATTCTTAAATGCAAACGATTTGCAACAAGGAGGAATAATGAAAAGATTAGCAAGCATTCTATTAACTTTAGTTTTATTGTTTAGTGTGTCTTGTAAAAGTGTTTCAGATAAGAAAAGCGAGACGAGTGAAAAGATAAAGATTGTAACGACACTTTTTGCGCAGTATGATTTTGCTAAAAAAGTTGGTGGGGATAAAGTTGATGTTAGTTTAATACTTCCATCAGGTGTAGAACCACATGCTTATGAACCTACACCTAAAGATATTGTGAGGATGAAAGAAGCTGACTTTCTGATATATACAGGTGATAACATGGAACCTTGGGTCAGTAAAATAAAGGACTCGCTAAAGGGAGGAAATGTTAAAGTAATAGATGCTTCAGAAGGAATTGAATTACTTGGAAGAGAAGAAAAAGAAGAAAACGAACATCATCACTCCGACAATGATCCACATATATGGTTAGACTTTGATAATTCAATTAAGATGATTGGTACAATTAAAGAGTCTCTAATTGAAAAAGATGCGGGTAATAAAGACTACTATGAAAAAAATGCTAGTGATTACATAAATAAGATTAGAGAACTTGATAAGAAATATAAAGAAGCGAGATCTAAGTTTAAGAGTGAAACTATCTACACTGGTGGCCACTTCGCATTTGCCTATCTTGCTAAGAGGTATGATTTAAAGTTTGAGTCTCCATACAAGGGATTTTCACCAAATGCTGAGGTAGCGCCTAAAGATATTGTAAAGATAGTAGATGCACTTAAGGGTAAGGATATTAAGGCGATTTATTACGAAGAATTGGTTAATCCAAAAGTTGCTAAAATACTATCTGAAGAGGCTGGTGTTGAGATGTTTCTTCTAAACGGTATGCATAATGTAAGTAAAGAAGATTTATCAAGCGGAAAAAGCTATTTAGAATTTATGGAAGACAATTTAAAGAGTTTGATTAAAGGTTTAGGAAATGAATAAAATAATTAAAACAGAAGGACTATGTGTTAATTATGGAAAGTACGAAGCACTAGAGGATATCAATGTTATCATAAACAGCGGTGATTACGTTGGCATAGTTGGACCGAACGGAAGTGGTAAGAGCACTTTTGTTAAGACGATAGCTTCGTTAATAGATAAGAAAAGTGGAAAAATTGAACTGGGAACAAATAGTGTGAGCTACATGCCCCAGAATATTGATAGGGAAGATAAACTCTTTCCTATAAGTGCTAGAGAAGTTATACAAATGGGTCTTACTAAAAAGAATGATAAATTGGTAGAAGAAGTTGCAAACGAGCTTGGAATACTAGAAATATTACCAAAAAGGATAGGTGATTTATCTGGAGGTCAGAAGCAGAAAGTGCTACTTGCAAGGACACTTATTAATAAGCCAGATATACTTATTCTTGATGAGCCAACAAGTGCGCTTGATAAGGTGTCTAGAGAAAATTTTTATAAACTCATAAGAGATATAAACTTAAAAAAAGCTACTACTGTGATTTTAGTATCTCATGACGTGCATACAATATGGAAATATGTTGATAAGGTTTTATACATAGATAAGGTAGTAAAGTTTTTTGGAAGTGGGGAAGAGTATTTTGATAAATATGAAAGAAATAATTAATCTATTTAGCTATGATTTTATGCAAAGGGCAATCATTGTTGGAATTCTGATAGCGGTATCTTCATCTCTCTTAGGGATGTTTTTAGTTCTAAAGAAACAGTCTATGATAGGTGACGGCCTTGCTCATGTAAGTTTTGCGTCTGTCAGTATTGCACTATTATTTAATGCATCCCCTCTAATTGTATCACTTCCAATAGTTATACTTGCCTCATTTTTGATACAGTGGGTAAGTAAAAAGGCGGTTGCACATGCAGATAGTGCGATAGCGCTTATATCGTCTTTTTCGGTTGCACTTGGTGTACTTATTGCAAGCCTATCATCTGGTTTTAATGTGGATATATATAGCTATTTATTTGGCTCGATTTTACTTATAAGTAAAAGTGATGTGATAATGACAATAAGCCTATCTATATTAATAATTGTTTTTATAATAAAAAATTATAATAAGTTAGTTACATTAACCTATGATGAAGATTTTGCAAGGGTTATGAAAATAAATGTTGATATGTATAAGAATATGCTGGGTATCCTTACATCTATAGTAATTGTAATAGGAATTAGAGTGGTAGGAACTATGCTTATTTCAAGTATGATTGTGTTTCCCACTTTAAGTGCACTTCAACTAAAAAAAAGCTTTAAAAAAAGCCTTATTGCATCTGTGATGATATCTATATTTGGCGTGCTTTTTGGAATAATTGCATCATATATATACAATCTTCCAACAGGTTCATCAATCGTATTTGTTAACGGTATAATATTTATGATATTTTATTTTTTAGGAAGATTAAAGTGATTGCATTCTGAGCATATGCCATATATCTCTATTTGGTGACTTTCTATTGTAAAATTATATTTTTTTGCAACCTTAGATAGTTCATCAATTGGGCAGTAATCAAATGGTATTGTTTTTTTACATTTTTTGCATATGAGATGATGATGGTGGTGATCTAAACACATGAGTTTATAAAAAAATCTCCCATCATTTGTTTTTTTGTGAAGAATGCCGGTTTCATAGAAACTCTCAAGTGTTCTATAGACTGTAGATAAATTTAACTTACTATCATTTATTGAAACTTGTTCATGTATTTCTTCACACGAAATGAACTTGTTTTCATTCTTATGCAGTACATTTGCTATGGCTTTTCTTTGATTGGTAAGCTTTAAATTGTTTTCTCTTAATTTATCATATATGGTTTGAATATTCATAATTACCTCTTACAAGTATTTTAAATCATATATTATTATAAGTAAAGAGATAGAGAACATGAGCTATTCATATCTTTAAATAAAAATCCCTCTAGTTTTTCTAGAGGGAAATTTTTATTTTATCCTATCAATGTTACCTTTGTAATCGTACTCATCTACTAACTTACAAACAGCAAAAATTCGTTTTCCTGTTTTTGATGAGACCGGGCATGTCATTAGCGATAGTATTGGAGAACCATATTTTTTTGTTTGGAAGTCCTCTATCATATACAGCGCGTCTTCTGGAACGGTCTGACGATTTACCATCACATACTCATATATTCTCTTTTTATCAGTAAGATAGAATTTAGTGCCCTCTTGAACATCAAGTATTTTATTAAAGAGAACCCCTTCATCTGGTGAATAGTGAGCCGCTACTGCATAATTGCCTTTACCCATTTTTTGTCTTGGTTTCATCGTTCCTGCACCAACAAATAGGTTTTTGTTGCTAATACCCTTAAACAGTGCGATATTCATTCCGAGTTCTGGTGATATTATCTGACCGATTATTTTATCTTTATCTACAGATGATAGGTTTGTAATTGATTCATATACATCAATTTCACTAACGCTCTCGTAATCATATATTGCTTCTGCTTCGTTATTCTTTTCCATCACCTCAGGTTTTATTTCTTCTACAACTTTAATAGTTTTTTCTGCTTCGTTTTTTATAATCATATTACCTATTTTTGGAAGGAATAGAATAATTATTCCAACTAGAATAAGGATTACTGCTATTACTTTTTTATACATATTCTCTCCTTTACAATTGAACATTATATCACGTTTTTTATTTTTTTTAAGCAAATCATCTAATTTGTACATTTTTTTTATTATGCTTTATAAAAAGTGTAATAATATGTGTTGACAATGATTAAGCGAAGTATATGAAAAATCATTTTTAAGTTGCTATTAAAAATACTTATAAAATGTCAAAAAAAGTGGTATAATAGATTAGTAAGAATATTGACAAGGAGGAATTATCTAAATGAAGTTATACAAAAGCGACAATATTAGGAATGTAGCAATACTTGGACACGGTGGAACTGGAAAAACAACAGTTATTGAATCTATCCTATATAACCTTAAGCTCAGCAAGAGAATGGGTAAAGTAGAGGATGGAACGACAGTTTCTGACTATACCAAGGAAGAGAAGAATAGAGGGTTTTCTATATCTAGTAGTCTAATTCCTATTGAATGGAATAATTCTAAGATAAACTTTATAGATACACCAGGATACTTTGACTTAACTACGTTAAGGTTATAAGAGAATTAAAGGAAAAGTTCGGTAAAAAAGTAGCTCCGTTTGTAGTTCCTTTAGGAACAGGCCCAGACTTTAAAGGCTTTGTAAACGTTGTTGACATGGTCGCAAGGGAATACAAGGGTGGCGAATGTGTGGATGTTGAAGTTCCAGCTGATGCACAGGGAAGAATAACACCGGTAAGAGACTTACTTATTGAAGCTGTTGCAGAGAGTGATGAGGAATTACTAGATAAGTATTTTGAAGGTGAAGAGTTCACTACAGAAGAGATTCATAGAGGACTTAGAAAAGGTGTTATATCTGGAGATATAGTTCCAGTTCTAATAGGTTCTGCAGCTGAAGGTGTTGGAATCCATACACTTCTTAATACAGTTGTAAATTATATGCCTACACCTAAGGATATGCACGAAGGTATATATGAAGGAACACTACCTGGCGAAACAAAGATTGAGAAGAGAACGGTAAGCGAAGATGAACCATTCAGTGCTTTAGTTTTCAAAACAATTGTTGACCCATTTGTAGGTAAGATTTCTCTATTTAAAGTTATATCTGGTTCTATTAAGAAAGATATGGAAATCCTAAATGCTAGAAAAGGAACAACTGAGAAAGTTGGTACTGTATTCTCTTTAAGAGGAAAGACACAGCTTGACATGGAAAAAATAGTTGCAGGAGATATTGGAGCTGTAGCTAAGTTAAACGATGTTGAGTCAGGTGACACAATTTGTGATAAAAACAATCCTATAGAGTATCCAGGAATTAAGTTCCCAAGACCAGGTCTATTTAAAGCTATTGAACCTAAGAGTAAGGGAGATGAGGATAAAATTGGATCATCACTTAGCAAGCTAAATGAAGAAGATCCATCATTCTCAATCAATAGAAATAAAGAAACTCACCAATTAATTATTGGTGGTCAAGGTGTTATGCACCTAGGTGTAATAATAAATAAATTAAAAGAAATGTTTGATGTTGAAGTGGAGATGGTACCACAGAAGATTGCTTATAGAGAAACAATCAAAGGTATTTCTACAGTTCAAGGTAAGCATAAGAAACAATCTGGTGGTGCAGGACAATATGGTGATGTTCATATTAAGTTTGAGCCTTACGCAGATGGTTTCCTATTTGAAGAAAAGATATTTGGAGGTTCAGTACCTAAGAGCTATATTCCAGCTGTAGAAAAAGGTCTTGAAGAGTCACTAGAAAAAGGTCCTCTAGCTGGTTATAAAGTTGTAAATATTAAAGCGACTCTACTTGATGGTTCATATCACGCGGTTGACTCAAGTGAGATGGCATTTAAAATAGCTGCTTCACTTGCGTTCAAGAAAGGACTTCCTTTAGCTCAACCAGTTTTACTTGAGCCGATCATGCATCTTGAAATAAATATTCCTGATGATAACATGGGAGATATTTTAGGAGATTTAAATAAGAGACGTGGTAGAATACTTGGTATGGAGCCAGCTGAAAAAGGATATCAGAAAGTAATTGCTGAGGCACCAGAAGCAGAGTTATTCACTTATTCAAGTGAACTTAGAAGTATGACTCAGGCTAGAGGTTACTTTGCGGTTAGATTTGAAAGATATGAAGAAGTACCAGCAGCTATGGCTGGTAAGATAATTGCGCAGTCACAAACAGAGTAATTGTAGAAAGGGCTTTTGCCCTTTCTAATTGTAAATAATGAGGAGGAGTCATGGATTTAGCTGGAGCTGCTTTAGTTGGTTTAATTAAAGATTTAGATATACCAGAAGATTTAAAGAAAAGATTGATGCATTTAGCTGCCTCGTGAGGTAAAAACTAAAGGCATTGGTTAATGTTAAGGTCATAATATGAAAGAAAAGGTAATGTTTGTCTGCAACTCTTGCGGTGCTACAAGTCCTAAATGGATGGGGAAATGTAGTGAATGCGGTGAATGGGATACCTATGTTGAAGAAGTTGTAAGGGCGAGTATAGATTCAAAAAAGAAAATAAAGTTGCAAAAGATTGAGACTTTAAATGATGTCACAATTTCTTCACAAAGTAGAGTTATTATAGGTATAAAGGAACTCGACAGAGTACTCGGTGGTGGAATTGTAGATGGTAGTCTTATACTCGTTGGAGGAGACCCAGGCATTGGCAAGAGTACGCTGTTGTTACAAGTTGCAAGCAACCTTTCAAATTTCGGTAAAAAGGTATTATATGTTTCTGGTGAGGAGTCTAAGATACAAATAAAGCTTAGAGCTGATAGGCTTAATATTGATTGTGGAAATGTTTTTCTGTTATCAGAAAATAATTTTGAGACAGTTGAAGCTGCAATTGATATGGTCAAACCAGATGTTTTAATTGTTGACTCAATTCAAACAATATCTACTAGTACACTCTCATCACCACCTGGTTCAGTGTCTCAGGTAAGAGAAGTTACATCAGCGCTTATGAAAATCGCTAAAAGCACTTCAACGGCTACGTTTGTAGTTGGTCATGTTACCAAGTCTGGATCTATAGCTGGACCTAAAATACTTGAGCATATTGTTGACACTGTATTATACTTTGAGGGAGATAATACATCTGTTTACAGAATACTCAGATCGGTTAAAAATAGATTTGGATCAACAAATGAAGTGGGACTATTTACTATGGGTGAAGTCGGCCTAATAGAAGTAAAGAATCCTTCTGAATTATTTTTATCTAGCACTAGTAATGAAAAAGTTGGAACAACAATTTTCGTTTCAATGGAAGGTACTAGGCCGCTACTAGTGGAAATACAATCGCTTGTAGCGAAGACTAATTTTCCATCACCTAGAAGAATGGGGGTGGGAATTGATTATAATAAGTTAATAGTTGCGCTTGCAATACTAGAGAAAAAATCTAAAATATATCTTCAATCTTTTGATGTGTATGTTAGTGCTGTTGGCGGAATAAGCTTAAGTGAACCCGCAATGAGCTTAGCTATGATTATTAGCGTTGCCTCTAGTTTTTATAATAAGAGTTTGCCGAATGATGTAGTGGTATTTGGTGAAGTTGGTTTGCTGGGTGAGATAAGAAAAGTATCTCATATGGACAAGAGGTTAATAGAAGCAAAGAGATTAGGTTATAAAGTGGCTATAACACCAAGGCTATCTAGAAAGATAGAAGGAATTAAAACAATTGAAGTTGATAGTGTAAAAGAGGCAATTGATATACTATTCAAATAAAGGAGATATTTTGGAAATAGGGAAAATAATATTTTACCCAATGCATGGTGCTGGGGAGATAATAAAAAAAGAAGAAAAAGAATTTGACGGAGAGCAAAAAGTATATTGCACCGTTAAAATAAATGTAAAGGATTTACTTCTTCAATTCCCAGAGGAAAATGTAGAAATGCTAAATATAAGGGAACTTTCAAGCATTGAAGAGATTGAGGAAGCTATTAATGAAGCTACCAAAAAAACATTTTCTAATGATGGAAATTGGAATAAGAGGCATCAGTTCCATTTGGATAAACTTAAAACAGGGACTGTTAAGAACTTGTGTGATGTTATGGTTAACTTCTACAATCAGGAAGTAGAAAAAAATCTTTCTTCTGGAGAGAGACAGTTATATCATAACAGTTTTAATGTGCTTTCTTCAGAACTCATGTACATACTTGACGTTGATAAAGAAGGAGCACAAGAGTATTTAAATGACAAATTAAAGGAGGTATTATGAAAAACAGATTACTTAAATATGCTCTGTTTTCATTAAGTATTACATTTAGTGTTTTTACCGCTATTTGGTTAATTAATTATGAAAAAATTACTGATAGGATTAGTTTCTTAAGCTCTAACTTGATTTTAAACTATTTTATTTTAATAGTATTATTTGGAATTATTTATTATGTGGTTATTTATCTTATAGTAAAATATGTTTACAAATGGGTTAAAGAGATAGCGGACATTATTCTAAACCAGCCTACAACAAAGGTTATTTTTGGTACAGTGGGTTTAATTGTAGGAGTTATCCTAGCGTTTTTGATTTCTAGGGCTTACACTTTTATACAGAACAATTTGTTTAGTACCATACTTGCAACAGTTACATATGTAATTTTTGGTTACTTAGGAATAGTGGTAGCGTCAAGAAGATTTAGTGAGCTACCAGTAAAGATAGATCTAAGTAAAGTTTCGTCAAAGAAAAGCAACTCTTCAAAAAGCCATACAACTACTTGTTCAAAAGTACTAGACACTAGTGCTATAATTGATGGTAGGATTGCAGAAATATGTAAGACTGGTTTTTTAGAAGGAACCATCTATGTTCCTGAATTTGTATTAAAAGAGCTTAGACACATTGCTGACTCAGAAGATGATCTTACAAGAACAAAGGGAAGAAGAGGCTTTGATATAATAGAAAGTCTTAAAGAACTTCAGGATGTGAAGGTTGTTATCACAGATAAAGATTATCAAGAGTCTGATGAAGTGGATTTAAAACTACTGTTGCTTGCAAAAGATATAGGTGCATCAGTGGTTACAACAGATTATAACCTAAACAAGGTTGCTTCGCTTCAAAATATCAAAGTATTAAATGTAAATGATTTATCTAATGCGGTTAAACCAAATGCTATACCTGGTGAGACCTTTGAAACAGAGATAATCAAAAAAGGTAAGGAACATAACCAAGGTGTTGCATATTTATCTGATGGGACTATGATAGTTATTGAATCCGCAGCAGATAAAGTTGGACAGAAGCATATAGTAGAGGTAACAAGCATATTACAGACTCCTGCTGGGAGGATGATTTTTGCTAAAATAAAGGAGTAAATTAATGAGTGGTAAGTATGATTTTAAAAACAAAGAATGGCATCAAGTATTAGAAGGATTTGATTTAGAGAGGATTAGAGAAATCCCCCTTGGGGAGAAGTTCAAGTTAGTTGAGACTATTAAAATGTTAGCTCATGAAGCTGAGTATGCTAATGAACATGGATATAAGAATCTAGTTAATAGCGAGTACTTTCTTAATGAGAAAACGTATAGGCTCATATGCTACTTATATGTTCAAGATGTTGACTTTGAAGATATTAAAAGCATAGTTTTGAATTATCTAGAAAACTACAAGTTTTCAGATGTTTATTATGCTAAATTCTCATTCATTGGAATTGGTGTGATGATGATGAAGCTTGGAAGAGATGCGTTTAGTATATTTAACGCGTTACTAATCCTACTAGGTCAGGAGTTTTTAACATACAATTTAAAGCTATATGGATACAATGAAGCTTTAAACACACCTGCCAAAGTTGAAGATTTAATCAGATATAAGGAATTCGAAAAATTATTTAGAGAGAAAAAATATAAATTATTAGCACTAGGCCTTATGGCTAAAAGAGACGGATTTGAAGCTGTTGAAAAATACTTTGATGAAGGAACTTCAAATGAGAAAGCGAAAATATATTTCTCACTACTTAGCAACATGCATGATGATTTAGTATATAGAAGCTATGTTTTTTTAGTAAAAGGTGCTGATAACATGGATAAAATGATTATTACGGGTATATATTGTCTTATGAAGGATAAAGATATTATAACTAGTCATTATATGATGAATTCTTGTATTGGTAAATATGACCATTCAAATCAAAAATTTGATAGGGTTAAAGAAGAAGTAGAAGAAATATACCATAAAATGAAGGGTGAAATAGGATTGGAGTAAAGTATGAAATATTTTGTAAGAAAAAAGAAGGATAATTCTCTACTAATTTTTATCAGTGCCATTGCAGCAACATTAGCTGTCATTGGAGTAATTCTAAAGGTATTAAATTTCCTTAGGACGTTTAAAAAGAATACTGATAGATTCATTATGTTATCGAATAGTGAAATTGATTTCGACGGTGAAGTTTTTGAAGATGAGTGCATTGCTGTTGTTTCATCAAAGACAAAGATTGACTTAACTGATGCAATACCATCAGATAATCCAATGAATCTATGTTTAAAGTGTAAGTATGCAAACACTGATGTTGTAGTTCCTTCTGATTGGAATGTAAAAGTACAGGGTAATACTACAAAATCAAATATTGTTAATGAAGTTGTATTCGATAAAGAAAACTTTGATGCACCATTACTATTTATAAACTATGTAACAGAGTCATCTAGTCTTAGAATTTATAGTGATAACAAGAAAATAGAAGAATAGTAAATTATAGGGTGCTTTTAAAGGCGCCCTATTTTTATTGTTAGTTTAGGAGGATTAAAAATGAAGAAACAAACATATATAGTGATTGTTTTAGTTTTACTCATAATTGGGATTACATATTTTACTATGGCTCAACCAGCAAAAAACACAAAGGAATATGTACTAAATTACATAGAAAAAAAGGGTGTAGATAATATCACTTGGAAGGATTTTGATTATCTTCCTAATAAGGATGTTGGAAGTGGTGCTATTGTTAAGGTTTATGAGCTTCAGGATGGTAGCGTGCTTATGATTAGCGGCATTGAAAAGCCAATGAGCATTAGTATTAGAGAAAATGATAAAGAAACATTTCTTAAGAAGTGGGAATAAAATAAGCGTGCTAAGCACGCTTATTTCTTTAGTGTTCCATATCCACCATATATAGGTTTTGTATCTGTTACTGTAATAAAGGAGTTCTCTTGTAGCTCTTTTATTTTGCTTATTAGAGCTCCTGTTGTTCTTCTTCTTGCTATTATAATAAGTATGTTTCTGTTAAAGTTCATTCCCTTTCCTGGGACTATTGTAACAGCGTGACCTAGCGCTCTAAGTTCTTTTGCAAGTAGTTCTCCATCTTCTTCTTTAACTATGACTTCAACTCGTGTAGTTCCTAATCCAAGTCTATTTTCCACTGATATGCCGTAGTAATTTCCAAGTGCAAAACCAATGGCATAGGCTAGAATTTTTAGGGGATCGCTGGTTATGTCCTTTAGTACAGTTGATACTAATACAACCCATATGATTACTTCAAAAAATCCCACAATTGCGCCTTGAAGTTGTTCCCCTTTTGTTATCAGTTTGATTCTCAATGTAGCCATAGTAACTTCAAGGGTTTTGACTACTATAATCAACAAATATATAAGATACTGCATTTTTCTCCTCTCATGACACTAATACATCATTGCAATTATAAGTGTTATAACAAATATTAGTGTGCTTTGTATTAGTGTGTATTTAAGATATACAAAAGTCGGTGAAGTGTATAAATACTTCTCCTTCACTTTTTCTTCCATCTCAGTTGTATTCTTTGCATCTAGTTCTTCCATTAGTTTGTTTCGTTTGCTCTTAAAAAAGAAAATCGCAAATCTTTTAAACGAATACCTAAGAGGTGAATAAAGCCCTCTTTGTACTGTGAAAAGGACTATTGAAATAAAAAATACTGGCATGTTAATTAAGAATATAGCGTTTACAAAATTTATAAATGTCAACTTGCTAAAAAGCATCAAATATAAAAACGCAACAAAAAAAACTACCAATGGATAAATCACAATTTTTAATTGTTTCACATAATCTCCTATCTGGTCTCATTATATAATAAGAAACAATTACTAACAACATTTTTTTTGTTATAAATAAATCTTTACTTAATTGCCAAGATGTTGTATAATTTACTAAAGTTGATATTTGCCGAAAGGCGATTTTTTAAGGAGGAAATATGAAGAAACTATTAGCTTTATTATTAGTCTTCATTTTAGTATTCTCTGTTGTAGCGTGTGCTCCAAAAGAAGAACCTAAAAAAGAAGAACCTAATAAAGAAGAGAAGAAAGACGATAAGAAAGACGTTGAGAAAGATCAACCAAAAGAAACTAAAAAAGTTAAAATTAACTTAGTTGGTGGAGAGAATATCCCATCATTAGTTACTTGGTTATCAACAGACTCTGTTTCTTTCTCAATTCTAGGTAACGTAAACGGTGGTTTAATGAACTTAGATACTAAGAGAAAAGCAGTTCCTGACTTAGCTGAATCTTACACAGTAAGTGAAGATGGTTTAACTTATACTTTTAAGTTAAGAGATAACAAGTGGACTACAGTAGACGGTAAAGTTTATGCTCCTGTAACTGCTCAAGATTTCGTTTATGCATGGAAAAACTTAGCAGATCCTAAACAAGCATCAGCTTATTCGTTTATGATCAAGACTGCTGCTATTAAGAATGGTAAAGAAGCAATCGACTTATCAGAGCAAATCGTTGCATATGATAAGGCTGAGAAAAACCTTAAGTCAATGAAAGTTGGAGACTTCAAAGATATCGAAGCTAAAACTCCACAAGCACAGTTCGACGAAGCAAAAGCTGAACTTGAGAAGAAGTTAGGCGAAGCTAAAGACGACGAAGCTAAGAAGAAAATTGAAAAGCAAATCGCTGAACTTAAAGTTGAAAACTTCAAAGCTATCGAAGCTCAGAGTGCACAAGCACAATTCGATGCAGCAAAAGCTGCAGCTGAGAAAGCATTCAACGAGCAAAAAGCTGCTATAGAAAAAGCTCACGGTTCAATTGATGAAGCAAACAAGAAAGTTAATGATTTAATATCTAAACTAGCTGTTGAAGCTGTTGATGAGAAGACTTTAAAAGTTACTTTATCAAATCCAGTACCTTATTTCTTAGACTTAATGACATTCCCATCATTCTTCCCAGCAAACGAGAAGTTTGTTAAGGAGCAAGGTGATGCTTATGGAACTAAGGCTGAAGCATTCCTTTATGATGGACCATACATCCTTAAAGAGTGGAAATTATCAGAGAGACATTACTTAGTTAAGAACCCTAACTACTGGGATGCTGCTAATGTAAAAGTTGACGAGATTGATATAAGAATAATCGAAAAAATTGATAACAATACTGCAGTACAAATGTACTTAGACAAGAAGATTGATAGAGTTGGACTTTCTGGAACAAACGTAGATAAGTATGGTAACAGACCTGATGCTGAGCCAATTAGTGACTCTGCAATGTTCTACCTACACGTTAACCAAGGTAAAGGTGCAGCTAAGAAGAACACTAAATTACTTCAAAATGTTAAAGCTAGAAAAGCGCTTAACATGGCAATTAACAAGAAATTCATCACTGATAAAGTATTCAACAATGGATCAATTCCTGCTGACTACTTCTTACCAAAAGATTTCGTAGCTAATGCTGACGGTAAAGGTTTCAGAGAAGTTGCTGGTGAGAAATTCAATGGTAAAGATGGATATAACAAGTACAATGTTGAAGAAGCTAAGAAACTTTGGAAAGAAGCTAAAGCTGAAACTGGTATGAACAATGTTGAGCTAGAGCTTATGATCTACCAAGGTGAAACAGCTTCAAAAGTTGGTGCAGCTGTAAAAGATGACCTTGAGAGAAGTTTAGAAGGACTTAAGCTTAACATCCAAGCACTTCCATTTGCTGAGAAGATTAAAAGAGCTGGTTCTGGTGACTATGAACTAGACTGGGCTGGTTGGGGACCTGACTATCCAGATGCTATGACATTCATGGATATGTGGGTTACTGGCGGCGGACATAACTCTATTGGATATTCTAATAAAGATTATGATAAGCTAATCGAAGACTCTAAGAGTGGAGAATTAACTGCTCCTGATAAAATCAAAGAGCGTTTTGATGCATTAGTTCAAACTGAAAAAATGCTTCTTGAAGATGAGCAAGCTTTAATTCCTTTATATCAAAGAGGTAGTATTATATTAAGTGCACCTAAGCTTAAGAATTGGGTTGTTCAGAAGTTTGGACCAAGTGTTCAATATAAATATATTACTGTAGAATAATAAGTATTAAAAAAAAGATTATTGTGTTTACAGGAGGTGTTTTACCTCCTGTAAATACTATTTACGGAAAGTATTTATTATTTAACAAAGGAGGATAAATGTTAAGATACACATTAGAGAGAGTATTACTCTTGATATTAACAATGTTTTTAATAATCACATTAAACTTCTTTATTCTGAGAATAGATGGGTCTACTCCTTTTGAAAACCCAAAAATTTCTGACACTCAAAAACAATTCATGATGGAAAAATATGGGTTAAATGATCCAATGATAGTTCAATATGCTAGGTATTTAGGCGATTTATTAAAAGGAGACATGGGTAAGAGTATAAACTTCCAGAATCAACCTGTGTTAGACCTTATAATGTCTAAACTACCTCATACAATTAGAGTAGGTCTACCAGCCTTAATTTTTGGAGTTTTAGTGGGGATGATTCTTGGAGCATTAGCTGCAATATATAGAGGCGGTTTTATAGATAATATGGTTACTGTTTTAGCTATTATATTTGTTACAATACCATCGTTTGTACTTGCAGCACTATTCCAACACTATCTAGCTGGAGAATGGGGACTATTCCCATATCTATATAATCCACCGGATCCATCTAGAGGTATTTCTTACTGGGATTCAATGTATTCGGTAGTAATGCCTGCACTTGCAATTGGTCTAGGTATTGTAGCTTCAGTTATGAGGTTTATGAGAAGTGAATTAGTAGAAGTTTTAAATTCAGATTATATTTTACTTGCTAGAGCTAAAGGCTTAAGCAAGCCAAAAGTTATTTTAAGACATGCTATCAGAAACGCAATGATACCAGTAATGACTATAATTGGTCCTATGACTTTATCAGTTATTTATGGTTCACTTATCATTGAGAGATTCTTTGGTGTTCCAGGACTTTCTCAGCTTATGCTTAATGCGATTGAAAAGCATGACTATTTCCTAACTTTAGGAGTTAATATTTTTTATAGTTTTATGTTTATAATTGTTGTATTAATTATAGACTTATTATACGGGGTTGTTGACCCTAGAATTAGATTAAGTGGAGGTAGCAAATAATGGAAAATAATAAAGATAAAAACATAAACCTATCTCCAGAAATGTTTAAAAGAACAAAGGTGGATATCAGTGAAGCCGAAAAAATGTCTGTTGAAAGTCTAAGCTTTTGGCAGGATGCGTTTAGAAGACTTATGGGCAATAAGGGTGCAATAATTAGTTTAGTAATAATTGCTATATTAATTATAATGTCAATTATTGGACCTATTAAGCCTATTAATAGAACTAACTATGATGGAACTGTTTTAACATATGACAGTTCACCAGTAGTACTTGGTAAAGATGGGAAGATACTCGATAAAGAAGATATATTCTTCCTACCTCCAAGAATACCAGGACTTGAGAAGCTTGGTATATTTGATGGTACTGCAAAAGCTGAAATACCATCTTTCGATTTGATAGTTGGAGATATCCCTAGAAATGATGAGTTCAATGACTTAAGAAAACCACAGAATAAGAAGAAACTTGTTGAAAAACTAGGTATTCCATATCACCCATTTGAAATAAATATTACTAATATTTATGAAAAAGACGGTGTGCTATTAATGGATTATACTGTAATAAAGTCGGGTGAAGAAAAAACTACTAAGTATGTTGATATGATTAGTAAGTATTCACTTTATCAGCCGGGATCTTTTAAGTTCGTTTCTACTGAACTTGATGATTTTGGGGCAAACATGCTTATAGTTAAGAAGAACTATTACAAGATGCAAGATGTTGATCACTTATACTTCTGGTTTGGAACTGACAAGAGTCCGTTTGATAACTGGACAAGGCTTTGGATTGGTGTAAGGGTTTCTTTACTTATTGCACTTGCAGCGCTACTTATAGACTTTAGTATAGGTATTGCGTATGGTACTATCACTGGTTTCTATGCTGGTACATGGATTGATAATGTTATGATGAGATTTACAGAGGTACTCGGTTCTATACCGTTTATCGTCTTCCTCTTTATAATGATTTCAATCAAGCCCGTAATTAATGCGTTTATACAGAACTTAGTATATTCATTTGCCAGTGGTAAAGCACTTATATACATTACAGTAATATTCTTTGTAATATTTACAATAAATCAATTAATTAAGCTTTATAGGAAACAGATAAGTAAGAAAGAATTAATGATGCACTATAAGAACCCTGTAATAACTTTTGTTGTTTTAGGCGTGATTCAAGCTGCAATTACTTTCTTCCTAAAGAGCAATGGTATGTTAAGCGTTAAGATGGCAACAACAGAAGTAATTTCATTCTTAATCATAGTATTTGCCATGAGTTTAACTGGATGGATTGGTGTAACAAGAATAGTTCGTGCTCAGATTATTAAACTTAGAGATCAAGAGTTTATCCTTGCAGCAAGAACACTTGGAGCAGATAATTCAAGAATTATGAAGAAACACTTATTCCCTAATATTATAGGACAGTTAGTGGTACTTGCTACATTTAAGATACCGTCAGCAATATTTACTGAGGCATTCTTAACATTTATAGGTCTTGGTCTTCCAATTCCTATGGCATCACTAGGTGTACTTGTGTTTAGAGGATATGAGGCTATGGAACTACAGCCATCTCTATTATTTATTCCTGCATTTGTAATGTCGATTCTGATGCTTGCAGTCAACTTACTTGCAAATGGACTTAGAGACGCGCTTGATCCAAGAATGAGATAGGAGGTCACATGGGAAAAATATTAGAAGTTAAAGATTTAGAAGTCGCTTTTAAAACCTATGCTGGTGATGTACAAGCTGTAAGAGGCATATCATTTGACCTTAACGAAGGTGAAGCGCTATCTATAGTTGGAGAGAGTGGTAGTGGTAAGAGTGTTACAGTTAAAGCTATTATGGGTTTATTAGCTGGTAATGGTTATTATAAAAATGGATCAATACTTTTCGAGGAAAAAGATGTTACTAAGATGGAAGAAGCAGACCTTCATGAAATCAGAGGTAACAAGATGGCAATGATCTTCCAAGATCCGATGACAAGTCTTGACCCTACAATGAATATTGGTAAGCAGATAATGGAAGTTATTCTACTTCACCAAAAAGTTACAAAAGAAGAAGCTAGACAAAAAGCA
>PDWJ01003309.1_pt1 | contig 17758 bp, 16 predicted proteins | sample 1430881 | NCBI WGS metagenome assembly PDWJ01 (sample SAMN01162460, study PRJNA174530) | Oral metagenome, whole genome shotgun sequencing project. | biome: Marine environment; feature: Marine mammal; material: Swab sample of the gingival sulcus; isolation source: swab sample of gingival sulcus...
AAAAAGCAATAGAAACCCGAACACCATTTGCTTCATATAGATTTTGCCTTGGGAAGTTGTTTGGCAACGGTCAGCAGATCATTAATAAAAGAGCGGATTCGACTGTTTTTAACATCGTATAGTTGATCCAGAGGCCACTGGGCGACAATTGTTCCCGAAGATGGCTCCACGATCCAGATAAACGACGGATCTTCCGGCTTGCCGCTCAACACATACCGGCCAGGAAAGCTGATAAAAAGACTAGCTAATGCGTGGAATTTATCCGGGACTGTCTCGAGAAACACGATGGGGGTTTCCAGGCCCAGTGCATTCAGCCAGTTTTTCTCTGACTGAAATACTTGTATGAGATTCTCCCCTTTAAAAATCACTACCAAAGGCGCATGCACTCGCATTAAATTAAATTCGATAGGTCCGGCGGAGGCGATGGCGGCGGAAGGCAGTGGCTGCCTGGGGATTTCAACCCAACGATACTTTTTCGTGGACTCATTGCCAATGAGCTCGATAATGGTCAGTTTTCCCGCTAATGGCCCTGCAAATTGAGCTAAAATCACTTCATTCGCCGCCAGCTGACAAAGCCGAGAGCCCTCAGCCCCCTGACGACTACCATACGCCTTTAATTGATCCCAATACCGAGTGATCATTTGGGTTAAGGCCTCCTGGCTTTCGATCACTGCGTCAGAGTCAAAGGAGGCCTCATTTCTTTTCATGGATCGCAGGTTATGGAGCTGATCCAAAATTTGGGTATTGAGTACCACCTGACGGTAGTCTGAAATAGACATCCCCGCAGGCAAGCTTTGAAATGCGGACACCAGCGTCAGCCGCAGTCGGATGGCCATACGCGCCTGGTCCGTTTGTGCGGAGCCCAAATCATTCTGGAGTTTTCTTTCAAGACGAGCCAGGGTTTCAGGAGCATCCAAAGCAGCGGCCAATTGATGATCCATTGAATTTGCCATTTGCTGAGCGTCCGCTGTTGCCGATAGAAACACCATCATGGCCAGTGCTACGATAAATTGTTTCATTGCGCCCTCCTTTTTCTTTCAACCATTCGTTCATACGTTCTGTTCAGCTCGTTCAAAACGCCACCCATATGCTCTAGAGACCGCTTCAACTCAATATCTTTTTCGTAAACCGCTTTTTCCAAAACCTTATTCTCTTTGGCCGCCAGTGCATTTTCTAACACCCCTTCAAGATCTTTCGCCACAAGAACAATCTCATCGACCTGAACCGCTATGTCTCTTGCACGTTGATTCATATACGCCACCGTCTCCCGGCAATCGGCATCGAATACACGATAAGACTCACCAAAATGTGTATTTCGCCTCGTATTTTCCTGGGCACGTCGTTCACAATACGCCTGAGCTTCTACAATCAACTTAAGAAAGGTTTGATACTCTTTAGTTGTTTCAGCCACCAAAACGGTGTACCGGCCACCTTTTTCGAGGAAATCATCAATATGGGCAATTTGGGTATTTAATTGCTCCAGACGTTCCTTTGCATTCACGGCTGAGGGGGTTACCGGTTGAAGGTCTGACGGTGGCGGTGTTATCGAGCCGGAATGTGCTTCAAAACCTTGTGGAGGACTAGCCAGACACCAATTCGCCAAACACATAGTGCAAAAAAAGATGATGACACGGATCATGGGTTATCTCCTTTTATTGATTTAGTTGGAATCGTTGCCGCACTTGGCATTCAGACGATTTTGAATCTCTTCAAATCCGCTGAGGGTATGATTGATATCCTCTATTGTCTTGCCATATAGATCGTACAACGCCGGTGTGTCTTCGGGATCAAGGGCGGAACGCTCCGTTGCTAGTTTTTGACGTCGTTGGGTCAAGGTGTCGCGGTCCACGGACAGCAACGAAACCACACGCTTGGCCACCATACAGTCGCCATTGGTTTGCCAATCCTTGATAAATGCGGCATTGCGCTCGATCATCCATCGAGTGTCCCTAAGCATGGCGCGGAGTTGATCAATCTCTTTTTGCTGCTTTTGGTATGCTTCCATCTCTTCAGATTTCTCTTTGATAATTTTCATAAATTGTCCTAGTTGATCCATATCCTGAGTAGTCGGCGTTTCCTGTGCGTTGGCCAATCCTTCTACCAACATGATACCAGTAAAAATTATTACGATTATTTTCCGCATGTCGATTCTCCTATGGTTTCTATGGCTCTCAATTTTTACAAACAGGCAATGGGGGATTATTTTCATTGCCGGGATAAAAAATCGCTTTTCCTGGATATACTAATAAGACCGAAAGTGTTTTGACATAGCACACTCGATAATGCTTATGTATAAGGCTCATTTGACCTTCTATGTCTATATACTTATAGTCTTCTTAAAGATCGCTATCCATCAAGGCGAACGTTACCCGTGCCATCGATTTCAACGATCAGGTTATTGCACCGTCCCTTGGCGCAGGAATCAAATTGGAGTCTTCGTACCTTGTCGGCCAGCTTACCGTTGATGGCGATAAGAAGCTGATCTGCTGACGGCGTGGGCTTTGGTAAAAAGGCCGTGGCATCCACTGATACAAAAATCCCGTCGCCCGGATCGATGGCGCCTGAGGCCGGTTTCCACTTATTTGATTCAGCATCGAAGTATACAGTAGGTTCAGGAGGCCGATACCAAAGAATTTGGCAATCTGTATGCAAGCTGGCCCCCGTGAAACGATACCGAATACCCTGATCTTGAGTTATGTCTGACTCGATAAAAATGAATAGCATCCACATCAGAAGATCTAGCATCAGGACATACTGGGGATAACGTCGTTTTCTGTTTTTCATGCCCGATCTCCCAAAACCGATTCCACTATGGAGTATAGCAAAAGATTGATAGCATAGACCAATCCACCTAGAATTGTGGTACCCACCGCGGCCTGGAAATTTTGCATGAACACCGCCACAAACGCAGAAGGCTCTAACTGCATTCCCTTTGCACCAATCGCCGCAGCAAGAGATACAATGGTACCGAGTACGCCGAAAGACGGAGGGACATTTATGGCCCATTCGGAAAACGAAACAAGACGCTCTAGATTAAGCCCCGTGGAAAAAGATTTTAACACAAAGACTGTGATAAAAATCTGTGCCGCCAAGCAGGTAAGGATAATGGCATAAATCCACGAGCAGGCGCCTGTTGTCAAATTTTGAACCAACAGGATATTCATCAAGCAACCTCCTTTTAACCACTGCAAGTGTCCCCGCAAACCCATTTGATAACCGGGTAGCTGTGACCATCAAAGATAATGATATCTATTGGCTGGGGGGCGCCCGTTTCAATTGAATACGCATCTGTCTCAGCCAGACATTTTGAAAAAGAGTTGCCTTCAAGTTTCTCCCAATGTATCCAACTTGACTTGGAGAATAAGGCCACGGGTGGTCCTAACAAGGTTGGTGCATCGGTTTTGAAGATCATTGGAAGCCCACCGGTTTCAACCACCGCGTAGAAATGGGTGGTGCATCGAAGTTGTGAGGTGACAGCGGTGGCATCAGCCTGCGCCCTCACATCTTCAGGTGGTTTTTCAACCAGCTCTGGGACTGCGAATTTACTTTTTTCGGATGATGTTTTCGCCGCTGGTTCAGATATCGATTTTTTTTCCTGGAAACTGGGAATCAAATGAAATATACTTTCTACCGTAACAGCGGCAATAAAAATAGATGCCATCGCTGTAAGGAATATTTTAATTCGATAATATGCTATTCTGGAATTACGCATCTTTTCTTTCCCCTTACAGTTAACGAACAAGGCTATAGGTCTATAGACATAGAAGATTAAATAAGCATTGTGCATAAGCGCTGTCGCGCATTCTATGTTAAAAGACTTTCGGCCTCATTAGTATATAATTGATCTACCGCTATCTTTTACCAAACGCTAAGCGGGATTTTTTTTTTACTACAAATAAAAAAAGGGATGATTTTGACAGGCCTACGTTCTGATTAGCAATGATTCCGGACAGCAAAGATTTGACAGGACTGAAAGATAGTCCTGAATCTGGAAGGGTTAAATTTCGATTTATCGGTAATTAAACGGCAGTACGCTTAGGGCCTCATCAATGGCCTCTGGTCTTGGTTCGGATAGAATTTTTCGCAGCCTTGCAATTCTGTCTAATACCGCAGGCATGGTTTTTTCCAGAATATTTAAAAGTTTAATTGCCTCTTCAGAAAAATAAATGTCATCATAACAACACCAAGCCGCAGTAGCAATGGCGGCCCCAATCATTTTCAATGTCGCTCCGTGAGGGTCACGCTGGCACATCTGGATCGCGGCCTTGAAATATTCCCTGGAATTATCTTGGTATGTATCGTCATCCATATCCCAAAGCAATAGCGCTCGATAGCAATTAATCAGTTCCCATGGATGGTAGTAAGGTCCGGTTTGCCAATGGGAGATCCGATTGATGTATGTTTGGGAAAAAGAATTCAACGGTTCCAGATACCATAGCCCACGGACCAGCAGGTGGTGATGATACGGATTTTTGTGGGTGTCACCCTCGGCGAACCGATCAATGGTTTGAGGCGCTAATCTGCCGATAACGTTCTCAACCAATTCAACCGTATTGTCGAATTTTCCATCCATTGCGTTGATAGCACGGTAAACACGGGTTTGGTCCAGATCATCTGCGACCCGGGACTCATAGGACACGGCGCTTTCTATCCGAGACAGGGCTTTCTTAAAGCATTGTTCAGCCGCGGCATGGCTTCCCGTCATACTGTAGATTTGTCCCAAGCTGCTGAGTGAACGGCCGTATGCCAATGAAGACAACAACCGTTCATCTTCGTCTGTAGCCATTCCCTCACTTAATGTCAATGCTTCTTCAAATCGAAATTGATCATTCAGATGTACGGCCACATTGAGGTCCGCATATGCCACCAATTCCCGGTCATGTTCTACGACGCGTGCACGCAAGGCCAAATATTCTTCAGCAGCTTTGCCTCCTCCTTCCGGGTCTCCGTCATGATTGGCTCTCTGAAGATCGATCAAGTGCCATAGCAACGTTTGACGTAGCGGGGTATGTCTGGTGGGCAGCTCCACCAGGTTTTTGACCATACTCGTTTGTCGGCGCAATGCCTTTAAATCTCTACTTTTTTGCTGATAGCGGCTTTCGAGTGTCTCCAAGAGTTCTTTTTGCAGGTCCGGGCGGCCCGCAATCAAAGGTTTCAAATCTTTTAGCACAATCTTGCACAACTCAGTGCCATCCATGGTTGCAATGAAATCCAGAATATCAGCGACATTGCCAGTATTATGAACATGATCAAGCTGATTGAGGGTTGGTATTAACCCCAAAGAAAGCGGCACATATCCAGGCCACTGACGATAGTTCGCCAATTTTCCGACTGTCTGGTTCCATGCATGGTGTTCCAGGGACAAATGGGCTACCAGATCCGCATAGGGAACATATTCATCCCGCTTATCCGCCCATCGTAATACTTCAAGGTTCCAGCGGGAAAAACGTATCGGGTTGATCTGTTTAGCTTCTGCGAAAACCGCCTTCAAGTGTTGCGTTCGATCCGTATCCACGGGAAAGTTTTGATACGCTTCACACAGAATCCGTACTTTGCAACTGTTTCCTGTCTGCGGTAAAAGCCATCCCAGCAAAATTTTGATTGCGCACACCAACAGTTCAAAGTATTGATGCTCCGCATATTTCATCGTGGCATCTATGGGCATGACAAAGGGCATGGCTCGATGGCATCCCATGAGCTTCCTGAGGGCTTCAATTCCCTCTGGACTCGTTCGTAGGTGCGTGTTTATCCAGTTTAACGCCCTATAATCCGGTTGAAATCCCTTCCAAATGATACCGCCGATGACGCCACGTGCAGAAGATTGGTCTGTTGAAACGCTTCCCGGCCAAGCTTCGTCAATGTAAATCGATATATAATCAATGTCCCTTGCGAAGGCTCTGACACTGGGAACGGCTAAATTTTGGCGCCCCAAATTTTGGATCAAAGCTTTATCTGAAGATATCCCCTTTCCCTTGTGCGCATATTGCTTTAAAACTTTCCGTGGTTTTTTGGAGGACATTTTTTCTATTTCGGTATGCTGCTTTGTGTGCTGCTGCTCACTCAACTTGGATAACACGATACCCTTATAGGTCCAAATATTCTTATGGTCCTGTCGTTCAATAAAAACTTTGGCCTTCACCATGTCGTTTTTATTTATGTTGAGACCTTCTGGAATATTGTTTGCCTGAATAAATATATCCTCTGGGAATTGATCGTGTTTCAGAAAGCCATATCCTCTATCACTAAAGTATCTTGTGACAGTCATTTCCCAGGATACATTTTGTAATAGTTTTTTAATTTTTTCACGACGATGAGGGTACTGAAGAAAATTTTTCCTGAATATGATGTTTGAAGAAATAGAGGGAGGAGAAGTTTGTCCTTTAAATTTTTCAAGACCAGGTGCCTCATTGCCCATGTTTCTTATCCCGTTTCATCAAATTGATCAGTTTGAGTTTCTGGAGATGTTTACTGTGGAACAGTAAAGATCAACTCTATATGTTATGAATAGAATTGCAAGCAAAAAATAATTGACTTTACAGTAAAACTCTTTAAAACAAATCAGAAATCTATTATAGATACTCAACTCAGATCAATATTATGCAGTATCGCCATTCAATAACGCAGCCAGTTCAAAGAACGAAGCGATTCCTTTGGAGGTTATATGAATGTCAGCTTCAAGACTCTCACACCGGTATTTACCGGCAACGTGAGCCAAAAGAGCCCTTTCCTGCGTGATGCAGGGATCATGGGCTCGCTGAGGTTTTGGGCCGGGGCCATCGCTCGAGGAGTGGGCTTTAAGATCAAGGGCGACGGGCCTGATCACAAAATCGATAGCATTGATGATGTAAAAAAATTGGACCCCATCACCCGCGTGTTTGGCTGTACGGGCTGGCGGCGGGTCTTTCAACAGAACATCAGAGCCCCCGAACATCTCCTGCACCAATCTTCAAAAGTTCATGTGCTCGGCCAAAATTCTGGTTGGTATATAACCCCCGGATGTCTCTATCCCTGGGATGATCAACCGGTCACCGTTACCTATAATTTTCGAAAACCGCTAAAACCCCAGTGGGAAGCTGAGGCTCGGGGGTGGTTGCAGTTGACCTGGTATTTCATTCATTGTCTGGCAGGTCTGGGTGCCCATCAGGGATGGGGGTACGGACAGATTCGCTTGGAAGATTCCCAGCTCTCGGCCGTTGAACTTGATGACGTTACCCAACAACATAATTCTGGAATGCCTGATTTGGCGGATTTCATCTTCGCGGAGTATGAATTTAAAGCGTTGCCCAGGTTTCGTCCTTTGGGGGAAAAAAAATTTTTTTTCGAAACCGAGCCTTCCTGGGAAAACTCCAAAACCCCTGCGCGAATGCTGCCTGTAGGTTTACCACTCCGGTATCGGCTGCGCTATGGTTATAATCGACGTTTTCGCTATAATTTTACGCCAACCTACAGGACACCGTTTGGTAAATGGGGGAGGCGGTTTTTTGGAGATTCTAGGGATAATTTTCCAGCCGGACATTTCCATGGCAGTCTAATCTACCGCACCGATGCTAACGGCGTACCCTCGATCAATGGCGATCGTTACCGCTTCAGAATCTGGGCCTGGTTGCCTAAGAATCTGTTTAATGGGAGGGGTGGTATGCCTACCTGGATAAATGCGGCGAAATTGCTAAAGAGGGAAATGCAAAGTAACGCTTTGTGGAACGATATCGCGGGGTGCGCTCCCCCCAGGGAGTGCTACTTCTGGCCTTTGACGCCCGGGAGCACCATCACCGGTTCCCATTGTATTCGCGGTATCGTGCCTTTTCTCAACGAGATCGAAGCTCGGGCGCGAACCCTGCTCAAAAGAAACCTGCCCACAGGAGGGACATTATGAGTACCGATCTGTTTGGCTACCTGAACACCTTATTGGAGAGGAAACTGGAATCAATGAGCGCCCAACAACTCCAAGCCAAAATTAAAAACTATGCCAAATCCCGGGACCTGACCCGGGTCATTGCAGATATCCTGGGAAGAAATGAAGCGCTGTTGACCGAGATCTCTCCGGCCCTGGCTTGGCAGATCGCCGAAGCTGGATTTCCGGTTATCGCCAAAGCCTGCAGGCTTAAGGGGAATCAATTGCCCCGCCAAATTAAAAAGGCCCTTGATTCCTTCGAAGCTACCAAACCGGTGTGGGGCCGACCCGTCCCTGACAACCCCGGCCGTGCTTTCCGCCCGTTGGCAACTTTCGTTGCCGACACGGACACCCAACGAACGGAGACCGCCAGACTATTTCCCGAGTTGGCCTTTCGGTTAGAGCTCACCGTCCGTCTGACAAGCCCATTGGTGATCAAAGGGGACCGTTTTTTCTCGGCCAGTGAAAATCCCTTTTGTGTGGACAAGCTCACTGGCTGGCCCCTGGTGCGGGCCAGTACCCTCAAGGGACAGCTACGCCACGCTGCCATTGCCGTGGCTGAAAATGAGGCATGCGCATGCAGGCTTCTTTTCGGTGATGCCAACCAGGAGAAAGAAAATGGCTGCCGAGGGGGGCGGTTGCGTTTTCTGCCCTGCTATTTGCAAACAAACATTGAATTTGACGTGCTGACGCCCCACAATCCAAAAACTCGACGGGCTGATCCAGGACCAATCTTTCTGGAGGTGCTGCCAAAAGAGAGCAAGCTTTCCTTCTGGCTGCAATACTGGCCTCTGGACCTGATGAGCCGTAGCGCCCAGGGCCAGAATGGCGTCATGGCAAGCGTCCGCTCGGATATAAAACTCATCCTGAAAGCACTGGACTACTGGTTCCGGGAAAAGGGTATCGGAGCCAAAACCACTGCCGGATTCGGGCGGGTGGATGGCGATGAGGTGACTGTTAAGTTGCATTGTGGAACGAACACCCCCTGGGAGCAGATTCCTTTTCCCAAGGAGAATAAATTGAAGACTTGGTGGCAATGGGTTAAAAGCGATAAATTCGAAGGATCCTGGGCCACCGCCTGGAATCTATCGCCCACGAAAGGAGGCAACCCATGAGCCTGACTCAAGATAAAATTGCCGAAGTCCTGACCGAAGTCCTGATCGAAACCCGGGATGGCCGCCTGGGCCTGGAGATAGCCACCTGGCTCCATGACCTGGATAAGGCCAGTTGGCCATTTTTATTGTATGGCGCAATCCATAATAAAAAGAGCCCGAAGGTCATGAACAGCCCTGGTGGAAAAGACAATCTGAATGTCGCGTATTACAAGCATAGCCCTCAGTCAAATAATCGTAGTTGCAAGCCACTCCGAAGTGAAAATTGGAAAAAATATAGCTGGGTGAACCTTTGGTTAAGGGGTAATTTACCCCCGTATTGGAAAAAACCGTTGTCGTCTTTATTGCCGAAAAATGGCCGGAATATTTGCCTGAAGTACAAATCCACAAAAGGATGTGTTACCCAGGATATTAATCTCTCTCCAGATGGAGCTTTTTCTGCACTATTTTACTACCACTCCTGTTACAAGAACCTATCTGAGATTCCATGGCCAGTATTTCTTATCTCCGCCGCATTTGGCGGATGTGACGGCATCGACAGCGATTTTTTCAAAAGCCAGCTAGGTCTCGGGAATATCGGTATGTCTCAAACCGAGGTTCCTCCCAAGGTGGCCACCCCCTTTGGGCGAGAGTTTCCTGCCCTTGGAGGCAACCACAAGGATGCCGCCAGATTCGCAGGGGAAAATAAACGCCAATTCGATGAGATTTTAGGTAAACTATCGACCATTTCAGCTACCACTTCAGCTGACCGCATTCCCATTCTCTGGCAGGAGGTACGAAAAGCGCTCAAAGAACCCTTGCGCCAGGCCCTGGGTTACACCAACAAACCAACCCACGACGTCACCCTCTGGGACCACGTTCACGGGGTGGCGGCCATGGGCAAGGCTCTGGCTGCGGCTTTGGCTCTGGATTCCGCCGCCGCTGCTTTGAAAAAAAAGAAGGTCATCTTCCCCCTGCGCTCCCCGGAAATTAATCTGCCGGAGGCCCTTTTCAATGATGACCAATGGTTCAAACCATCCAATCCAACCACTTTTACGGAACTCCAGCAGCAGGTTCAAACCCGCTTCAAGGTGCTCTCTGTCCTGATCCGGGACAGCGAACAACTGGAAGTGGGCCGCAAGGTGGGTGATATCCTGGGCTACCATTTGCGGCGAGACGAGCTCTTCGATACCTTGGCCGCCATAATCGAAAAGGACCTGGCCCTGGGCACGGAGATCTTCCGGGACCATGCCGGCATCCATTTGATACTTCCCTGGTGCCAGGATTCAGCTTCCCTAACGCGGAAAGACTCTGATACCCAAGCCGTTTTGGAAGAGCGGAAAGACTCTGATACCCAAGCCGTTTTGGAAGAAATGGTTCACGAGATCGTTGATGTACTCTTCGCGAACCTCACCACTCCGCAATGGCTGCCCTTTGAGGCCAAGGAAAAAATAAACGCTATTGAAGAGGCCCGCAAGGCCAAAGACTTTGAGGTAGTGGCCCAGATCGGCCTGGCGCGAGAAAAATTGGTTACAATGCTCGAAAACCCCAAGGACCAGGCCAAAATCGGCCACGAATTCCCCAATACGATGGAAAACGGGTCAAAAACTTATGAAGCCAAAGCCCAGACCCAGGGGTTGCTTTTTCTCAAGGAGTGCACCCGTATAGATGCCGAGACCGACAAGAAAAACCCCCACTTATGGCCCCCCGACCCCGTCGACAATTCGAAAGGCATGAAACAGCTCTGCCCCATCTGCAAACGTCGGCCCGTGTCTGTACAGGCACAAAACATCAATGAGAACGACCGCCCTTGCCAAACCTGTAACCATCGCCGCCAAAAACGAGCCAATCTCTGGTGGCAAAACCTGACCCAGTCTTCTGCGAATACCACCGCCAGTACTATCTGGACCGCCGAGGCCGCTGACAGCAACCATCGCGCCAACCTGCTGACTCTGGCATTTGATCTTAGTAGTTGGTTCAACGGCACCGCCTTTGACGGATTTTTCACTCCAGAATTAGATATAGAGCGATACCACCCCATCTATCCCGCCCCAGCCCGTATCCGGGGCGTATGGGAAGGGACACAGGCGTTTCTCCAGGACTGCCTTGACTGCCTTTCCGTTTTTGACGATTTTTTATCAGTCAAAAAACGCCCCTGCTTCGAGGTGGACTGGCCACCTAAGGCAGACCAGTCTCATATTAAAAGCGCAAAAAAGGGTGTATTGCTTAGCGGCCCGGCCCATAACCCCGCCCTGGGAGATTGGTTCCTGGGCCAGGCAGGCGATAAGTGGTTTTTGTTAGGCGTTTCCGGCCAAAACGAGGAACTAAAGCTGGAAGAGATCTATAAAGACCTTCAGCAGCTTGAATTGCAGCAGGATAAAGAGAGCAATCTGATTTTAACGGAAGCCACCTTCACAGAAACCGATGACAACCGCTTTAGCCGCTACCGCCCGCTGGTGGAGATTCTGACCAACAGCCCCACCCGCTTTCAGATAATCGCCCCAGCCAAGCATACCTTGGCGTTAATGGAGCGCGTCACGAAGCGGTTCCTCGATCATTTTGGGGCCGTAGCGCATCTGATAGAGTTCTGCGCCGTCTGCGTGGCTTTCAGGGAGAAATTTCCTTTCTACCTGGTGCTGGCTGCTGCGGACCGGCTGGTAAAACAAGAACTGAGCCGGGCAAGAAAAAAACCTCGTGCCTGCCGCATGGATGCCGAGGGGCTTTCGGTCGCGCTTGACCCCGGTGAGCCAGACCACCAGTTTTTGCCGGAAGGCTACCACTGGAAATGCCTGCAACCCGAACAGCGGGATCCCTATCGCAGCTTGCTCACGGAAACGATTTTTGTTCCTGAAGAAAAAATCAATGGGATCTACTGGGGCTGGCAAGATAAGAAAAAGCTGTTTTCACTTGAAAGAAAACGGGTTGCCCCCTCAATGAAGGTGGAAGGTGGGATTCCCAGAGCAAACCCTGAGGAACCCGCCTTCTCGAAGCCCTCGTTTTCAAACGAAGCGACTCTCGAAAAGGAGTTCCATATCAGCGTTCCCCGCTTTGCCTGGAACTATATTTACGCCGCTGGCGATCGGCACGGTCAGCAGCTCTCCATCCCCTTGCTGGCACTGGCGGATTGGCGTCACGCCTATGAGACAATAATCCAGGGCGTGTCCTGGGATTGCGACGGCTGTAAAAAGGAATGGGAGGCGGCAGGTACGGCGCCCCTGCCGCCCATCAGAGGCCTGGCCGATAATAAGAGCCAACAGCAGAACCTGCTGGACGAGATTCTTTCCAGCCACGAAGATTGGCAAACGCACAGTTCAGATAAAGATTTTCCCGACTTTTTCAAAAAGCATCTTCGAGCTATCTGCGGCCATCCCAACACCTGCGGCCGCGGATGGGGCTACTGGAGTCAGCTAAATGACAAGAGAAATGGACAAACCGTTTACCCTTTAGCCGCAACCAACATGGGTGCCACGGGTATTAAAATGTGCCTCAAGTGTGAGGTCAAAGCCCTCAAACTGTTGGATGCCATCCGAGGCTTCGAGCATATGGCCTTTACCCAAAACGGCCGACCGCTTCTCATCACCCAGGTTCTACTCAACCGGGTTTGCGACCAGAGAAAAAATCACCAGACCCCATAAGGTTACAGGAGGAATATCATGACTTTTCTTGCCCCCGATGAACGCACCTATCTTTTCCAGGCTCTGGATCCCCTCCATGTGGGAACCGGGGGAACCCGCATCGGGCGGGTGGACAACCTGGTGGCCCGGGACCCAGCCACCCGCTTGCCTAAAATTCCCGGCTCCGGGCTTTCCGGGGCCATTAAAGATTCCTATGATCTTTTCACCCTGACCAATCCGAATTCGGGCAGGAAAGATGAATCCCAACGTTGCGCAGGTGCCAATGGATGCGGAAATGCAGACTGTCCTGTTTGCGGTCTATTCGGTACGGCTCCGGCCGAAGATGGAGGTATCCCCGCCCGCCGTGGCCTGGTGGCCTTTAAGGACGGCCTGCTGGTCGCCATGCCTGTGGCCACCCTCAAAGGCCCTTGTTGGATGGTAAGGCCTGAATTCGCGCTGAAATTAGGCCTGATTACGGCAAAGCAACATGAAAAAATAAAGGGCTCAGAAAACGTGGCTGCCGTAGCCCGCCTGAAGGTCAGCGGGAATAGCGAGAATAAGGTCAGTCTGGCCGGTTATCTGCTTGATTGTCCTGCCCCCCTTATCTTGGAACAATCGAACATCACCCAACTCGCCGGGAAGTTGAACTTCCTCTCCACCACTTTTCCCGTGTCATCTTTTAAGGATCTGGTGGAACGAATGGTGGTTTGCGACGACCCGGTATTCCAAGCCCTCTGCACCTCGGCCATGGAGGTCCGAACCTCGGTTACCATTGACCCAGATACCGGAGCTGCAGTCCCTAAGAAATTGTTTACGCTGGAAGCGATTCCCACAGGAGCCCTTTTCGAAACCCGCCTCGATTTTTTGGGAGGATCACCCGTAGGGTATTATGCCCAAACCCAATATAAAAATGGTACGGACTTCTTTGAAGTGATCGAGGAACGTGGGTTTCCCTACCTTGAATTTTCCGGCATCGGCGGCAACGTGACCCGGGGATACGGCCGGGTACGGTTTTTTAGTTACTGGAAATAAGGAGAGCGGAGATGATCAATCTGGATTTTGAAGCAGCTAGGCATGGATTGAATCTGGTTAGCGCAGTCACCAACCCTGACGATGAAAAAAACGTGGAAAACCTGATAAACCAAGCCTTGGGAATTTTATGCGAACAAAGCCCCTTTGCAATGATGCTTTGGGGCGGCACGAAATATAATAACAATCCGCCGCCTGAAAACACATCTATCGGTAATGCTTTATGGAAAGAAGGCGTTGGATTGCTTAAATCGGCTGATATTTTGAACACGGAATTTCCTGAACAAAGTCTGGACCTGACAAGACTCAACGCTGACTTGTGCGCTGACTTTCAAAAGCTGAACCTTGCCCGGGAGCTACTGGAACGTATGCTGGTCTATGCCCGCTACTATGCCAAATCCGCCAAATCCAAGGGTTAAGGATCACCAGGGAGGAAAATGTAATGACGTGGCACCCCTATTTGCTTGAATTGCAACTGGAGAGCAGCCTTGCCGTGGGACCCGGCTGGCGTCTGGGTTTCGTGGAACTGACCCGCCTGGAGATTCCCCCCCGTACCTTTTGGGGCGCATTTACCGACGCTCTGGGGCGCTATTGTCTGAGTGACCGAGCCAAGGCCGAGGAGCTGGGTCTGGACTCCGCGACCTCGACGTATCGGGAGATCGGTGAGTGGCTCGCCTCCAGGGCACGCTTTCTACCGGGAATCCTGGTACTGAAGGAGGGAGAAACGGAGAAGGAGCGTCTTGTTCCCGCCTACCGTTTCGGAGAGGGTATGGCCTTTCGCAAGAAGAATGGACACGGGAAATGGGAGTGGGCCGACCCGGATGCTTGCGCTGCGGACTATACCCAAGGAAAAAGTGGGACGGCTCTCACTTATGATCTCATGTCAGCCGATGAGGGGATGCTTCATGATACCGAACGAATTACCCCTTTAGTGGAAAGAAACGGGCATCTGTACGAAGTTTGGCTGGAGACCGTCATTTTCGTTAAAGATTCATTGACTCTCTCAGATTGGATATCCGGACACGCAAGACAATACCTGAAAATTGGAAGAGATATCACATATGGCGATGGCACCTTCAAAAAGGAAATCATCTCTCCAATTACGAATTACACCGATATGAGCGCTAACCGGGATTTAATGTTTATCAATGAGGGTATTCAATGGATTCTTAATGAAGATGATGCCCCGGTGATCACTATCACACCAGGTAAAAAATCATTAAACAAAGAGGACCTGATCCATTTGCCCGGACCGTTTTTGTCACAAAAAACACCAAATAAGATAACCGGGTATTGGGGAAAATTGCGGCGACACATTATCAGAAATTTTGATGTTAAAAGAAAAATGGGTTTTGGCGCCCATTGCGGTTATCCAGCCAACACCCCCCAATGGATTCTCGAGCATGGCGGTATTCTGGCAACCGATAATGCTGAACCTCGGAATTTTTCACTCTTACAAGACGGGTGGTGGTTAAAAGAAGGCAACAAATGAAGTTTTTAGTCATCGCCTATGATGTGGTGTCCGATAAGCGCAGGACCCGGCTCGTAAAATTTTTGGAAGAGTATGGTCGTCGGGTCAATTACAGTGTCTTCGAGGTGGAAATCGAGAAGGAAAAGTTGGACGGTCTGTCTCAAGGTGTTCAGGAACGAATCCATTTGAAAAAGGATTGTGTCCTGATTTATGAACTTTGCGGAAAATGTATCGAAAAAAGGAACTGTATAGGGTTGCCCAAAAGATCCGAGACCCCGGAGGTAGCGCTTTTTTAACCGTTGAGTTATGGCGTAGGAGGGAAATATGAATCTGTTCGATCAGCTCTGCCGAACAGAAGCCCTCTGGGAGGCTTGGCGAAAGGTGCGCCATAAAAACGCCCGCGGCGGTGTGGACGGGAAATTGCCGGAAGATCTGGAAACCCGTATTGAAAAAGAGATCGACCAGCTGTCACAAGACCTTCAAAACGGGCGCTACACCCCTCAGCCCTTTCAGCAAGTTTATATTCCCAAATTCAATGGAGAAAATGAATATCGAAAGCTCTCTTTGCCGGCCGTCCTGGATAAAGTGGTACAACAGGCCGCTGTGGCATTGATGCTGCCAATTTACGAATCCGTCTTTCTCGACTGCAGTTACGCCTACAGGCCCCGTAAAGGGGCAACTCGCGCCATCAAGCGCGTCAATCATTTCATTGGCAGCCTGAAGGTCCGCTGGGCTGCGCCTTGCGATATCGACAACTGTTTCGACTCGTTCAATCATGACCGAATGATCTCCCTTTTGGCCAGGAACAATGACGATGCTCGCTGGCTGAATTTGTTCAGGCAATGGATGAGCACTGGTCATGTTTCCCGTAAGGGGGATTTTTTAGACCCTCAGGAAGGCATTTCCCAAGGATCGGTGATCTCTCCCCTGTTGTCCAATATTTATCTGCATGATTTGGATGTTTTCGTGACCGACCGGCAAATACCTTATGTGCGTTATAGCGACAACTTTATCGCCTTTTTTCATGACAAGGAAAAAGCATACGTGGGGCGTGAGGAGATCAACGCCTATCTTGAGGAGCAATTGAGGTTGAAACTCAATCGGGATGATAACCCGATCAGACATGTAAATGACGGTTTTACCTTTCTTGGAATTTACTTCAAGGGGGCCACGCGTAACATCAGCCGCGCGAAAATCACGAGAACCTTTCGAAAACTCAATGCCCTGACCGATGTAACCCATACGGCCAGCTTCGACGAAGACTTAAAACGCATCAATGAATACGTAAAATCTCATCGACGATTTTACGCTCAGGTCAATCCAGAGCGAGAGTTTGCGGAGTTTGACCAACACCTTTTAAAACGTGTGCGGTATCTACTCAAAAGCTATCGGGAAAAAGGCCTGGTGACATCCATCGGTAAAATGAAAACCTTTCTAGAAAAGCTGGCGCTTTACGGCACATACGATCGTTCCGCCCGCCAAAAGCTGATTGATCAGAGCCTGAATCAGATCAAAAAAACACCAAAGCCCGGCACCCAGAACCTCTCCAAAGCCGGTCAGACCCGATTGGCACACACCCGGGTGGATCGCGCGTTAAAAAAAGCCGGCGATCATTCCGATGTAATCGTTTCAAATCCCGGACTGGCCATCGGCAAAACCGCCAACAGGCTGACCTTGAAATCGTTTCGCAAAAAAATTCACGAACAGCATTTTTCGGCCATTCGTCAGATATCGGTTACCAGCAAGGGAGTTTCCATCAGCAGTGACGTCATCGAAATGTGCGCCCGGCAGCGGATTCCCGTGGCCTTTTTCGGCAGAGGCGGAAAACCCCTGGCCATTATTCATATGCCCCAACAACCCGATGCCGATCTATCCATTCATCAAAGCCGGTTGATAGACTCGCGCCGGTCCATGGGAATCATTCGTAAAATCCTGACAGCCAAATGTCGGAACCAGCTGAATATCATCAAGTATTACGCCAGGCATCGGTCAAAAACAGACCCCGTGTTCGATGGGTTGGTCTCGGAAACCCTTCCGAAAATGCAAACACACATCGATGCATTGAGGGAGATTACATATCAAGAGCCTTTTTCATCAGTAAGAAACCAATTTTTTACAACGGAAGCCCATGTAGCCGGTTGTTACTGGGCTGTCATCAAGCAACTGCTACCGCCGGAAATGGGATTCGAAAAGCGACAAAAGCGCGGGGCAAGGGATATCGTCAATTCCATGCTCAATTACGGTTATGGCATCCTTTATCAGCGATTATGGTGGGGACTCCATACAGTGGGATTGAATCCAAATATCAGCATCCTTCATGGCACCCAACAGGACAAACCGACATTCGTTTTTGATATGATTGAAGAATTCCGGCAACCCTTTGTGGATCGTCCGGTGTTCAGCTTGATGACACGGGGAACCCGTTACACTCGTTTTAAGGTTGAAGCCAACGGTTTGATGGATAAGTTCACCCGTGACGCTGTCATCACGGCGGTGCTGCAACGACTGTCAGGATTGATTGTTTTCAGGGGAAAAAGGATTCGCGCCGAGGAGATCCTGCGGGTGCAAATGAAACAAATGGCCGAGGTGATCATGGCTAAAAGGAAAAAATATATTCCCTTTATCTCGACGTATTGACAATCATTGCGATATCAGCGGTAAC
>PDWJ01002779.1_pt1 | contig 17756 bp, 17 predicted proteins | sample 1430881 | NCBI WGS metagenome assembly PDWJ01 (sample SAMN01162460, study PRJNA174530) | Oral metagenome, whole genome shotgun sequencing project. | biome: Marine environment; feature: Marine mammal; material: Swab sample of the gingival sulcus; isolation source: swab sample of gingival sulcus...
TAAACTTACCAGTTTTTAATTCCACTACAACATACGAGTGCAATTTTACATGATAAAATAATAAATCTATATAAAAATCACTATCGCCGATTTCAAGATGAACCTGTCTACCAATATACGAAAAACCTGTTCCTAGTTCTAACAAAAACTCCGTTATTTTGGATACAAGTGTTCTTTCTAGCTCTTTTTCATCATAATCTTCAGTAAGTGTTAAAAAATCAAAATTATATTGATCTTTTAAAGTCTGAATAGCTAAATCTGACTGAACGTCGGGAAGTGTAGCCTTAAAATTATTAATCGCCTTTCCTTTTCTATGGTATAAATCACTTTCTATTTGTAAATTTAAAACATTTCTACTCCAACCATTTTCAATAGTTTTATTTACATAAAATAATGCTTCATCAACAGATTTACATTTATACATAATTTTTTGATTATGTCCCCAAGGTATACTCTTTATTATATTTTCAATTCTATCTAATTCGCTTACAGACTGTAAGCAAATTAGATAATCATTATAAAATCTAAACCAGTATCGAATACTTCTTAAGTTTTGCTCTGAAAACCCTTTCATTTCGGGAAATTCTCTTTTTAAATCTTTTGATAATTCTTTTAAAAAAGATTCTCCCCAACTATATTGTTTTTGCAATTCTACAATTTGCTTACCTAAATTCCAATACAAATCTAACAGATGATAATTAACTTTAACAGCAGCCTTTAATTGAGCTGTTTTGATTTTACTTTTGATTTCTATAATAAATTTTTTATATTCATTATTTGTTGTTATAAGTTCATTCATCATTTTGCCCCTTTTATGAAAATAAATATACAATGGTATTTTATCATAATATCCATTATCTTTCGATAACAAAGTAACAAAAAGGAAACTCCATAAATACCATTTTTATAAAAATAAAAAACCATTTTGTTCTTCTTCAACAATCATTCTGACTATCTCAAAGTAAGTAATCACCATATGATGATTAACCGTGCTAAGCACTTTTTGACGTGATAATTTTAATAACTCTACCACTTTAGAATAAAACTCTCTGTTAGATTTTTCTAAATTATTCATCTTTATATCTCCTAATGTTTATGGTGAATTATATAGTTCTACACTCACTTATAATTACTACTCATATAAAATAATAGTTTATTTATATCATGTAAATATTTTGCTTTTTCTTTAATATTCGCACCACTTTGTATAAACCAACAAACTCCCATAACTCCCTCGATATATAAAAGTTCACTTAATACTTTTCTTGAAATACATAAGTTAGAACTCAATATACCAAACACGGTATCCATAATTTCATCAATCTTTATGCTGTTTTTATTATCCCAAAATTCATTAAGCATATACCTAGAAGTATCAAAAATAGGGTTTCCAATTACACCTTTAGGGTCAATCATTATATAACCATTTTTAGCCTTCAATATATTATAATAATGTAAATCACCATGCAATAAACACTTCTCCGTATATGTTTGCGATAAATCTAAATACAATTTTTTAGCTCTTAACATATAATCCGCAAATTCATTCCAATTATCTTGTCCGCACATATATTCTGTAATCCTATAAATCCAATCCCTATAAGAATTAAAATAAAAAATGTCATTTTCATTAAACTGTAAACTTTCCTTATTACTTTTATAATGTAACTGCTTATATAAATCACAAAAAACATTTAACCTAGTTTTTATGTTTTTTTCTTTTGCAAGCTGAGTACCAGGTAAAACCATCTCTTCTAACAACGCTAAATTAGCATAATCAACATCGAGCAACTTACAAAATAAGCTTTCATCAAAAAAGTTCAAAGCATTAACTTCACCAATAAACTCATCTTTATTTGAAAACACCTTAATAATTACTGATTTAAAGTCTTTTGAAACACCTTTAAATATTATATTAGATGAGAATGACTTAATTAAATCTAATTCGATAATGCCCCATCTACTCATCAACAAATTGATTACTTTATTGATGCTACTATAAAAATTAGATCCAAGTTTATTCTTTATTTTATTGACATCTTCTATTTCAAATTGGAAATTCAATATATAACCTCGCTATTAAGTTACAAGAATATAAAAACATTTTAATACTACAAAAAATACTCCCTATTTATCTCGTTGACATCAATACTATACACTCAACGTGCATAGTCATTGGGAATAAATCAACAGGACTTAATTCAAGAATCTTATAGCCCTCTTGTTTTAAAATAGCCAAATCCCTTGCGAGTGTTGAAGGGTTGCAGCTTACGTATAAGATGTTCTTTGTGCCCGTCTGAGCAATCGCCTCCAAGGCAGTTTTGTGGAGCCCCTTTCTTGGAGGGTCAACTATTATAAGATCTGGGGAGGCGTATTTTTTAGTCCAAGTTGGGAGGATGTCTTCCGCCCTTCCGCACTCAAAGGTGGCGTTTACGGAATTATCCTCTGCGTTTACTATGGCGTTTTGGACTGCGCTCTCCACAGATTCTATCCCCCTTATCTCTACATCTTTTAGATCTAGATGCTTTGCAAGATATATTCCTATGGAGCCAACCCCGCAGTAGATGTCCCATAGCTTTCCAGCATTAACACTCCTCACCATGCGAGCCACTTCTCCATATAGTTTTTCTACTCCCTCTGTGGAAACCTGAAAGAAGGAGTCTGGAGATAGCTTGAATTTTGAATCGCCTACGGATTTTGTTATTGTACTATTTCCGTACAAGGTGGTCTGTTTGCCACCCATTGAGACATTTGATTTTTCTGGTTTATAAGCCTTTACAAGCCCAGATATATTTATTCCGAAAGCCTTTAGTTCATCTATCAAGGTATCCATTTGTGGAATATAATTTTCCCTAGTAGTCAAGACAACTAGGTGTTCCCCCTGCTTATTTGACCGTATAGTTACAAAGCGAATAGAACCACTGTGGGTAGCCTCATCATAAGCTTTAAGGCGATTATCTTTAGCCCATGATATTATCTTTTCTAGTATCGTGGCATAGGTCTTGGGCATAGCTATATTGTCTAGAGAGCCAACTATCCTATGTGAGCCCCTGGCAAAGCTCCCTATAGCTATCTTTCCGTCCTGTTTTCTAACTGGAAATACCCCCTTGTTCCTATACCTAGTTTCAGCTTTCAGGGATATTATGGGATTTAATTTAAAATCTAAAGAAGTGTAATCACCACTTAAATTACGATAACCAAGCGCCTTTAATACCTCGGAATAAACCTTTTTTTCTTTTATTTCTATCTGTTTTTCGTACACCAAAGGTTCTAGGCTGAGGCCATAGATAGAATCTGATAGTCCTCTGTGAGTAGGCTTTCTAAATGGGGACGGCTCCAAAAGTTCTAATGGTTTAGCGTCCCTATAGTTCTTCTTTGACCTTACCACCTCAGCCCTTACAACATCTCCCAAGACCGCAAAATCGACAAAATAAACCATATTGTCATGCCTTGCGACTCCCTGCCCTGTATCAGCCATATCAATTATTTCTAAACTTATGGTTTCTACGTTTTTAAGTTTTTTATTAAACATATTATCTTCCAAGCAATTCACCTAATTTATTTATAAAAAGATCTACATCTTCCTTAGTTGTATCAAAACTGCAGACAAGCCTAGAGTAATTTTTGAACTCGTTTTCCAAGTAAAAGTCCATAAAGGACTGTAAACTTTTTATAATTTCAGGAGGGAATACAACGTATATCATATTGCTCGATGGAGCTGCGACAGGTTTAACTTCTTTAAACTCTGAGAGCCTCTCGTACATATATTCACACATATCATTTGCATTTTTGGCGTTTTTTAACCACAAATCATTTTTCAATATTGTTAAGTATTGGGCTGCAATGTAGCGCCCTTTTGATTGCAATTGTAAATTTGACTTTATATAGTGGTTAAAATCGGCGTGTTCACCATCAAAGAAAACCGCACATTCACCAAACATAAGCCCGTTTTTACACATACCTAAGCTTAGCGCATCTATTCCCAAATCAGCAGTCATTTCCTTTAATGTAAGACCTAGCTTAGCGCAGGCGTTCGATATTCTAGCTCCATCCATATGTACCTTGTAACCATATTTATGAGCGTAGTCAACGATTTCTCTTATCTCTTCAGGTGTGTATACGTCGCCCATCTCAGTAGTCTGGGCAATGCTTATTACTTCTGGGTGAGGAAAGTGGTAATCATTTATATTCTGTATGTACTTATCCAATAATTTGACGTTTAGCTTTCCGTCTTCTGAAGGCACGGTTAAAAGCTGGTTCCTAGCTACCTTTGCAGCTGCTCCAGATTCGTGAACAAATATGTGTGATAAATCAGTACAGAGAAGTGCGCCGTACTTAGAAGTTAAGGCATCTACAATAGTTATATTTGTCCCAGTTCCGTTTAATGTAAAAAATGCATTTTTAGCGCCCAAGGTATCCACAATAAGCTTAAGCGCCTCTTGGGTTACATCATCCTTGCCGTAAGCTGGAGAATGCCCAACATTTATATCTACTATCGCCTGCATTACATCGGGATGAACCCCGCTATTATTATCACTTGCAAAGTTTTTTACCATGGTACACCTCCACTTAAAATTTATAAAAACAGCTTAAAACCAAACTACTTTCTCATTACACATGACAATTATATATTAAGTAAGTTGGGATAGACAAGACATCTCTAAATATAAAATTCAGGATTACTTTGAATAACTTCTATAATTAAATACCGTCATAAATAGTAAGAGTACAAGGTAAACTAAAATCATAGGCATAATTGAAAAATCCATATCAGTAGCCCCATAAAACGCTGAGGATATTAGACTAAAAGGAGTAAGAGACGCTATAGACTTCAGGGCTTCTGGAAGCATATCAAGACTAAAAAATGAACCGCCTACCAATGCTAAAAATAGACTTGCAAATATGGCTAATGAAAACTCTGTACCAGATTCAAACTTAGAATAAAAAAACCCACCTAGTTCAAATACAAAAAATATACCTATGCTTGCACCAAAAACAAAAAAGAGATAAGGGATGGGCATCATATTTAACTTTATAGCAAAAACGGCTGAACTAAACAGTATTGGAAGTAGGAGCAATATAAAGTCTATAATCCTTTTTGAAATATAGTATTCAAAACCTGCACTCGGGGTCATAAACATCCTCGATACTATCCCCTTATTTCTAATAGTTGATATGTGCAGGGAAATAGAAACAAATAGAGCGGTAAACGCTGCAATATACATTATGATACTCAGGGCATTGTCTATGGTTTCTTGTTTTTGTTCTGAAATCAAGCCCCTCTGCTCATTTTCGGTCTTCTCTATTATTTCGAGGTCAAATCTTGAATCAGTCTTTAAATCATTGTATTCCAGTATAGAGGTTTCTACCTTTGAGATACCCATATCTACCTCTACCCTTTTACCAAGTTCCTTTTCTATTACATCCATGATAAACGCTTGAGAAATCAAATCTATTAGTGCCGGAGAAACCGCATCACCCTCTGCTGAGATAAAGGTCAATTTGCTTTTCGGCAAATCCCTGAAAAATCCCTCTGGAATAACCAGAACTGCTCCGACTTTACCTTGTTTGATATATTCCGTAGCGGCATTTATATCAATCGATTTTTCAAACTCCATAGTTTCGATAGACCTGCCAGAATTTAAGTTTTGAATAAATTCCTCTGTTTTAGCTGAACCGTCCAAATTAAGAACCCCTATAAGGCTCTTATAATCCAAAGTTTTGGACAAATCATATAGTAAAGATGTGGAAACTACGACAAGCAAAAATAAGGCGTATATAAAGATAAATACCTTATTTTGAACTAATCTCCTTATCTCAAACCCTACCATACTTCTCATTTATCCTCCACTTATTCATAAAGACATCTATCGCAAATAGGATTCCAAATACTGGAGCGAAGATAAAAACAGACATAAGCCCTTCGCCACTTAAAACATACCTACAGAGGGCAAAGTTTATAGAATACTCAGCGGTCATCTTAGCCCAAGTTGGTAATAATAGATAGGGAACGATACCCCCTGCAACTAAGCAGGATATAAAGGAAATCGATATACAGGTTATGCTCAAAGTCTCCCTAGACTTACTTATATTAGCTATTATCCTCCAGATAGCAGACCAAAACACGTAGCATATTATTATAGAAAGCGCCAACCTAAGCCCGTAGAAAACCCCACTGCTATACATACTATAAAGTATAAGCGGAGCTATTAGTACAAGGGCGTTTAGAGTTTCTGATATGTAGAAGGCGACAGCTTGGACAACCCTGCTTATACCTGCTAGTTCTATCCTGACAGCTACATTTAAAGAATCTTCCTTTAATTTTCTAAGTCCGCTCATTATTGAAACAAAGGTTATAAAGCTTATTGGAAGTGCGCTCATAAAATATTCCATAGAGCTAACTATCGGAACGTTCGACACAGTTTGAATATCAAAGTAACTAGCCCTGCCCAAGCTCGCAGTTAAGAGTTCCAAATTAAAAGCCTTTGCCATATCGCTTTTTTTAGAATCTTTTCTATCTAGTTCTGCAAGTCTTTTATTGTACACATCGCTAGCCATATCAACAGCTTTTACATAGTCACTAAATCCTGTTAGGGTTTCCCTTAGTATGGCGTTTTTTGTTGGAATAGAGGTCTTTGTAACCATATTTATGGGTTTATTATCAAAGTAATAAAGCCCCTCAGCAAAACCTTCAGGGAGGGTTATTGCAGCATCAATTTGATTGTTTTCCATCATGGGCTCCACATCTTGATCTGATATGTCAACAATGTTGTAGAGACCAGAAAAGTGATCCATATTCTTAAAGCTGCTTATTAAAATATGAGTTGCTGTAGAAGAATCGTTATTTACTATCCCAACTACAATCTGTTGCTCTTTTTTATAATCTTCACTATAACTTTGAAAAGAGGTCACGAGAAGAAAGCCGATCACAAATATAACGACCTGAACAGCTAATATCCTCTTTATTTTAACATTTATTTTAAGCCTAGTTATTATTATATTAAGCAAGTTATCGTCCTTTAGCTCATATCTGAATTAACCCTTACTTGAAACAATTATAGCACAGATATTTAGCTTAGACACATAAGTTTAACAAGGAACGGGCGTAAATTTTATGCTTAAATGTGTAAAAAAATTCAAAAAAATGTAGATTTCCCTTGACACCGCATTTCCCGATGTGTTAAAATTCAAAAAAATTAGAAAGGGAGGAGGTATTGTTCCCGATCTAAGCCTCACTGCTAGGTGAGGTAGAGGCGCGAAGTCTAAAAGTAGTTCGCAGGAGGTCGGAAGCCTGCGAAAGCGAATGAAAGGAGCCTTCGCCGAAGTTTAGGACACCAAAGTCCTGAGCTGGGGTTACGTTTAATAAGCGTAGCACTGTCACCGATTTAATCGCTCGTTAGTCGGTGTTGAGCTATCTCTCAATCAGAGCATGTGGGGGTCTATTACGATACTTCTAGGCATAACTAGGAGTTTCTCGGATTAAAAGTCCCATTATTCTGATAATTGAGTTTTGGAATAACGTTTTTAAAAACGTTCAGAGCATTTGGTCTTGTGCGTATTTTTTGATTACTCGCACAAATGTGAATATGGGAGGATAATATCATGAAAAGAAATTTGTTTTTAGTTATGGCAATCTTACTAGTTCTATCATTTGCACTCACTGGGTGTGGAGGTTCAGAATCTTCAGGATCTTCAGAAGGTTCATCAGAAGATGACGTATTCAGAGTCGGTTTAGAGGCTATGTACCCTCCTTTTAACTGGACCCAGTTAGACGATTCAAACGGAGGAATTAAAATAGCCGAATCAAACGAGTATGCAGGTGGATACGACGTAGAAATAGCTAAGAAGGTAGCGAAAAAACTCGGTAAAAAGCTAGTAATAGTAAAGGTCGAATGGGACGGACTAGTGCCCGCACTACAGACAAACGTCATAGACGCTATAATGGCTGGTATGAGCCCAACTGAAACCCGCAAAAAAACTATAGACTTTTCAGACAACTATTACCAATCAACCTACGTTCTAGTAGTTAAAAAGGGTAGCAAATACGAAAACGCTACAAGCATCCAAGACTTTAAAGGGGCAAAGGTAACAGGCCAATTAAACACAACTCACTACGACGTTATAGACCAAATAGAGGGAGTGGACAAGCAGGTTGCTGCAGTTGACTTCCCAGCAATGAGAACCGCCCTAGGTGCTGGTGCAATAGACGCCTATGTAACCGAGATACCAGAGGCAATATCCTCTACGTCTGCAAACCCAGACTTTGTAATGGTAAATCCAGCAGAGGGTTTTGAAGCAGACCTAGCTGATACAGCAGTTGCTGTAGGGCTTAGAAAAGGCGATAAAAATATCGATTTAATAAACGAAGCCCTAGCTGAAATATCTGAAGAGGAAAGAAATAGGATTATGAAAGAGGCTATCAAAAACCAACCAGCAGCAGATGAATAATAGGAGGACGATTAAGTGGTTTCTTTTTGGCAAAGCGTATTCGGGCTATTAGCGGAATATAAGTGGGTTTATCTAAGCGGTGCTATGTGGACTCTGATAATATCTGTAATAGGAACTATTATAGGTTTTATAATTGGTCTACTAGTAGGAATAGTGCGCACAATACCAGAACCCCAAAACAGCCCCGTAAAGAAATTTATAATAAAATTAGCAAACGTAGTATTATCAATATATATAGATTTTTTCAGATCCACGCCTATGATGGTTCAAGCAATGGTATTCTACTACGGCTTAGCTGGAATGGATATACACATATCAAAAATACTAGCTGGGATAATAGTGGTTTCAATAAACACTGGAGCCTATATGTCGGAAATAGTAAGAGGTGGTATAGTGTCAATAGATAAGGGGCAGTTTGAAGCTGCAAGGTCAATAGGGATGAGCCACTTCCAAACCATGCGTAACATAGTTTTGCCCCAAGTTATAAGAAACATACTACCCGCTACGGGAAATGAATTTGTGGTAAATATAAAGGACACAGCGGTTCTATCCGTTATAAGCGTAACCGAACTCTTCTATCAAACTAGAAGTATAGTCGGTAACAACTTTATGTACGCTGAAGGATTTACGGTGACAATATTTATGTACCTGATTATGACCCTAACCATCATCAACATACTTCGCGCAATAGAAAGAAAGATTGACGGACCTCAGGACTTCAACCTAGTAGCAAATCAGATGCAACTTTTGAATTCTAGCGACATATTAGAACAGAATAAAGTATTGTAGGTGAAATATGAACAAAATAGTAGATATAGTAAACCTAAGAAAACAATTCGGAACCAATGAGGTATTAAAAAATATAAACTTTTCCGTATCAAAGGGGGAGGTCGTCTGTGTTATAGGTTCTTCTGGTTCTGGTAAATCAACACTACTCAGGTGCATCAACCTTTTAGAAACACCTAGCGGAGGAGAAATACTATACAAGGGCAAAAACGTATTTACAGAAATTGAAAGCCTAGATATGTACAGAACCAAGATGGGAATGGTCTTCCAACACTTCAACCTATTTAAGAATTTAAACGTTATCGAAAACTGCACAGTTGGACCAATAAAGGTTCTAAATATATCAAAAAAACAAGCTGAAGAAAAGGCTATGAAATACCTTGCTGTGGTTGGAATGGCGGAATACATAAACGCCAAGCCAAAGCAGCTATCGGGAGGACAAAAACAGAGGGTTGCAATAGCTAGGGCACTTACCATGGAACCAGATGTGCTTCTGTTTGACGAGCCGACTTCAGCCCTAGACCCAGAGCTGGTTTCCGAAGTACTAAAAGTAATGAAGATACTGGCAAACCAAGGTTTGACTATGATAATAGTAACCCACGAAATGAACTTTGCAAAAGACGTTTCAACTAGGGTTGTCTTTATGGATGATGGGATAATCGTAGAAGAAGACACCCCAGAGGTAATATTCAACAAACCAAGTAAGCCAAGGACTAGAGAATTCTTGGCGAGTATGTTGGATGAGTAGCCCTCAATTTATCTCAGGCTATCGACAAACCCCTGATTTCTTTAGGAACACGCAAAATTCAGTCTCTTATGTACGTTTTTAGACTTTAGTTTATTTTAAAACTCCCTAACGGTTGAACGGTATTTACCTGAGCTAGTAGGAGCTATATCGTCTACAAATTCGACCCCTACCTCTACACCAACAAGTATATCTTCTACATCGGAGATATACTTGTTAATTTCTTCATCTCGTGCATCATCACTCTTTATAATGTAGAGCCTAGCCTCAGTTATGCTCTTTTGAACTATTTTAAACTGCTTGATAGAATCCGTAGCCCTCGCTAAAACCCTAAAGGCACTACCGTGTAATTGGGTTCCGTTTGAAAGCACAAACATATCGTCTTCCCTACCATCTATGTTATTCATAACCGGCAGATTTATTCCGCAATCACAGATTTCTTCTGATAGACTCGCCCTATCACCCAGTTTATAACGCAGGCGTGGCATAGAATAGTTGTTTAAATCAGTAACTAAAACGTGTCCGCTCTCACCCACCTTGCAGGGCTTACCTTGGTCATCAATTATCTCTAAAACCAAGTTTTCAGACATTACGTGCATCCTACCCTTTCTGCACTGATAGGCTACTATGCCTCCATCTCTAGCTCCGTATTCGTTTGTAACATCACATTTAAAGCCCTCTTTGATGACTTCTCTCTGATATTCGTGCAGGAGTTCAGCTGTCGAAACTACAACCTTTGGCGGTTTTTTTAAGCTGAGCCCCTGTTCTAGCATAAGTTTGGCAAAGCTATAAAGGGCTGTAGAATACCCATAAAAATACTCTGGTCTATACTTATCAATCTGCCTAATCTTTTCTACCATGCTATCTGCACTGAGCTCGTAAGCAGACATCACTATTCTATTTTTTAAGAGTTTTTCCTTTAAAACGTGCTTTGCATTCTCTGTCTTATCTAACTCAAAGTGGTTGCTCCAGAGCATTATGCTCCTGCTGCCAGGGGTAATCCCCCAGCTGGCAAGCCCACGCCACCTAGCCGCTTCGTAATGTTCAACACTTACCCTATCTAAATAAAATTTGGTAGGTCTTCCACTAGAACCGCCAGTTCTATTTGGTATAAGAGAAGATAGGTCCCTACCATCACTCAAAAAGTCCATCATATTATCTTGGAAATAATCCTTTTCCAAGGCATCAAATTGCCTAAGAGCTTTTATTGGGTCTTCCTCTATTAAAGGCCTTAAATGCCCAAAGGACTTATATGCAGGAACCTTGTCAACACAATAAAGCAGGAGGTTTTTTAATTTTTCCTCCTGCAGAGAAACTATCTCGTCATAGGGAAGTGACTGTGTATTAATCAATTCCTTGGTGTATTTTCGTATTTTGTTGGATTTCAAAACCTCCATTGCTGGAAATACTATAAAATTTATAAAAGGTTTAATAAGGTCCATCTACTTCTCCTAGCCCAAGCTACAGTCTCAATAAGCTGTTTTAATAATAACATCTCAGCTTATTTTTTCAAGTGCTAGAAAAGAGGTTAAATAGGGAAGGCAAGAAAAGTAAATACTTTAATTACGATGTGTCAAATGATCTTTGGCATCATATACACTGCCATCTGTCAAAGTTATCTTCCCAGTAATATTACTTCCACTGGCACAAAGACTTCCTAAGTTTTTAAGACCACTCAACACGCTTAAATCACCACTTACAGCTGTATTGTTTAATGATAAACTCTCCATTTTTGTCAATCCACTTATCCCGCTTAAATCCCCAGAAATGCCAGTTTCATCTAAATGGAGCCAGTCTAGTTCGGTGCACTGGCTAAGAGCACTCAAATTGCCTGTAACACCAGTTTTATTTAAGTCTAAACTATGTAATTCTCTAAACTGGCTTAAACTGCTCAAATCACCTGTAACACCAGTTCCCATTAAATCTAAACTACGCAATTTACTAAGATGACTTAAACTGCTTAAATCACCTGTAACGTTCCCGTACCACATACTTATGTTTTTTAGACTAGTTAAATTACTGAGTTCGCTTAAATCATGATTAGCACTGTTTCTATCAAATTGTATTGTCTTTAGATTGGATAACGAACTTAAATCACTTAAACTACCCGTTAAATCAGTACCGCACAAACGCAAAAAAGTTAACTTTGATAGCTCTGCAATAGTGCTTAAATCCCCATGAATTGTCAAATCATTTTCATTGCAGTTCAGCTCTAATAATTCTATATTTTCAAACAACTTTAGATCTTCAATCGTTTTAATTTCACCTGGAACTTGATAGATTGCTACATGTTTTACTTCAGAAATACTGCTTAACATAATCGGACCTTCAGGCAATTCTAAACCTTTTCTAATGGCTTGTTCGAAAACCGGATCTTTAAACACCACCACTTCATCTTCTGTGCCTTCTTCTGCCTCGCCTCCACTATCAGCTTCTGTTTGTCCTTCTTCTGTATCATCCTCTTCTTTGACATCGGGCTCATATGATTGAAAATAATGATATAAATCTCTAAGTTCTTCATAAAATTCCTCTTCACTATCTCCGTATAATTCAGAATCTAATGAACTTTTTGCCTGTTGGTAATTAAAAAAAGTATCTACAACAAAATCACACCTGATTTCATCAAAATCACCCTCCTGAACCCTTGATAATATTTCGTCAGCTTCTTCAAACTTTCCCATATTGATGTACGCCGCAGCCAATCCGTATTTAGCTCCGTTGTCATTTTTATCTAATTCTAATGCATCTTTAAATAATTCAGCCGCTTTTTCATATTCTCCATCTTCTAATTTTTGATTCCCCCCGTTTATCTTTTTGTCTATTTCGGAATCACCTATACAAGCACTTAAGGATAAGACCATTACAAATAGCACTGCCACTAAAACAATTTTATTTCTCATGTTACACCTCCAATTCCACAAGATTAAGGTTCTATTTACACTGTGTAATCTTTGGCTCCTATCCCGTTTTACACATTCGTAAATGGGTGCAAAAAACCAAATTAATCAATGTCAATTGAAATAATAAATTCACTGTCTCTAAGTTCTTTAAAGATGTCTAGCCACTTATTGAATCCACTACGGCGTAATTTTAAATTCACCGTATTTATTTTGTTGGGCTCAGAATCTATCTTAGACCTCTTGTCTGAAAAGGTCATATCAGCAATTTTAACGTCTTGCTTTTTAATGTAATTTACAATGTATTTTAAATTGGCATGTGTGCTGTTCTCATAATAAGTTATAAATACGGTCGCAGTGTAGCGCCTTTCATATATTATCACTTCTAAGTTTTTAAACAATACAATAACAAGTAGAGTCATACCACCTGCAATTAAAGCAATCTCATAATAGCCAAAGCCAATCGCTATACCAATACAGGCTACAACCCACAGTGAACTAGCAGTCGTCAAACCCTTAACAGCGCCCTTGTGTACAATAATAGTTCCAGCACCCAAAAACCCAATACCGCCTATAACCTGCGCAACCATTCTCCCTGGATCAATTTTGACCACATCTATCATTTCAGGGTGTACGGCAAGAAAATTTATATTATTTTGAATCAGCTGTAACTGTACCATAGGCACAATGGTCGCTCCCAAGCAGACCAAAATATGGGTTCTAAAACCCGCAGGACGATTCCTGATTTCACGTTCGTAACCAATTAATCCACCTAGGATTACGGCAATAGCAACTCTAATTACTATATCAGTTGTATTCATCATAAGCTCCTAATAAACAGTTGTAATTAATTATACCGCATTGATTAAGGCTTTTAAAGAATATGTTTGGGGTTTTATAAAACCAGTATTACCAAATATTTTTGCTGCAGTTTTTTTACTGTACATTAGAGTTTACTTAGATATGATTAATCAACATAATATGAATCAAACTTAATAGTGAAATAACGACGCTAATACTCCCAGAAATTGAATCGTAATGATGTATCTTTTTTAGTAGTTTGCCTAAGATAAATTGAAAAATTATGACAGAGAAAACTGGTAAAGTGAAATAATGCCATAAATGCATAACAAGTTCGCCTGTTAAACCTAAGATAACCATTGCGCTTGTGTAAATGCTTACAGTAATAATACTTATAATGGAATAATAAGGTATGTATTTTCCTAAAAACACTTCCTTTTCAGACCTATACTTAAAAACTAACACTGTGTAGCAAACCATAACGTGAAAGCCCACTAGCGAAACAATATACATTACCAGGCTAAAAAAAGCAATTTTCCCAAATACACTATCAACCTGCGCCAAAAAATAGCTAGGCATTGACCAAAACACAATTGAAACCAAGCTAAGTAGCGCTGAATTTGTAATGTCTTTTTCGGGTGTCGCTAAGGCGATTTCTTGCTTTGTTTGATTTGGGTTTGTAGGGTCCTTACCCGAATAAAGCAAGTAATCTGCAACCATATTACCAAAGCCGGCAATAGCCACTATAATAAAGGCAAAAACATACATAGTGTCTCCTTTTTAATAATTTAAGCAGGTTAAATAAAACATTCTTATATTTTGTTATTAAACAATACCCGCTTTTTCAAAGTGCTTTTTAAGCATTTTTTTACCAACATAAGCACCTAATAAACCAGCTAAAAACGTTAATACAAAGACCAAAATTATAGTCTGATAAGACAATATAGCTTCGATATTTGCAAGATAATCTGAAGCTAAATTCATTTCTTTGACGCCTTCTACAAACTGTTCACGCATAAATACGGCTTGCATCAGGGTGCTAATAGGCCAACAAGAAAAAATTGCATAGGCTATTGCGTTGTATTTAAATGATATAAATTTCCCTTTTCTAAATACTAATTCAGCGGCTAGTGCAATGAAAAACGTTATTAATAGGATTATCCAAATTTGACCAAAATTTGACATCGCAAATCCCGAAAGTATCCCAAAGATAAATAATGCCCATTTTTTAGGCACTTTAGCCATAAACAAAGTAACCACTACACCACAGGTTATTGCTGTTATAACTGGATATAATAAAAATAATATCGGTACAACGCCAATCATTCCAATTATCATAATTATGGAAAAATAAATTACAAAAAATACTCCTATTAAAACCAAATCTTTAATTTTAATTTTATCAGTCATGTTGCCTCCTCGTTTGTCCAAATACTAACTAATTATTATCAACTAAGCTTATTTCATCAAAGTAAGACATAATCATTTTCTTTAGCATCGCTCTATATTCTTTATTGTTATAGGCATCAAATACATCCACGCCAACAATTATTGAATTTATAAATAAAGCCATTTCGTTGTTAATTATCTTTTCATATTCTGGAAAACCTTCTTTTTTACAAAACTCTATTAACTGCTCATTCATAGTTTCTAAATCGCCAAAATAAAAGTTTTTTAAATTTTGATTATCCTTCATCTCTATAGCCAAACTACAAAACAGTTTTTTGTAATCGTTGTAAATTAGCAATTTATCTAGCAGTCCTTCAACTAAAATTTCCTTTTTATCTAAATCCTTAATCCTTTCCCTAAAAGAATCTATCTGGTCATATTTATACTGGTTGCCATCTTTTAATATTTCCTTAAAAAGCTCTTCTTTACTCTTATAGCAATTATAAAAACCACCTACAGAATAATTCATTTCATCGACTATGCTTTTTACACTCGTGTTCTTGTAACCATTTTTGCTTATTAATTTAATAGCTGTTTTTTTGATTTGTTTTTTTCTTTCTTCCCTTTTAAAATTTTGTGCCATATATAATCCTTTCATTATTAACAACTTAGAACAGCCATTCTAAGTTGTTAATATAATACCTTAATTGATAATTAATGTCAATAAAGCTGTAAGCAAAAAAAATGAGCTTTCGCTCATTTAGACTATCGACAACCTAATCTATAGTACTCTATTTTCTAACTCTTTTATTTTTCACCCTTAGTCATATTAGCCTTTATAATTAAGGTTATACAGAACAACACGAAAATCAGAATCCGTAGATATAAACCTAGGTTTCATATCCTCTGTATAATTTTCTTTACTTTCATAGGATTCTATAATTTTCTTTAATCCATTACCACTCCTTTCCATTAAATTCATTCTGCCAAATAAATCTGCTATAACGGGATTTCTTCTATATGATGGAATATTATCCAAATCTTTTTTTTGAACTAGACTTCTATCAACCATCCCGCCAGGAGAAGAAACCTCCAACCTATCATTATAAATATCTATATGAATCACTTCTTCTGTTATGAAATAGTCCCTATGAACTAAGGCGTTTACTATCGCCTCCGTTACTGCTATTTCAGAATAGTCAGGATACTTTGCCCCGTTCTTTGCTCCCTTTTTCCACATATTCTTTGTATGTACTTTTATAAAACCTATAGCACCATCTAAAAGAGAAACCAAGCTCCCATTAAACTCTCTATAATAAAGAGACTTGGGAGGTTCGCTCGTCTTATCAAGACCCTTCCATCTACTGCAAATAATCTTCGAATGGTATATTGTTTCCTGATCAGTAACTAGGGCGCCGGCGTTCGTTAAAAGGTTAGATTGACTCATAAGTCCAAACGAATACAAATCTTTATCTTTAAATCTTTTTCCAGTGCACGAATAATATTTTGCTCCAAGCAACTGAAAATTTGTAAATGCCTTCTGAGTATTGTTCATCATGGTATCATAACTTTGCTTAATTCCTTGCAGAACCAGTCTTTTTAAGTCATACCTTGTAGCAGGTAAACTCTCATCCTCCATTCTCACATAAGCCGTTTTACTATCACCCTCTATTAAGTAATAAGGGGTGTCCTCACCCCATGGCACATAAACGACTATAAAGTCCTTACCCTCCTCTGAAAAAACGTCTATGCTTATATACGGCCTAGGTTCAATCCTATTTTTGACTATCTCGCCGATAAGTTCTGAATCCTTTTGACAAGTATCAAGACCGACCAAAACATCATCATCAGAAATACCAAAAATCAAGGCTCCACCATTTGTATTAGCAAACGCACTAACTGACTTTAACCAAGATTCTGGGTTTTTTGCATCAAGTCTCAATTTTTTATCATAAGTACTTGCTTTACCAATATATTTACTTAAATCCATAATAAACCTTTCCTATATAATCTTATTTACCTTAACTGTTAAGCCAATTTCTTCAAAAACTTCTCTAATAACTGCCTTCTTTGGAAGTTCTCCTTTCTCAACAGTTCCACCAGCAAAATCCAATTTTTCTGGTTCTGCATTTAACCTATTACCTGCTCTCCATTTATTTCTTTTTAATATGAGTACGCTATCATCATTTTTAATTAAAGCTGAACAATTAATCCATTCATTTGATTAGCTCCTATTCTCTGCATCTCATAACCGTACTGTTTCAAAATAAGTTCATCATCAATCACCTCATTGTAAATACCATCAGTATTTTTAATTGCCCACTCGCCACCTTCTTTTTTAGACAATATTAGCCTCTCTTTTACATACTCTAAAATTCGACGTAAATTTAAAATTACATAAACAAAATTATTAGTAACAAATTCATTATTATAATCACTTATATCGTATAAAATACTCTTTAAATAGTATTCATCAGGAACATCTGAAAACACATCCTTAATTTCTTTGCCATATAACTTTTTACCTCTATGAAGAACCATTTTAAAATGTGCTGACTAAATCTTTTTTAGCGATTCTTCTCTTTATATACTTTACAAGTTTATTTTATCACAACCCATTTACCATCTCTTTTTGAGCCTTTCCTTATAATCAATCCCTTTTCTTGCAATCCTTTAAAGGCTCGTTCTAC
>PDWJ01002780.1_pt1 | contig 17754 bp, 17 predicted proteins | sample 1430881 | NCBI WGS metagenome assembly PDWJ01 (sample SAMN01162460, study PRJNA174530) | Oral metagenome, whole genome shotgun sequencing project. | biome: Marine environment; feature: Marine mammal; material: Swab sample of the gingival sulcus; isolation source: swab sample of gingival sulcus...
GGACTGCCCTACTCCGATGAGTTGACTTTGTGGAATTTACTCTGGCAGGCTTCGGGGTTCGGGGCTGAGAAACTGGCGCGGCGCTATCAGAAAACGAATGATCTGAAGAATTATGAAAATTACTTAAAACAGCGCCGCACGCGAATTCTGACGCGGTATTATCAGGCTTATATTGAGCGGGATCAGGAAGGTATGCAGGCGGCGATTGCGGCGGCCAGAGCGTGGAATGCGGCTAATCCGCTGGCTCCGCCGATTGATGACGAGGCGTTATCACGCGGTCTGAAAACGTGGCGGCGGCATCGCGGGGAGTCGGTGAATGGGGCGAGTGTGCAAAAGAGGTTTCGGTATTTGTTGCGGGATTTGAGGATGTAGCTGTCGGGAAGATCTTGTTGGTTGACAAATTTATATAATATTCGTATTTAGTTGCATCGAACTGCAAGCAACCGAAATGATAAAGTTTGTCTATGCTTTTATTAGGTGTTTTTGTGTAGCGCCCTCTCCTTCCGGGTTTGGTATGTTTATGTTCTTACCTGTAGAATAACTCAGAATTTCCAGTACAAATTAATGTACATAATTTTTGAGAATTATTCTAAATGCAAGATAACCAACTGAAAATAAACAATCTTCGTAATATTGCTATTATCGCTCATGTTGACCACGGTAAGACCACGTTGGTGGATAAGCTGCTGCAGCAGTCTGGTACTTTTGATGCGCGTGCCGAAGTGGACGAGCGGGTGATGGATTCAAATGCGTTAGAGAAGGAACGCGGGATTACCATTCTGGCGAAGAATACAGCTATCAACTGGTTGAATCCGGCAGATGGTATCACGTACCGGATTAATATCGTTGACACCCCCGGACACGCCGATTTCGGTGGTGAGGTTGAGCGGGTGTTGTCGATGGTGGATTCGGTGCTGCTGTTGGTCGATGCAGTAGATGGCCCGATGCCTCAGACCCGTTTTGTGACCAAAAAGGCTTTTGCCCACGGGCTGCGGCCGATTGTGGTGATCAATAAAATTGACCGTCCCGGTGCTGATCCGGAACGGGTGATGGATCAGGTGTTTGAGTTATTTGACCAGCTCGGTGCCACTGATGAACAGCTGGATTTTCCGGTGGTTTATGCTTCGGCACTGAACGGCTTTGCCGGACTGGAGGAGGATGTCTCTGCAGGGGATATGACACCGCTGTTCCAGACTATTCTGGAGCATGTTGCAGCTCCGGATGTTGATCCAGATGCACCGTTTCAATTACAGGTCAGCCAGCTGGATTATAACCCGTATCTGGGGGTTATCGGTATTGGCCGTATCAAGCAGGGTCGCATCAAGGCAAATACACCGATCAAGGCGATTGGTACTGACGGTAAGGTGCGCAATGGCCGCATGCTGAAGCTGCTCGGCTTTCATGGTCTGGAACGGATTGAGGTCAAGGAAGTACAGGCTGGTGACATTATTGCGTTTTCCGGCATGGATGAGCTGTATATTTCCGATACATTATGTGATCCGGATAATGTGGTGGCATTGCCTGCGCTGTCGGTGGATGAGCCGACTGTGACCATGACCTTTATGGTGAACACCTCGCCGTTTGCCGGCAAGGAAGTCAAAACCGGTACTTCATCCCGTCGCCTGCAGGAGCGATTGCAGCAGGAATTATTGCATAACGTGGCACTGCGCGTGGAGCCGACCGATGATCCGGAGAAGTTCCGCGTTTCCGGGCGGGGTGAATTGCATCTGGGTATCCTGATTGAAAACATGCGCCGTGAAGGCTATGAACTGGCGGTATCACGCCCTGAGGTTATTATCCGTGAAGTGGATGGTGAGCGTCAGGAACCGTATGAAAATGTCAGTCTGGATGTGGAAGAGCAGCATCAGGGCAGTGTGATGGAGGCATTAGGCCTGCGCCGTGGTGACCTGCAGAATATGGCACCGGACGGCAAGGGGCGGGTGCGGCTGGAGTACATGATTCCGTCGCGGGGTCTGATTGGCTTCCAGACGGATTTTTTGACCATGACTTCCGGCACCGGCCTGTTGTACCACACCTTCGCTCATTATGGCCCTTACAAGCCAGGGCGTATCGGACAGCGCAATAAGGGGGTGCTGATTTCCAATGCGACCGGTAAGGCGCTGGCCTATGCGCTGTTTAATTTACAGGAACGCGGCAAGCTGTTTATCGGCCATGCTGAGGAAGTGTACGAAGGCATGGTGATCGGTATTCACAGCCGTGATAATGATCTGGTGGTAAACCCGCTGAAGGCGAAACAGCTGACCAATATCCGTGCTGCCGGTACGGATGAAAACCTGATTCTGACACCGCCGATTCGCTACACGCTGGAACAGGCGCTGGAGTTTATTGATGATGATGAGCTGGTGGAAGTAACGCCGCAGAGTATTCGCATTCGTAAGCGGTTCCTGCTGGAGCATGAGCGGAAGCGTGCTTCACGGGCGACGGCCTGATGAAATAAATGGGGTGAATAAGATGGGCTAACCGGGGTAGTGTTCAGAATTCTGTGTTGTTAAACTAACCTATAGACTCCCAGAGAGATCAATGATGACACAAGCAAAAACCCCTATTAATTTTGATAGGGACGCAGCGATTCAGGCGCTGCGTTCCGGTCAGAACCTGAATGACAAGGACGGTATCTTCACGCCCTTAATTAAACAGCTGACTGAAGCTGTGCTTAAAGCGGAACTGGAAGCCCATCCAGTCCGATGAACATGTAAAACTCCAAACCTGTCATGGTTTGTCCAAGTCTACGCAATTAAATTAACCTCGCCTGCCTCATCAGGAAAAAAGCGACTATAATCAGCCGCTTTCGAATTTTGCCATGAATAATAAAAATTACTCAATAACCGTTACTTTATCCATAGTCACCGGTTCCACCGGAACATTCTGATGACCACCGTGGTTGCCGGTTTTAACCGCAACAATCGCATCCACCACATCCATGCCATCAGTGACCTTGCCAAATACGGCGTAACCCCAGCCCTGCATCGATTCGTTTTTGAAATTCAGAAAATCATTATCAGCTACATTAATAAAGAACTGTGAGCTGGCGGAGTGTGGGTCAGGGGTACGGGCCATAGCCAGGGTGCCGCGATCATTCGTCAGGCCGTTATTGGCTTCGTTCTGAATCGGGCCTTTATTCGACTTTTCGCTCATGTCCGGGTTCATGCCGCCACCCTGTACCATAAAGCCGGGGATAACGCGGTGGAAAATGGTGCCGTCGTAAAAACCGTCCTTGACATAGCTGATGAAGTTGGCGGTAGTGTTCGGTGCTTTTTCAGCATTCAGCTCAACCGTAATATTGCCTTTGCTGGTTTCGATTAAAACTTTCGGGTTTGACATGGTATCTCCTGTCGTTTTCTGTTCAGTCGTTTGTGTATTCGCCGGTGGTGGTGTTGTGCCTTGCTGGTTGTTGCTGGCCGTTTCCGTGGTTGTTCTGGCGGTGGTTGTGTTGGTTTCTGTGCTGCCACAACCGCCAAGCCCTAACGTCAGTAAGAAACCTATTATTAAAATCTGTTTCATGACCGTGTTGTTCCTCTATGTATTTTTAATAGCCGCGAATCATAACGTATTTGTAATGCAGCGTGCCAGAAATCTGATCTTGCAAAAGTGATAATGGCGGATGATAAGGGCAGGGTTTACAGGTTTGCCTGGCCGTTCCGTTTAATTTATGCGGCAGATTCCGCTGTCAGGCCGTATACTTTCCGTTTCTGTGCCGGATATACAAACTAAACGCAGGTAAATAAACCATGAGTCAATACTGGAGCGAAATAGTTCACACACTGGAACCCTATGTGCCGGGTGAACAGCCCCGTGATCAGCGTTATATCAAACTGAACACCAATGAATGCCCCTATCCGCCGTCACCTGCAGCCTTAAAGGCGATTGCCCAGGCTGGTGGCGAGTCCCTGCGTCTGTACTCTGACCCCGGTGCAACAGAGCTGAAACAGGCAGTGGCTGAATATTATGAGATTGATACCGCCAATGTTTTTGTCGGTAACGGCTCCGACGAGGTTCTGGCGCATATTTTTCGTGGCCTCTTGCAACATGATAAACCCTTGCTGTATCCGGATCTGTCTTACGGTTTTTATCCGGTGTATCGGCAGTTTTTTGCCATTAATGCTGTTGAAGTACCGTTACGGGATGATTTCAGTATTCACCCGGACGATTATAACCAGGAAAATGGCGGTATTATTCTGGCGAACCCGAATGCACCTACCGGGCTGGCACTGACATTGCAACAGATTGAGCAGCTATTGCAGCAAAGTCCGGACTCGGTGGTGGTCATTGATGAGGCTTATGTGGATTTTGGAGCGGAGTCAGCGATTGCACTGATAGATCAATACCCGAATTTACTGGTTGTACAAACCTTTTCCAAGTCACGGTCTCTGGCCGGTTTGCGGGTGGGAATTGCCGTCGGGGATCGTGCATTGATTGAGGGGCTGGAGCGGATAAAAAACTCCTTCCATCCCTACACACTGGGCAGGATGGATATTGCGGGTGCCGCAGCAGCAATGCGTGACCGGGCGCATCTGCAACAAAATTGTACCAAGGTAAAGGCGACCCGTGAACGCTGTGCCGCACAGCTGCGGGCGCTGGGTTTTACCGTGCTGCCTTCCAGCACCAATTTTCTGTTTGTGCGCCCGCCGGAAGGGGAGGCCGAGAAGCTGTACCAGCAGCTTAAAGCGCAGGGAATCCTGGTGCGTTACTTTAACAAGCCACGGATTAAGGAATATCTGCGGATAACCATCGGCACGGATGAGGAAATGAACATTCTGATTGCGAAGCTCAGGGAGTTGCCGGGAGGGCAGGGTCATGGTTGATTTGGACGAGCTGGAAAAATACACCAACCAGCTGCTGGATATTCAGCGTTTTAAGGATTATGCGCCGAATGGCCTGCAGGTTGAGGGTGAAGCAACGGTTAAAACCCTGGTTACCGGTGTGACAGCGAGTCAGCGCTTGCTGGATGCTGCCGTGGCGGTTGGGGCGGATGCAGTATTTGTGCATCATGGTTATTTCTGGCGTAATGAAAATCCGGTAATCCGTGGCATGAAAAAACAACGTATCATGACATTGCTCAAGCATGGCATCAGTTTGTTTGGGTATCATCTGCCGTTGGACGCTCATCCGGAGCTGGGTAATAACGCCAGATTGGGGCAATTACTCGGCATCGGTACAGTAGAGATCATGGATCAGTACGAGTTGCAGGGTGTCGGTAACATTGGTCTGCTGGAGCAGCCGATGACCCTGGCCGGGTTGGGTCAGCGGGTTGCTGACGTATTGCAGCGTGAACCGTTGCTGATTGAGGGTGGTGAACACCTGATCCGGCGCATTGCCTGGTGTACCGGTGGTGCGCAGGGTTATATTGACAAGGCGCATGAGCTGGGGGCGGATGCCTATCTCAGTGGTGAGGTTTCGGAAAACACCACGCACAGTGCCCGTGAGAATGGCCTGCACTATATTGCAGCGGGGCATCATGCCACCGAACGCTACGGCATTCAGGCACTGGGTGAGCATCTGGCGCAACGGTTTGAAATACAGCACCAGTATATTGATGTGGATAACCCGGTATAGTCGTTGTGATTTATGTTATGATCGCCGCCGACTCAACAGATCCGGGGCGGAATTGATGTAAGCCGATGCCGGTAACTAACTGATTTTGATGTATAAGTTTCGATTATTTTGGGAGTGAGCTAACGATGGCAAATTCTGGAGTAAATAAAAACCGTCGCCGGTTCCTGATCGCGGCCACCTCGGTAGTGGGTGCAGGCGGTGTGGCGGCGATTGCAACTCCTTTTCTTTCATCGATGTCTCCCAGTGCACGCGCTCTTGCAGCAGGTGCACCGGTAGAGTTCAATGTAAGCAAGGTGCAGCCGGGACAGCAATTACGTGTGATGTGGCGTGGCAAGCCGGTCTGGGTGGTCAACCGTACCGAGCAGATGCTGGCGGATTTGCCGGGTCTGGACAGTCGGTTGAAAGACCCGAATTCCGATATTCTTTCCCAGCAGCCGGAGTATGCAAAAAATGGATATCGTTCGCGGAAGCCGCAATATCTGGTGCTGGTTGGTATTTGTACTCATCTGGGTTGTTCCCCGACCTATCGTCCGGAAGTGGCTCCGGCTGATCTGGGAGCCGACTGGAAAGGTGGCTGGTACTGTGCCTGTCACGGGTCACGCTTCGACCTGGCAGGGCGGGTGTTTAAAAATGTACCGGCGGGTTCCAATCTGGAAGTACCACCTTACTATTTTAAGGATGATCAGACCATTCTGATCGGTGAAAGTGGGGAGACTGCATAATGGCTGAACGTCCTGTACACAATTACACCGGTTTCCTGGGTTGGGTTGAAGACCGCTTCCCGTTGATGGAAACCTGGAACTATCATCTGGCTCAGTATTATGCGCCAAAGAATTTTAACTTCTGGTACTTCTTCGGCTCACTGGCGATGCTGGTGCTGGCGATCCAGATTTTCTCCGGCCTGTTTCTGGCTTTTCACTATAAGCCGGATGCGGGGCTGGCGTTTGCTTCTGTTGAATACATCATGCGTGATGTGCCGGGTGGCTGGTTTATCCGTTATATGCACTCAACCGGGGCCTCGGCGTTCTTTATTGTGGTTTACCTGCATATGTACCGGGCGCTGATGTACGGCTCCTATAAAGGTAAGCGCGAACTGCTGTGGCTGATCGGTATGGTGATTTATGTGGCACTGATGGCTACCGCCTTTATGGGCTATCTGCTGCCATGGGGCCAGATGTCCTACTGGGGGGCGCAGGTTATTATTAATCTGTTTAACACCATTCCGGTGATTGGTAATGACCTGTCGGTCTGGATCCGGGGTGATTTTGTACTGGGTGATGCGACCCTGAACCGCTTTTTTGCCCTGCATTTCTTTATTCCGGCATTAGTCTTGCCGGCACTGGTTTTTGTCCACATTGTTGCGCTGCATGCAGTAGGTTCGAATAACCCGGACGGCATTGAAATCAAGGAAGGCCCAAAAGGTAATCGCTGGAGCGATACGGCACCGAAAGATGGTATTCCTTTCCACCCTTACTACTCGGTAAAAGACATTCTGGGGGTCGTGGTATTCCTGATGGGTTTCTTCGCCATTGTCTTTTTTGCACCGGAAGTGGGCGGTTATTTCCTGGAAAAACCGAACTTTGAACCGGCCAATGCGCTGAAAACGCCGGAACATATTGCTCCGGTCTGGTATTTCACTCCATTCTATACGGTATTGCGTGCTATCCCTGATCCGTGGTGGGGTACGGTGGCGATGTTTGCGGCGATTGTGATGCTGTTTTTCCTGCCATGGCTGGATCGCAACCCGATTAAATCCTGGCGGTATCGCAACACGGCGCACAAGCTGAACCTGATTCTGTTTGCTGTGGTATTCATGGTTCTGGGCTGGATGGGCGTTGAAGCGGTTACACCGGTTTATAAAGAGCTGGGTACCCGCATGACACAAATTTACTTCCTGTTCTTTGCCGTACTCTGGGTTCACAGTTATCCACAGAGGGTCAGTTACCTGAAATGGTTCGTCATTCTGCTGGGTGTTGTCATACTGTATGACTATGTGTTCCGCTATAATCCGGAAGCGGCGGAAGAGGCGGCACAGTTAATGAAGCAGTTCCCGCTGATTGTGATTTATCTCGGTCTGACATTGTTACTGCCAGCCTTCAAGGCCAGCTGTAATGAAGAAAAAGCAGTTCCTGAACGGGTTACGGAATGAGGTTTGACAACATGAAAAAATTTATTGCAAGTGTAATGTTCGCACTGAGTGCGGCCATGTTGCCAGTCTCAGGTGTGATGGCATCGGCTAATGTTGCCTTGGAAGATGCGGATATTGATATTCACAACAAGTCCAGCCTGCAACGCGGGGCAAAGTACTTCGTCAACTATTGCATGGGATGTCACTCGCTGGATTTCAGTCGTTATAACCGGGTCGCCAAGGATCTGGAGTTAACCGACAAGCAGGTTATGGATAACCTGATCTTCACCCGCACCAAGGGCGATCCGACCAAAGTGGGTGAGCTAATGAAAAACGGTATGACGGCTGAATACGGTGAAGCTGCCTTTGGCTCAGCGCCACCGGATCTGTCGCTGGTAGGTCGTTCCCGGGGTGGCGACTGGATTTACAGCTTCCTGAAAGCGTTTTATCTGGACCCTTCCCGACCACTGGGAGTCAATAATGCCGTGTTTGAAAATGCCGGTATGCCGCATGTATTGTGGGAACTACAGGGCTGGCAGGAAGCGGAAACGCACGATGATGGTCACGGTCATGTCACCAAGGAGCTGAAACTGGTGGAGAAAGGCAGTGTGTCTCCGGCAGAATATAATCAGGTGGTGCGTGATCTGACCAACTTTCTGGTTTATGTCAGTGAACCGGCACAACTGCACCGTAAAATGCTCGGTGTCTGGGTGCTTCTGTTCCTGGTGGTCTTTGCAGTGGTTGCCTACTTCCTGAAGAAAGAATACTGGAGGGATGTTCATTAACCGCTTTTTAGTATAACCTCCCGAGGCTGCTCCGGTGTAAAATGCCGGAGTGGCTTTTTTATTATGTGTAGCGAGAGTTCTAGTTTAGTTATGGCATCCATTTCCAGTCGACGTTCTGTTATGACCCTGTTTTCTTCCCCGGATTGTGCCGATAGCCATCGGGTGCGAATTGTATTGGCGGAAAAAGACATCACGGTAGATATTCTGAATGTAAACCCTGATGACAAGCCGGACGACCTGGTTGAACTGAACCCTTATAATACAACTCCCACTCTGATTGACCGCGACCTTGTACTGTATGATGCCCGTATTATTATGGAGTACCTGGATGAACGTTTCCCGCATCCACCGTTGATGCCGGTTGATCCGGTGACCCGTGCGCACTCACGTCTGGCACTGTACCGTATTGAGCGTGACTGGTTCTCGCTGGTCACGGATATTGAAAGCGGTGAGGAGAAAGCGGCGAATACCGCACGGGAAATTCTGCGGCAAAGTGTCCTGGGTGCGGCGGAGGTGTTTGCCGTCAAGCCTTATTTCCTCAGCGATGATTACACACTGGTGGATTGTACCATCGCGCCGGTTTTATGGCGTTTGCCGAAATACGGTATTGATGTTCCGGCCGGTACCGGCAAGCCGATCCTGCAATATATGGATCGCATTTTTTCCCGTGATGGCTTCCAGGCTTCATTAAGCAAGGCAGAAAAGGCAATCCGGCCATGAGTCTGACACCCAAACGTCCTTATCTGCTGCGTGCATTTTACGACTGGATTGTCGATAATCACCTGACACCGCATATTCTGGTTAATGCGGAAGCCGAGGCGGTGAATGTGCCGCGTCAACATATTAAAGACGGTAAAATTGTCCTGAATATCAGCCCGATGGCGGTTCAGGATTTTATGATGGACGATGAGGCACTGAGCTTTAGTGCCCGTTTTGGCGGTGTATCGTTTTACATCTATTGCCCGATGTATGCCATTGAAGCCCTGTATGCCCGTGAAGCACCGGTGGAAGGGGTGAGTTTTTCTGACAGTGAGTATCAGCAGCAGGATGAGGCGCGTGATGGCGAGGTAAAACCCGGTGGTGCTGAAAAGCCTAAACTGGCTGCTGTTAGTGCTATTGATGAGCGTACTGATGCTGCTGTTGATGTTACTGATGAATCAGCAGCAGAGGACGATGACAATCCGCCACCGCGTAAACGCCCCTCGTTACGGGTGATCAAGTAAGGTGCTGGTGTAATGATTTCCATGATCGCGGCCATGACACCGGAACGGGTGATTGGTCGCGATGGTGATATGCCTTGGCATTTACCGGCGGATCTGGCCTGGTTCAAGCGCCATACCTTGCAGAAACCGGTGGTTATGGGTCGCAAAACCTGGCAGTCCATGGGTAGTAAACCGTTGCCGGAGCGCCATAATATTATTATCAGCCGGGATCAGGGCTTTGTTGCACCGGGAGCTGCATTGGCTGCCTCACCTGCACAGGCACTGACGTTGGCAGGTGATGCCGAAGAAGTAATGATTATCGGTGGTGCACAGGTTTATCAGTATTTTCTTCCGCAAGCCGACCGTTTATATATTACGCTTATCCATATGAGTGTTGTGGGTGACAGCTGCTTCCCTCACTATGATCATCTGCATTGGCAGTCGTCTTTTCTTGAGGAAAGACCCGCTGATGCTGAAAATCCATTTGACTGCTCTTTCATGATTCTGGATCGTCTGCACTAAAAACGGCTGCAAAGGAGGGATTGTGGAACGTTTATTAATTGTTAATGCACGGATTGTGAATGAAGGCCATATCACCGAGGGTGATGTGCTGATTGAGGGCGGGCGGATTGCTGCGATTGGTGGTGCCTTTGCGGCGGATATCCGGCAGGAACAGGTGCTGGATGCAAAAGGGCAGTTCCTGCTGCCGGGCATGATTGATCATTATGTGCATTTTCGGGAGCCGGGTGAAACCCTGATTGCGGATATGGCGGCAGAAAGCGCTGCGGCGGTGGCAGGTGGTGTCACCAGCTTTCTGGATTCGCCGGATTTGGTCAGTGGCACACGTACACTGGCGGCACTGGAAGAAAAGGTACAGCTGGCAACCGGTCGTGCCCGGGCCAACTTTGGTTTTTATCTCGGAGCCGGTCGGGATAATCTGGAGCTGATCCAGTCACTTGATCCCTGTTCCGCCTGCGGCATAAATATCTACCTGGGTTGTGATACAGAAAATGATGAACGCCTGCTGGATGACCGGGAAAGCATTGAAGCCGTGTTCCGGGATGCGCCACTGATTGTTTGTGCCCACTGTGAGGATATGCCAACCATTATTGAAAATGAAGAAGGCTATCGCAATATTTATGCAGAGCAGGTGCCGCTTGAATTTCACCCTGTGATCCGCAGTGAAAGCGCATGCATGATTGCAACCAGGCTGGCACTGGAACTGGCCGGACAATACGACACCCGTCTACACATTATGCATGTCTCCACGGCTGCCCAGCTGGAGCTGCTGTCTGAAGCCGAGCTGGCGGAGAAAAAGATAACCGCAGCGGTTTGCCCGCAACATCTGCATTTTAGCGATGAAGACTACGCGACCTGTGGTGCGCTGATTAAGTATAATCCGGCGATTAAAACGGCGGAAGATCGCGCCGCTCTGATCCAGGGCTTGCTGGATGGACGGCTGGATGTGGTCGGCAGTGGACATGCCCCCCAGTTACTGGAACAAAAACAGAATCAGGGTTATTTCGATACTCCATCCGGTATCCCGATGGTGCAATACAGCCTGCTGACGTTGCTGGAGAATTACCATGACGGCATTTTCTCCATGCCGCTAATTGCGCAAAAGACCAGCCATGCCCCGGCGGAGATATTCAATATTCACAAGCGGGGTTATATCCGTGAGGGCTACTGGGCCGATCTGGTGCTGGTCGATGTGGAAAGGGGTGGGGTGGCAACGCATAGCAACAGTCTGTCACGCTGTGGCTGGACGCCGTTTGATGGTTATAAGTTCCGCTCAACGATTGCCTCTACCCTTGTCAACGGGCAGCTGGTCTGGCACGATGGCCGCATTCAGGATATCAGGCCGGGTGGTCTGGCACTGGAATATGACCGCGCAGGCCTGACCTGAAAATGATTTAATCCTGCCAGTCGAGTTCGCGTACGACACGAAAACCCAGGTTGGTATCCATTTCATCCAGATAACGCTTTTTCCGCGCTGCACTACGCGCCATTATTGCACCATCAAACCATGAGCCGCCTTTGGTGACATACCAGTGAGGGTCAGCACTGGCTGTTGGGCTGCCGTCACGATTGGCATTCAGATGCGAATGGGTCCAGTGGCTGCTGGTAAACTCCCAGACATTGCCATGCATGTCATACAATCCCCAGTTGTTCGGTTCATACAGACCGGCCTCACTGACCTTGACACTGGGAAAGCAGCGCGGCAGGTACCAGCGGCGTTTTTCTTTTGCTTCCTGATAGGGGAAGTTAGGGTTGAAATGTACATTTTTACAACTGACACTTTCACCCAGATTGAATGGGGTCGTAGTTCCGGCGCGGGCGGCATATTCCCACTCTGCTTCGGTGGGTAAACGGTAGGTTTGTCCACTTTGTTTACTGAGCCATTCCAGATACAGCTGTACATCCTGCATGCGCAGATTAATCGCCGGAAAGCGTCCGCTGTGCCAGATCAGATCCCTGCGTAATTGCCATTCTGTCGCTGCCCGGAATTGTTCAAATTCTTCAGTGAGTACCGGATAAACACCGATGGCAAACGGCTGACGCAGGCTGACCAGATGTTGTGGGTATTCATGCCTTGAGTGACCGTATTCCCGGGCATCAGAACCCATTTCGTAGCGTCCGTAAGGGATTACGGCCAGCCTGGGGCCTTCACCACCGGATTGCAGGGAGTCACGGAATATGACGGCTGAGTTCAGCTGTTGCGCACAGCTTTGTTGCAACTGTTTGATCTGCTTAGTGTTTAGTTCGTCGACAAAAGGAATTTCGGATTCGGACAGCAACATCATGGTGCTAGGTTAGTAAGTAATAATATTTGAATGTAGTATTTTACATGACTTGAGCTGCGACAACAGTACTTTAGTGGATACATAAAAAAATGTTTGTTTTTATAGCAATTTACCGTTAGTAGGAAAAAAAAATCCCTTGGTCGGGAGCTATCAGTCAAATTTATCCGTTAAACTAAATATTAGTTATACTAGGTCACAGTACTTAATTAAATTATAAAAAAACATGACTAATCACGCACTCAAACATCAATCAGGTCTCAATCTTGTCGAAATTCTTGTTGCGGCTCTGATACTTTCTGTCGGGCTGTTAAGTCTGGCCGGATTACAGGTTTCCAGTCTGAAGTCGGCACAAAATTCTACACAAAAACAACAGGCTGCATTTATGATCCATGAATTGTTTGAACGAATGCGAGCCAACCGGGCTGCGGTGATCAGCGGTGATTATAATATTACTGAGGCAGAAAGTGTCACATTATGTTCTGCGGGGCTGGGCAAGGATTGTGCTGGCTCTGGTGTTTGTACTGCGGCGGAAACGGCTGCTTACGATTTGTTCACCATTCAGTGTGGTAATAATGCTTCCGGTGCAGTCAATTCCGGGGCCGGAAGTTTGCTGATTGCGGGGCAGTTTAAAGTAAATTGTACCGGAACCCATTGTAGTGTTGGTTTTTCCTGGAAAGATCAGGTGACTGAAAAAGGATTGGTCACTGAAGATGATGATGGAAGCACCGTTGAATTAACAGCGGAAAATCAGTCCCTGTCAAACATTTCCATTGATGCAGTCATCTGACCGTTGACAGTTATGAAACCGCACTTTTGCCCTGAGTCTTAACAGTGTGTACTTTCACAGTGAGGTAGGTATGAATAAGAAAAATTTACAACTCAAGACTAACCGGCCATTTTTCTCCCGCTGTGGTGGTTTTTCTCTGGTGGAACTGATGATCGCCATGATACTGGGATTATTTCTGATTGCCGGGGTCGGTACAGTTTATATCAGCAGTAAGCAGACCTATAAATTACAGGGTCAGACGGCTGAGCTGGATGAAAACGCCCGGACGGCCTTGCGGGCACTGAAACAGCATATTGCGCATGCCGGGTATGCCTCTGATTCCGGGATGGTCATTAATAACTACATTATCCCGAGTGGCACGGCTGTTTCCGGTACCAGCTGTGCTGATGGTGCTTCCAATATTAGTAATGCGAACAGGATTGACGCATCGACTGATGGCCCCGGGATTGCCGGGGATACCATTGGACTGACCTTTATGGCTGACAGTGGTCTGGCGGTAGATTGTACGGGTGGTGTATTGCGTAATGCCTGTCTGCCACCGAATGCGCCGGGCTTTACTTCACGGCTGATTTATAACTCGTTTTCAGTCGCAACCAGCTCGGTGAGGAACAGCCTGAACCAGACGGTACCCATGTTACGTTGCGGTGGTTCTTTGAACGCCAACCGGCAGGCCTGGGCACGGGGTGTGGAAAGTGTGCAGTTTTTGTACGGTATTGATAGTGATACGGATGGTTCGGTGGAAAACTACTGGAATGCGACCAAGGTGGCAACTGAGAACGCGTGGGATAAAATTATCAGTGTACAGGTGGGGATACTGGTACGTTCGGTAGAGCCGGCATTTCAGGATGCCCGTTCAGAAGTCTATCAGGTGCTGGATCGATCCATTCCGCGCAATGACCGTTTTCAGCGTGGTGTGTACACCACTACCGTGCGCTTGAAGAATGTCGCACGCCGGATGTAATGTGGAGAAGCGTAATGGACAAGATGAATGATAAGCTCATGCTGGGCAGACCTGAGACACAGACCGGTTCGGCTTTATTGTGGGGGCTGGTGATTCTGTTGACACTGACCGTAATTGGTGTCGCGGCGGCACGAATGGGTGTCACAGATATGCGTATCGCCGGTAATCAGATGTTTGGTGCAATGACGTATCAGAGCTCGGAATCTGTGCTGGAGCGGATAACCACGCTGTTTAATATTGCACAGACCGTATCCGAGGCGGATGATAAAAAGTCATGGGATTTCACGGATGCCGTGAATGATGGCGAGACCAATTCCACCGGCACGATCAGTATGGGTCCACCGATTATGTGTACCGGCCAGGAAGGTTTTGGCATGAGTGTGGAAATGGTTCCGGATGCGGGGGGTGTCGCCTGTCGCCTGTTTACGATGGACTCCACTGCCCGTCTGGCCGGAACCGGAGCCAGGAGTGTACATGCTCAGGGTGTATTGAAATATACTCCGGCAACGGGTGATGTGTTACCGGAATAACGTGAAATAACGGTTTACAGCGTTCACGGATCGAATCAATCTGAATCCCGGCATAACTTAATATGATAACAATAAGGCAGTTTTTAGCATGATGTCAGTTAAACAGAAACAGTACGGTTTTACCCTGATTGAAATTATGATTGTAGTGGCGATTGTCGCCATTATTGCGGCGTTTGCTTATCCTTCGTATGTCGAACAGGTGCGTAAAAGCAAGCGTTCCGATGCACAGATTGGTTTGCAACAGATTGCCCAGCGTCAGGAAGCCTATTTCAGCCGCACTTTCAGTTATGCTTCAACCTTGAGTCAGCTGAATTATACGGCGGATACGATTGACAGTCCTGAGGGGCAGTATGTGCAAACGATAGCCACAGTCACACCCGCTACCTGTAATGGTACCCGTACTAATGCCTGTACGGCGTTTGTGGTGCGGGCACAGCCCAAAACCGGTACCTCACAGGCGCATGATAAAACCTGTGCCACTTTTACCCTGAATAATCTGGGACGCAAACAGGCATTTAATAATGCAGCAACACCTGTTGATACCACCAAAGATTGCTGGTAAACATTAATCAAATTGCACCCATTCCATAGTAATAAATAAAAAGGAAGCAGTTATGAAAATTCTACGACCTCTCAAGGCTTTTAGTAGCCATGCGCTGCTGGCTTATCTGCCGGTATTAATACCCCTATCGGTTATGGCGGATGAAACAGAAATTTTTTATCAGAATGATGCGGCAATGTCGAATGCCAATGTATTGTTTGTGCTGGATGCCTCGGGTAGTATGAGGACTGAACTGTCAGGCAGCGGTGGTCTAAGCCGGATGCAGGTCATGCAGAATGCGTTTCGTCAGGTGATTACAGATGCTCCGGACACAATTAATGTGGGCCTGATGCATTATGCCAATGCGCCACTCGATCGAGATTACCATTGGAACTCAATCAAGGGGGTTACCTTTCCGGTAAGTCCGATTGATCAGAATGCCAGTGAGGTAATTGGCAGTTTTGCGGATACGGATAACCTGTCAGTGCCTACTGAAATCGGTGGTGTTGAATTACCGGTCAGATACTTTCTCTCCAGTGTGGTGGATAGTTGGTCTCCTAACGGTTATACCCCGATTATTGATTCCCTCTATGAAGCGGCACGTTATTACCGGGGCGAAGGAGTCGTCTGGGGTAAATTTTCACCCTCTAAGGATTGGGCAGCACACCCCGCAAGTTATACCGGCACGGCAGACTGTGCAGGTGCGACAGAGGAAACCTGTTATCTCAACTGGAATCAGTGCAACGGTTCGCAAAAAGACTGTAAATCAGTATTGTTATCAAGCTGTTGTAACTGGATTTCGTCGGGGGGGGGTGACAATGGTAATGGGTATTGCCAAAACGGTGACTACAGTTGTACAACACTGGCCACACAATGTACTCATACCGTATGCAGTGGTTCTGGCGGTGGTGCAGTTTATAACACACCGATTGAAAACGAATGTCAGCCGAATTATCTGGTATTAATGTCGGATGGTAAACCGGAATACCCTTATTACCGGAACAAAACAGTAGATGGTACAGGGCGTTATCCAGAGTCGGTATACCCCAATCAGACCTATGACTATTCTGTGATACCTTTTCTGAAGCCGGATATTACTGATACGACGATTACCACCACAGTGCCGGAGATGATTGGTAGTAGCTGTGCTGATAGCCCGAATGGTTATGCCAGCGGTACCTGTGGCCCGGAGCTGACCCGATTCCTGGCTGACAACGATCAGAATGCTGATTTTGATGGCGATCAGGTGGTGGAAACCTATACTGTTGCCTTTGGCATGAGCGATGAGCCGAATGGCACAGATTATCTGGCCAGCCTGGCAACTGTTGAGAATGGGGCTTTTACGGCGGATTCCTCTGCAGAACTGGTAGACGCATTCGAGAAGATTTTTAATTCGATTGAGAAGAAATCATTCTCATTTTCTTCACCAAGTTTTTTTGTGGATAAGGATGCCTTGCTCTCTCATGGCAGCAGTGTCTATATTCCGGTGCTGGACAGTAAGCGTACGCCGTTATGGTCGGGCAATTTACGCAAGTTCACGCTCACTAATGATGGCAACATTGTCGGCAGTAATAATGCAAGTGCGCTGACCGAAACCGGAGCATTTTCCAGTGATGCACAGGATTTGTGGTCACCTGAGGCCCACGGTACTGCGGTGGCCAAGGGTGGAGCGGCGAACAGGATTCCTGACCCGGATAATCGCAGCTTGTGGACGGATGCGACCAGCAATACACTGGTTGCATTGAGTACCTCAACCGGTACCACGGCATTACCGACCGGACTGTTTAGCCGGGGTGATTATCAAACAACCTATAATTTGACTAATTCTTCAACGATGGGTTGGTATTATGACTGTGAGGGCAATAAAATTTCTGTTGTGCCTTGGCCGACATCTCAACCAAACCAGGTGCAAGGCCCGGTCAATGTTGAAGAGGTCACAAGCTGTACGGCTGAGAGTGTTACTGATGAAACTCGCAATACGCTGATTAACTTTGCCCGTGGTTATAAGGATGGTGTGGCTGAGGGCAGTGATGTCGTAATTCGCAGGCACATGGGGGATATGCTGAATACCAAGCCAGTGATTGTAGCCTATGACGATAAAACGCTGGTGATGGCTCCGACTAACGAAGGTTATTTGCATGCGATTGATGCTGAAAGCGGTGTGGAGCAGTGGGCCTTTATGCCGTCATCATTGTTAAAAAATCAGTCAATTTTTATGGCTGACAGCGAAGATAAGTATCATGTTTACGGGCTGGATGGACCGCTGACCTTGTGGAACTTTACTGAAGAAGACGCTGATGGTCATGAGGTGAAGAAGAAGTACCTGTTCTTCGGTATGCGTCGCGGTGGTAACCGGTATTACGCACTGGATATTAGCTCATCGACTACAAAGCCTGAAATTGTCTGGAAAATCTCTCCGGATGGTGTGGCCGGGGCAATTAG
>PDWJ01002782.1_pt1 | contig 17743 bp, 19 predicted proteins | sample 1430881 | NCBI WGS metagenome assembly PDWJ01 (sample SAMN01162460, study PRJNA174530) | Oral metagenome, whole genome shotgun sequencing project. | biome: Marine environment; feature: Marine mammal; material: Swab sample of the gingival sulcus; isolation source: swab sample of gingival sulcus...
CTGCAATTGATAGTGAAGGGCAAAAAGTTCAGAAGAAAGCAACGCCAGGCAAATACAAAGAACGCCCAAATCATGTCTTAACATCAGATGGTTCTATTCATTTCTATGTCGAGCCCATTTATGTTGCCGATGAAATGGATGCTCTTTGTCAATGGATAAATGAAAATATTAAAAAGCAGCATTCCCTTATCGTAAGCGCTATCGCTCATTACAATATGGTAAGAATCCATCCATTTGATGATGGAAACGGACGTGGCGCAAGAATTCTTATGAATCTCATTCTTATCAAAAAGAAATATCCCATTACAATTATTAAAAACCAGGATAGACGAAAATATATCCTTGCATTAAACCAGGCAGATAATGGTAATTTTTATCCTTTTCTTGAATTTGTTGCAAACTCACTAATGAATACATCCCAACTTATTGTATCTGAATTGAAACAATTAAAAAAATAGTCTGACGGATAAGGTTCGATTGTGTGAGCGAAGCGCGCCACAATCTGAACCGTTTGTTGAACAAGCCCGGTCTACGATATAGAGCGATTTGGGTTGTATGTTTATAACTATTTGATATTTAAAGTTTATTCGAATGGCTACCGTCTAAAAAGGCCAATATTGAGTTTTTCAGGGCCAAAAGCATCTTTTATCCGAATGCCTATGACGAGCGCAAAATGACATTTTACGCCAGATTATAATTAATCATCGTGGTCCGACCCCAACGCCGCCTGCAGGCCGTACAAAACGCCTGCAGGCAATCATTTAGAGATTATTCTTCCCAGGAAATGCAGTCCTTGGGGCAATTTTTTATCGCTTCGTGGATATCTTCATCATCGTAATTGTCCAAGGGTAGTACCTCTATAAATCCGACATCATTAATCTCAAAGGCATGGGGGGCCACGCCAATGCAGACTTCGCACAGGATGCAATCTGCCAAATCAAGTACCGGAGTTTTCATGGGAGCTCTTTCTTAACAATTGTGTTATTCCACCACCCTTTTTGCACATGGGCATGTTTCTCTTTTTGTGCCAGATCCAGTATCCGGTAGCCTGAGTCCAAAAGGATACCGTAAAGGACGCCGCAACTGGGATCTTCATGCTGCTCGTATCCGATTTGTGCCAGGGCAATCATCTCCTGGGCCAGTTCAATAGTACGGGCGATATTTTTGTCACATTGTTTATTTAACATTTTTGTCTCTCTTTTGCCTTGTACGTCCGGGCATAATTAAAATTTGGGTGAGGACACTGCGGGCCGCGTACCATTGGATTCATTGGATTCACCTATCCCGATGGGGCTGTGCAGGCATAGGACATATCAGAAATCCGGGTCTCTACAAAATTCCATCCTGTATAGATTGGAATGCTACAGGTGTCCTGCCTGATATCCTCGGGAACACTGTTGCAGTCCATCTGGCGGGTGTGGATCAGGGCCCGTACGGCATAGGCCCGTTTGATGGGATCCTGGGATGACAGGAAATGAAAAAATTGATCCAGGTTGCTTGGCGTAAGGTCATGCGGTGCAAACTTCAGATATGTACCCACCCCCCAGAGCACCCCCCTTTGGAGGATGTCATGTTCGATATGGTTGCCGCCGGTGTCAAGGTATGAGAACAAGATGGATTTGAATTCCATGGCCAACTCCTGGCTGTTGGCCAGTATCTCACCCATGGCTTCGGGCGATCCCCATCCAATGCCGCCGGACTCGTCATTAAGGTTCCACATCAAGCGTCGCATGATAATTCTGGCTTTTTCCATGGATTTTCCCGTTATTCGCAGTACAAGTTTACCCATGGCCGTGACACTGCGGAATTTTACAAGCTCTTCCACATGGTAAAAATGACCAAACAGGTGTCCTGTTAATTGCTCGTCCGGAATTTGGGCCAGTCGTTCAAGGGCCTGGGTTCGGGTATAGGTCTGAAGTATATGACAAACCTGCTTTTTTGTTTTTCTGCCGTAAGGTTTCATGGGTGCCCTTTGTACGGAAGTTAACGGCGATCCTTCAAATGCATGTCTTAAACCTATATTTACAAATATTTCTGCATCTATTTCTTTCTGTTCTTTCTGAATATTTTTGCATAAATTATGCCAGGTCGTAAAATTGTTGAAACAAGTTCAATGGCGCGCCCAGGGCATTCACCAGGACCTGCCCCTGGTCTTTTTTATGACTCTTTTGTCTCAGCACGCCGGAACAAGAATGTGTCTTGATACACGGATGAATCACCTGATTTGGGCCGCAAAGATCAATGCAACGGTTGGATGCATTTCAGCGTTGCAAACGTCATGAACGGTGTCACAACAAATTAGGATAGATATGCCGTTTTAATTGGGGAAATTAATGCTTGATGCCCAGAATATGCTGATACCGGCCAAGATCCCGGTAAGGCAGCTGTCTGGAAAATTCCAGTTCCAGCGTTACGGCGGTGTCCGGCTGCCGTTCACGATCCTCTGGATTGAGGATATAATCATGAAAGACCCGGATACCGCTGTGACACTCAATGGTGATGGGGTGTTCGCCAAGCCTTTCTAGCACCGTTTCAGGCGCCCGGGGCCAGGTGGGCGTTAGACTGCCAGGATAGCCCTTATAGGATTTGTTGATAATTTTCTTATAATTGGTCCTGAGCAGGTTTTTGTATATCATACCGGTGAGGTTATAAAAGCTCAGGGACAAGCAGCCGCCCGGCTTTAACAATGCCACGATATGACGGATCAGCGCCCTGGGATGAACCACCCACCCCAGTACACCGTGGCAAAGGATGAGATCAAAGTGGGGTGATGTGTCCAGCGCAAGTGTTTGGACAGGACAATGACAAAGGGTCAGCCGGTGTCCCAATCCTGCGGCTAAGAAATTTTCTTGGGCAATGTCCAGCATATTTTTTGAAATGTCACAGAGGGTCACCTGGTGACCCAGGCGGGCAAGCCCTATGGAAAACGGCCCGTGGCCGCCGCCGGCATCCAGGATATTTAACGGGCTGTTGCCGGCCTTTGTCATGGCCTTGGGATAGAATTCTCTCAGGTCCTTTTCCAGCACGGCCAGTCGAATTCGTCCTTTCAGGCCACCGTATACCTTACGGCGGAACCGTGGGGCAAGATCGTCAAAATTTCTGTCATGTTCCATGGCCGAGGATTATGTTCATAAAACACCCCATTGTCAAAATGATTTTAAACTTAGTTGTTGCATGTTTCTTATTGGGTTTTAAGGATGTTTGTAATAGTTATTTTAACATTGTTATGGTCCGCAGCAGCGTGGCTGCCACCTTGAAAAATTAAAGCAGATGCTTTATTCAGTATAGAACATGGTCACCCACCATAACGTCAGGATTAAGGATGATGATATGAGAATAGTCAGCCGACCGGATTTTGATGGCATTGTTTGCGCCGCTTTCCTGAGAGAAGCCCTGGATGCCGACATTGAAATTTTTTGGGCAGAGCCCAGTCAAATTCAACATGATACTGTGGAGATCAGGCAAGGCGATATTCTTGCCAATTTGCCCTATCATCCCAATGCCGCGATGTGGTTTGATCACCATGTCTCTAACAAGCCTGTAGATCCTGTTCCCGGCGCCTTTGCCATTGCCCCTTCGGCGGCTGGCGTGGTGTTTCACTATTATAAGGATCAAGGAAAACTGGACAACCGCTTTGACGAATTGGTAGAACAGACCGATATCATTGATTCCGCCAGCCTGACCCTGGAACAGGTTCAGACCCCACAAGCGTACCCGTATATTATCCTGTCTATGACCATCCAGAACCATGGATTTCAGGATATCGCGTATTGGAACCGTCTGGTTGAGATGCTCCGTCAGCCTGGAATTGAGTCGATCATGGCCGACCCAGAAGTGGCAGAGCGATGCCAGGAAGTGGTCAGGGAAAATAACGCATTCAGCGCCCACCTCAAGGCTCACACCACACTGACTGGCAATATATCCATCACTGATTTTAGGGCGTTGGATCCTGTCCCCTCGGGTAACCGCTTTTTAACCTATTCTCTGTTTCCAGACAGCATTGCCAGCCTGAAAATCAGATACAAGGATGCAAAAAAAACAAAAGTCATGATCAGTGTGGGGCACAGTATTTTTAACCGTCAATGCAAGGTCAGCGTCGGCAAAATGCTGGCTCGATATGGGGGCGGCGGTCATTTCGGTGCCGGGGGGTGCACCCTGGATGCAGACCAGGCCCAAGAAAAAATTGATGAAATTATAGACATTCTGAAAGCCAATAAAAATTAAAGGAAGAAAAAATGAAAGTCATTTTAGATTTGTGTGTCGTGCCGCTTGGAACAGATCTTTCCTTGTCAAAATATGTTGCCGCCTGCCATGAAATCATAGAAGCGGCGGGATTGAAAAATACCCTTCATGCCAACGGGACCAACATTGAAGGGGAGTACGATGCGGTGTTCCGCGCTGTGAAAAAATGCCATGAAAAAGTGCATGAAATGGGGGCCCCAAGAATTCATACCATTATTAAAATGGGCACCCGCATCGATAAAAACCAGGCCATGGAAGACAAGATTAAAAGTGTTGAAGACCAATTAAAGGGCGTCTAGACTATGATCTGGAAAAAATCGTTCTCCATTGATGACCTGGGCCCATTTATGGAAAACACACTGGTGGGCCATCTGGGCATTGAATATTTGGAAAAAGGCGATGATTACCTGACTGCGTCCATGCCGGTGGATCATCGAACCCACCAGCCCATGGGGTTGCTTCATGGCGGCGCCTCAGTGGCCCTGGCCGAAACCTTAGGCAGCTCTGCTTCATACATGACCTTGGACGATGGGTTTTACAGCGTGGGTCTGGAAATCAATGCCAACCATATTAAAAGCGTCACCTCGGGCCGGGTGATCGGTAAGACCACCCCTATTCATTTGGGCCGAACCACCCAGGTTTGGGACATCACCATTCACAGCGACACCCAGGATTTGGTCTGTGTCTCCCGCCTGACCATGGCGGTGTTAAAAATGAATAACGATCATAGAGACATCCATGGGCAACCATAAACTCAGGAAGTGGATTAGGGCGGAAAAGGAAGAGGCAAAACGCAATTTCCGCCGCCAGAAAAATAAAAATAAGCTGGCCAGTCCTGGAATCCACAAATGCATTGTGGTGCTGGACGGCCTCAAACCCACATTCAACATCGGTAAGATTTTCAGGAGTGCCGAAACCTTTGGCTGCCATGAAGTTCACCTCATCGGCACTGATTTTTTTGACCCGGCCCCGGCCATGGGGGCGTTTAAATGGGTACCGGCTCAATTCCACCAGCGGTTCGTTACCTGCTATGCCCAGTTGCTTGAACGGGGATACACGCCTTTTGTTCTGGCGCCGGGTCAAGGGGATGCCGTTATGGATACAGACCTGCCGAAAAAAAGTGCCTTTGTCTTCGGCCATGAGGAGTTCGGTATCAGTTTTGAGCCGGACCTCTTCCCGGCTGTTAAGCAATTGAACATTCCCCAGTATGGTCGATCCCAGAGCCTTAACGTCAGTGTGGCCGCCTCCATCATCCTTTATGAATATGTTCGCCAACATGCAAAGGCGGTGGATCGTCGCGACCTGTAAAATGATATCTAAATCGTATCGGGAGATCACCAAATGAACGTGTCAAAAGTAGAGGCCCATATTGTGGGCTGGCTGTCGGAATACCTTGAAAAATCAGGTCTGAATGGATTTGTGGTCGGGGTTTCCGGCGGTATTGATTCTGCCGTGACCGCCACCCTCTGCGCCACCACCGGGCATCCTGTTATTGCCATAAACATGCCCATATACCAGGCTGCGGACCAGGTGTCCCGATCCGAATCTCACATTGCCTGGCTCAAATCGCGGTTCACAAATGTCACGGGTGTTGACCTGGATCTGACAGCCGTATTTCAACAGATGCAATCCCTTTTCCCCGATGATATCCAGGACGGTTTGACCATGGCCAACACCCGGTCCCGGCTGCGGATGCTCACGCTTTACGCCTATGCCGGCCATCACCGGATGCTGGTGGCGGGAACCGGTAATAAGGTGGAAGATTTTGGGATTGGGTTTTATACCAAATACGGTGATGGCGGTGTGGATCTCTCCCCTATTGGCGATTTAATGAAAACCCAAGTGTATGCACTCGGTAAATACATGGGGGTGAGTCCTAAAATTTTGTCTGCCCCGCCCACCGACGGACTGTGGGAAGATGAACGAACTGACGAAAGCCAGATCGGGGCTACCTATGCGGAGCTGGAATGGGCCATGGCATACGATACCATGACATCGGATACATCGCCTGGCACGTTGACGCCCCGGCAGACAGCGGTCCTTGCCATTTACCGAAAGCTCAATCGGGCCAACCAGCATAAGATGACACCCATTCCAATCTGCCGTATTCCACAGGAACTAAAATAAATGTTTTACGCCTCTTTTTCCTGTGTCGTTTCCCCTTCCGTTTGGGGCGACTGTTCCAGGGGTATTTGAGTGCGAAGATGAACATCTCGTTGTGGAAAAGGAATTTCGATCCCTGCCGCTTTCAGAGCCTTGAAAATAGAAAATCTGAGATCACTTCTTGCCGATACGGAAGAGTCCACATTTTTAATATAACAACGAAGTTCAAAGTCCAGGGAAGATGCACCAAAATCCATAAAAAAGACCCGAGGCTCAGGGTAACTCGCAGTAAACTCTGAATCTTTGGCCACTTGCAGTAAAATGTCACGAACCTGATCTGGATCGGTATCATAAGAAACTCCAACAGGTATAATGATGCGGCCCAGGAGGCCAGAGTACATCCAGTTTTTCACCCGGTTGGAAATGAGATCTGCGTTGGGAACAATCACCGTCGCCCGATCAAAGGTTTCTATGGTAGTTGCCCGAACCGATATCTTTTGGACATATCCCTGATCAGAACCAACAACCACCCAGTCACCCATCTTGATAGGACGTTCTACCAGCAGAATAAGCCCGGAAACAAAATTGTTGACAATGGATTGCAATCCAAACCCAATGCCCACTGAAAGTGCCCCTGCAACCAGTGCCAGCTTGGACAGATCAATGCCCAGATATGAAAAGGCCAGCATGGTGGCAAAGATAAAGCCGATATACCCGACACTGGTCGTAATGGAATTTTTCAGACCCAAATCAAGATTGGTGGCTGGAAAAAGACGGTTCACCATCCAGTTCTGGATACCTCGTACCAGCAGCAGGGCAACAATAAAGGCCACAATGGCCCCCACGATTCGGATGGGCGAGATGGTCAGGCTGCCGATTTGAATTGAGACCATGGCGGTTCTCAATGACGTGACAAAATCCGTTGACTGCAACCCCCAAGGCGCGAAAATAATTAGACCCGCAGCAAGGTAAAGTAATATCCGCAAAATTCCGTTGGCCAAAACGCCGAGTTGAATGATCGTCCTGGTTTTAAATCCCATGGCACGGGCTATCGTACGGGCCCTTTCGGGATCGTTTTCAAGTCCCTCACTAAAGAAAGTATCGATCAATGCGGTGAGAATGCCAAGCATCCCCAGCACAACAAAAATTAGCCCCAGTTGTTCAGTTAAAAAGGCTCCCAGTGAGATGTAGCCAAGCAGCGGTGCGGCAATGAGGATAATACAACCGGGCCAGATCAAGGACCGCAATAGAGATATGATACGGGGTAAAATAAAACAGGAGGTGCCCAAGGTGATTCGCTGCGGCTGATCTTGGTATTCCTGGCCTTCATTTTCCTTATCTTCGAGTGCCGTATTGGCAATGCGAAACCCAAGCCAAAGGAGAACAGCTATAATTATTGAGGTCACCCCGCGAACAAGCAGCATTGATGCTGCGGGGATCAGCATAATTTCGCCAAGGGCATTACCCACGCTGGTCGTTGCGTAAATTCCCAGCGAAAGTAGAATGATACCAAAAAGTTTCACCGCAGCAGGGGAATCCAGGTTGACAAGACGAACACCAGGGTGCTGCGGCGATAAAATTGCCCTGGACAGCCCGTATCCAAAAGCGACAAAAAAGGCAATCCGTATCACAGCCCCATTTAACTCAGAGATGCGATCAGGCAAAAGGTCTGCGCCATGAAAAATTAAAACGGCGCCGCCAACAATGGCAACCGGGCGAACCGTATAGCTGGCAAGTAATAGAAGGGCATGCAGACACTTTTGCAATGCGGTGAGCCCACCACGTCTTGAAAATCGTGCCAAAACTCTGGAAAATGCCATTCGCAACGGCCAGATAATCACCCCAATTAAAAGAAGAACCATCCCCGCCGCCTGCCAGATTGCCAATTGTTTTTTCTGGGAGAGAAAATCAGACCACTCAGCAAATAGCCGCTGGATGGCCTGCCACATTGAGGGCATGCCCCGCAGCCCTTCAACCCAGAGCTGGGGATTGAGCAGCGTGCGAGACCGTTCCAAAAGCTGGGTTGCCAGATGCCTTTCCTTGGCATCTGAGATATGGCTATTTAACTGATCTGCACGAACAATAAGTGAGTTCAACAGCTTAACGGAACTGTGTAAGGAAGAAAGCGCAATGGAAATCTTATCGCGCTGGGCGCTCAAGGTCTTTACTTGCGCATCGTTTTTCCCGCCTTTTGCTGACGTCTGAACTGCGTTGGTATCATTTTCATCGCTGGGATTTAAGGCCTCAAACCGTGCCTGGGCATCTTGTAGCACCGGCGCGAGCCGTTTCAACTCTTTATTCGCTTTAGCGCGTGCGTTAAAAAGATACTTTCGAAGTTGCTGCAGCCGCTTTTGTGAAAGCGACTCTGATTTCAGTGCATCTTCAATCTCATTGAGTTGTGTGGTCACTTCGGTGATGACGGGGATCGGCTTGGGGGCGGCCAAAAGCTGTTGATCCGCAAGCAAGACCACAATACAAACACACATCACAGACAATGCGTTTAGCATAAAAACAAAGCGCCGTTGGCTGATAACACTCGACGCCTGTAGATCGTGAAACCTATAACGAATACGAGGATCAGGATCATCCGCATCAGTGGTATTTTCAATCTGTTGATGCAGGGAAGAAGGGTGGTTGCGGATACTGCCGCTGGCGTAATGTTTCTGGATATCAGAGATGTATTGTTGTTGGCTCAAAATGTTTACCTCAATTATGGTAAAAATATAGTCTTCTTAAAGGTTAAACCCTTTCAAACACAACAGGGACCACAGACATTATTCATTTTTTTGTTTAAACTATTTTCTATGCACACAAGTGGGGAAAAGGTGCAACCCTTTTCTGCAAAGGTAAAAAGACCATTTCAACCATACCTGCGGTGCTGGATCGGGAGAAGGGACGGGGTGCTATCTTAATTTTGCTTAATCAATACTTTTCTTTGTAACCACCTAAAAATTTTTCGTATTATGATTTAATCGCTTCCCTGATTGGGATATTGGTTTTTTACGTTTCTGGTGGAAATCTATCCTGATGTCATAGTATAAATTAGGATGTAATAGAGTCCATGACAGTTGTATTCCATACTGTTCTGGTACCAAAAGAACCATCGACTGGGAATAGACCTGGTTTCATGTTTTTTAGAAAGGCCTCATCATGAAAAAGAAAAAAAAATATATCCTCAAGCGCTTTCTCCCTTACATGGGAGAAAAAAAGGCCCTGCTTTCCCTGGCTCTTTTCTGCTCAGGGGCAGCGGCAGTTCTCAACGCGCTGCCATTTGTGTTTATCTGGCTGATTATCCGAAGTGTAATTATTTCTAAAGCGTCTTTGGTGTCTGGGACAGACTTTTCCATGCGCCAGATAACAACCTGGGCCTGGGCTGTCGGGCTGACGGCAATCTCCGGGAGTGTCATGTACTTTTTGGCGTTGACCTTTTCCCATTTGGCCGCCTTTCGGGTGGAAGTGGGACTGCAAAAAATTGGTATGGAAAAACTTTTAGCCATGCCTTTGGGGTTTTTTGATACAACAGCAAGCGGCAAAATCCGAAAAGTCATCAATGACAGTGCCGGCACCACCCATTCCTTTCTTGCCCATCAGCTCCCTGATCTTGCGGCATCTGTTGTTACACCGTTAACCCTTCTCGTTATGGTCATGTCTGTCAACTGGCAAGTGGGGTTGATTTCTCTTATTCCTGTTGTGCTGGGATGCTTTGTTTTTGCCACCATGATGAGCAGGAAAGGTAAGAAGTTTATGGCGTTGTATTTCAACTCCCTTGAAGAAATGAGCAACGAAGCCGTGGAATACGTTCGGGGGATACCCGTGGTAAAAACCTTTGGACAGTCTGTGTTTTCCTTTACCCGCTTTTATGACAGCATTGTCAGATACAAGGAATATGTGTCCCAGTACACCATGCTTTGGAAGTATAAGATGAGTTTTTTCAATGTTGTGCTGCATACCACGGCCTTTTTTTTAATACCAGCAGCCCTGCTTTTCCTGGCCCACGGAGAACATCTGGCGCTGGTGCTGACCGATTTTATCTTTTACCTTATCATTGCGCCTAATTTTATGGCAATCCTTATGAAATCAGCATATTACAGACAAAACGCTTATATTGCAGAGCAAGCCTTGGACCGGATTGATGCATTGCTTGAGTATCAGCCCCTTGTCTGGAATGATGATTCTGAAAATAGTACAATTGTTTCCCATGATCTAGAATTTAAAAACGTGTGCTTCAAGTATCCTGGGGCAGATAAAAACGCTGTGGATGGCATTAGCTTTAAGGTGCGCCAGGGGGAAACGGTTGCCCTTGTGGGGCCTTCAGGTAGTGGCAAGACCACACTTGCCCGGTTGGGTGCAAGATTTTGGGACGTGGATAAGGGGCGTGTGTGCATTGGCGGTGTCGACGTCAAAGACATTTCTCAAAAAGAACTCATGAAAAACATTGCTTTTGTTTTCCAGAATACCCGGTTGTTCAGCAAAAGTATCAGGGAAAATATTCTTATGGGCAATGAGAACGCCTCGGAACGCGAATTAGAATGGGCCATACAACGCTCTCAATCCTCTGAAATTATTGATAGGCTTCCCCATGGGGATGATACGTTGCTTGGCACTGAAGGGACTTATCTTTCCGGTGGTGAGCAGCAACGGATTTCCCTGGCCAGGGCCCTTTTAAAAAACGCACCCATTGTACTTCTTGATGAAGCCACAGCCTTTGCAGACCCGGAAAATGAACAACAGATCATGCAAGCCCTTGGCGAACTGGGCCGGGGAAAAACCACCCTGATGATTGCCCATAGACTGACCAGCGTGCAACACGCCGACAACATCCTGGTGGTTTACCAAGGAAAAATTGAAGAACAGGGAACCCATGATGAACTCATTGCTGCGAAGGGGATGTATGCCCGCATGTACAGGGAATATCAGGAATCCATCGGCTGGGAGTTGGGCGCCGGACCAAAAACAGAAGGAGACGTGCAATGAAAACATATTTTCAAAACGCCTTTGCATTAAGTGAACAGGGCGCAAAGGATTTTATCAAAAGCATTCTCTGGTCAACTCTGCTGAACATCTCCTATATGTTTCCGGCCATGCTGGCATTTTATTTTATTCGGGAAGCCATTTTTACCTTTGAAAAACAGGATGTGGTCATGAAAGGCAGTCTGGCGATGTATGTGCTACTATCCATTGTTCTGACTGGTATCATGTATTTTATTGCAGTCAGACAATATCATGCCTGCTTTTCCAAAACCTACGATGAAAGCGCGAGAATGCGAATTTCCCTGGCCGAAAAACTTAGAAAGTTGCCTCTGGCATTTTTCGGGAAGCGGGACATTGCGGATTTAAGTGGTACCATCATGGAAGATGCCACCCAGATTGAAGCACTTTTTTCCCACGCCGTTCCCCAAATGTACGCTTCTCTCATCAGCGCTGCGATTTTTGCTGTCGGGTTGATCGTCTTTCACTGGCAGATGGCATTGGCTATGCTCTGGGTGATCCCGGTGGCGGCGGTTATATTTTTGGGGTCCACAAAATTGCAAAAAAAAGCCCACGCAGCATTGCATCGTGATAAACTGAAAATTGCTGATAGCCTGCAAGAAGGATTGGACTGTATCTGCGAAATCAAAGCCTATCATTATGAAAAACCGTATTCAGAACGGCTGAACGATTTGCTTGATGCATATGAACAAAAGATGATCCGTTCCGAGCTGATTCTGGGGGCCTTGATCAATGCATCCTTTGTCCCCTTGAAACTTGGGTTGGTCAGCGTAGTGATTGCCGGCGCCTGGATGTTTTCCAATGGTGTGGTGGATCTGTTTACCTACATCGTGTTTATGATTGTTTCAGCCAGTATTTACAGCCCGATTATCGCGGTGTTTGAAAGTATCGCACTCCTTATGTATCTGAGTGTCAGGATCAACCGAAAAAAAGAGATGGACGCCATGCCCATCCAACAGGGGAAAACACAATGTTCGCCGACCAATTTCGATATCGAATTTAAAGATGTGTTTTTTTCCTATGACGGCAGTGCCCAGACCATTAACGGCATTTCCTTTAGTGCTAGGCAAGGAGAGGTCACGGCGCTGGTGGGTCCCTCCGGGGGAGGGAAAAGTACCACCACAAAACTTGCGGCCCGATTCTGGGATATTGACAAGGGGAAGATTCTCCTGGGTGGTGAGGATATTTCACATATTGATCCTGAAACCCTACTGCAATACTATGCCATTGTGTTCCAGGACGTCACCCTTTTCAATATCAGTGTTATGGAAAATATCCGTATCGGGAAAAAAGACGCCACGGACGAACAGGTGCGAGCGGCGGCCCGGCTTGCCCAGTGCGAATCCTTCGTCAAGAAGCTGCCCCAAGGATATGATACGCTCATTGGCGAAAACGGAGAACGTTTGTCCGGTGGAGAACGCCAGCGGATTTCCATTGCCAGGGCAATCCTAAAGGATGCGCCCATAATTTTGCTTGATGAAGCAACCGCTTCTCTTGATGCGGGAAACGAGACCAAGATACAAAAGGCCCTTTCGGAGCTGATCAAGAACAAGACCGTTTTGATCATCGCCCACCGAATGAGAACTGTAAGACATGTTGATAAAATTGTAGTGATTGAACAAGGCAAAATCGTGGAAAGTGGTCGGCCTGATGAGTTATTGAAATCTGGAGGACATTTTGCACAAATGAATGGGGTATAAGCAGTAAACGCCGACCCTAATTTAGATGCTGTAATCGGAGACAGATTGAATAGAATTTGCTTATTTTAAAATAATTCCATTGACGACTAAGCCCTACCTAATTATGTTGTATACAGTTGTGTTTTAGATTTTAATTGTTTTTTAAGAATTTGTAACCTGACTTGATAATAAAATAAGGAGAAAAATATGTTTAAACTTTTGTCAAAAATTGACAGCAAAATGCCTTTTGCAACTGCCAAAGCCCATTGCGATGTGCCCTGTGGCATCTACGATCCGATTACCGCCCAGATTGCGGCCCTTACCGTTGTGAGAATGGTGGACCTGATTGTAGATCATAATCCTGATGGAAATTCGATGAATGCTGAGTTCCGTAACAAAGCCAGTAGACTCATTGCCAACAAGGAAGAGCATACAGAAAAAGTCAAACATGAAATCCGAGTTATCTGGGGCGATTTCATTAAAGAACCTCACTTGGAAGAATATCCCCAGCTGACGTCAATTGTACACAAGATTATGGCCTTAGGATCAGAAGCGAAACAGCATGTGGACAGAGAAAAGGCAGTTGAGTTGGTGGAAGCCGTCAATGAATTCGCTGAAATTTTCTGGAAAATCAAGGGTGTTGAAACAAAACGGGCAAAAGCCCCCTACGCCCCCAATCTTGAGCTTGTTTATCCAGCCCTGTAATGTTTAAAATCATAAAAATCTCGGGAGACTCCATGGCTCCCGAGATTAATTCTGGTGATTTTGTTTTCATTTCTTCAATTCCATTAAAGCTTAGATTGCTAAAAAAGGGCATGCGGATTGTATTTGATTGCCCTGGGTATGGGCGTTTGATTAAAAAAATCACCGGTTTTACAAGGGATAGGGGGCGGTTCTTTTTTGCAGGGACCCGGCCTTCAAGTATTAGCAGTGATGAGACTGGTCCGATTAAAACTGCACACATTTTGGGAACAGTGCTTTTTGTAATTCGTTCTGAAAAACAAAATGCACCCAACTCTCTGAAAACCGGATCTTCATAAATCTATTCAGTATCACTGCAACGCCTTTGAATCCTCAATAACAGGGCTTTTCAGTTGGTATAAATGAATCACCCCTATGGGCTGTAAGCCCATAGGGGTGTCTTGTCTGGCTAAACAAGAGTGGGGGGACCAGGCTGTACATCCCCCACCTCTTAATTCAGGCTGATCAGTTTATTCGTTATTCAGTTTTCTTCTGCCGAATCCTACAATGGCGAGAAGGCCGGTACTCAGAAGCAGGAGGGCTGACGGCACGGGTACGACCCGGGCTTCAACTGCATCAATAAACAGGGCTCTGCCGTTGTTTTGTTCACCGGTAAAAGGGTCGATGTAGTGACCGCCGTCTCCCAGCTCAATCTTGATGTACCGGGCTTTGTCAAGTCCCCCGTCTGCAAGGTCGCCCCAGATATACTCGCCGTATGCCCCGGGTGCGGATCCATAGTTCATGTTGGGGTTTCCATGCCAGGTGCCCGATCCATCACGGCCGGTATATTCAGAGAGCAGCACCCACTGGCTCTCATCACCGTTAATGGTGATCTCGCCCAAGGGGCCTGGGCCATCGGGATCCACAGCGCTGATGGTGGGGCTGTAATCGGCTGTGGCTGCATAGATTTTGAAGGTGCCCCGTTCATCGGAAAACGCCTTGTTAAAGCCAAATCCAAACCCGTGGACCATGAAGTCAATGCCGCCGTAGTTGCGACCGGTGTTGCCGATAACATCATCGGTGCCGTTGACAATGTCCTGGTCAAAGGCGAAGACAATGCTGCCGCCAGAAGCAGCGCCACCCCATCCCATGGCTGCGTAATCTGGAGTGCCAATAACGTTGTCATAGGCGACCAGGCCGGGCATAATATTGGCCGTGCCGCCCCAGTTCTGGTCCATTCCCTGGATGACGTCGGTATTCACATTGTGCTGGGTGCCAACAGATACTGGGTTGCCGGTACCGTCATCTCCCCAGAGGTTAATGGTCTGATCGGTCACATAATACCAGCTGGCACCGGCTGCGGTGGCATACTGGTTGTTTGCAAAGACGGCGTCGCCATAGGCCGCCCAGGATGAACTCACTCCAGCCACAGCAACCATTAACAGGACGCTGATGCCTATTGCCGTTATTTTTTTCATTTTAAAGTTCTCCTTCAATCAAATTATATTTGGTGAGTCAATGCAGATACATGCATAACTCATCCGGAAAAATTTTCCGGTAAACACATTTAAAACAACCTGTTAAAGCATTGGAAATTAGGATTCTATCATAGCGATACAAAAATTTATTACCTCCCAATACCTTTATTATGTCAGCCTAATTCTCTCTCTATGTCCTTATACTCAGTTTGTCAAGGTTTTTTGTAATATGCTGAAAATTCATCTTAATGTCATTGAAAGACTCTCAATGGGACACAGGTTATGAAGTCCCTGTATTTGAGAGCTTAAGGTCATATATTATATTTTACTGAAAAACTTGTGGCAACAAAGAAGATGGGGCGCTTACGACTATCCAGAAGGGGCGTCCGAATGCAGATGGCGGGAATTGAATTCTCCACAGTTAGGTCATCTTGATTGTGAAAAATAATTCTTATAATATAACAAATATTCATAATTTATGTTACATTTTTTTCATATTTAATGTAGAGGTACGTTTGATAGGTTCAAAAAAAATAAAAATTCAATAGGTTATTATATGCTGAAATAAAAATAGAATTTGGAATATTTATTGCATTTCCGCAAATTGTCAGCCTAACATTAAAATTAACTCTAATGTTAATTTTGTTGGACTTTTTAAAACATAATGAAAGCTGTTTTTATATAGAAAAAGTCTGGCAAAACTAAAAAATTAGGTAAAGCGAAAAACCCAAGATCCGAACCAGGGTCCCGGAAAGCTACGGGTCAAATATTCTTTTGGTGGCCGGGCTGCCGCTTTACAAATAAACGGGCACGGTTGTTGTGCCCTTACAAACAATGGAATTGAAAAAGCGGAGGAAAAGGATACTTGCGCTTTATCTGCCCATCAGGCTGACTCCCCTTCTCTTTTTCATATAAAATTAAATTAGTTTTATTTATTTAACCTGAATTTGCGGCATGGTTTGAGGCCTTAATGTTGAAGTTATTGATAATTTTTTGTTTATCGCTTCAACTGCAAGGTGGGTACTGGAAATAAAAATTGTCAGTAATGTCAACACCCCTCTCAAATTGTGTGACGTGGTGTTAGGTTTTTTGTGGAGGTAAGACATGAACAAAATAGTTGTATTTTTTTTAACCCTTTTATTACTTGGAGTCACCGTCAATGTTAGTGCCGATGTAATTTATACCGAGACCTTTGATTCGGGTCTAGGCAACTGGACGGTAGAGGATTACAATGCTGACGGCTACACCTGGGAACACAACAATAATCCCTCCTGGAACTTTACCGGCGGCAGCGGTGGATTTGCCATGGCCGATTCCTATTCTTCCTATGCAAATGACTGGTATGACGCATTGATCAGTCCGGTGATTGATGTGACCGGCTACAGCAATATCACCGTGTCTGCCAATGTCAGCTATCAGCATGATGTTGAGGACGGATATGCCGATGTCTCTTATTCCGTGGACAATGGAAGTTCTTGGACGCCACTTGAAGAGTGGACCGCTACCTACCAAGGCACAGCATCTTGGGATATCACTCTTGATGCCGGCAGTACCGATGTCATGCTGTCCTTTGAATATTATCAGCCTGCCTGGTCTTACTATGAATACCAGGTGGATGATGTCCGCGTTGATGGGGCTGCATCTGCCGTACCCGTTCCTTCAGCGCTCTGGCTCCTTGGGGCTGGCCTGATCGGCCTTACAGGCCTGAGAACGCACCCACACGAGAAATAAACTCAAATTGGACCATAGGTCTAAGGAGATAGACAATGAAAAAAAGTTTGATGGTTTTTTGTGTTTTTTTGATGGCTCTGGGGACTGCACCATCTGCGTTTGCCAAATACGCAGCGTCCAATGCCAATGGTACCATTGACTGGTACAATATTATTGACGGAGTCATCGAGAGGGATTACCGGAGTGTATCCTCCCGTTCACATACCCCCTTTCAGTTCAGTTTTAACGGATTTTTGGCAGAAACAGGCGTGGATTATGAAATGGTGCTTCGCCATGCCGGGAATAGCGACAACAACCGGGAACAATGGGATCTCTATCTTGAAGGGGATGATGCCCGGCTCCACATTGATGACCTGGTCTACTCCAATGATTGGGTTGGGCCGAATTGGTTGTGGGTGGATCAGTCCTTTCTCATTACCGCTGAACACATCACCACAGTGGGGGATAACTGGTATTTTTCCCTGGAGCCCGGCACGACAAGATACAGTGTCGTGGATCTTGATCAGGCCCAAATTTCCGCCGTTCCCGTGCCCGGGGGCTGGCTCCTTTTGGCGTCAGGCCTTGTGGGCCTGGCGGCATTGAGAAAAAAATAAAAAGATAACCATAAAAAAAGGAAGATAACACCATGAAATCAAAAATCGTATTCCCCGTACTGGCTGCATTCTTACTGATCCTTGGCATGGGCAGCGCAAATGCTGAACTCGTATTTGAAGGATCCATTATCCAGGAAAGTTATGATCAATCTAATACCGATTTAAGCACCATTTCCGTTGATTATTGGAATTTTACGGTCAATACCACCGGCACGGTCACCATTGATGTCTTGTCATGGGAAAGGGA
>PDWJ01002786.1_pt1 | contig 17728 bp, 8 predicted proteins | sample 1430881 | NCBI WGS metagenome assembly PDWJ01 (sample SAMN01162460, study PRJNA174530) | Oral metagenome, whole genome shotgun sequencing project. | biome: Marine environment; feature: Marine mammal; material: Swab sample of the gingival sulcus; isolation source: swab sample of gingival sulcus...
CTCATCCCTTTTACTGTTTAATTGCCTTTGCAGCAACGAAATATCCTGTCAAGAAGCGTGTCGGCCATGTTGAAAGGTGTTCACATGCCAATAGTAGCCGTAAAAACATTTGTTGCGTTTCAATGGTCGCGAAGTTTTCCAGCAATCGGCTGACTGCCACCGCTAACACTCGCGGGCAATGCATGACGGTCGTTAATTCGGCGATCTCGAAGCCTGTTTGTTGTAAAATACGTCGTAAACGGCGTGGGCCAAACGTGGCGCCCACGTAATACGGCACAATCCCCAGACGATTTAAAAGGCGGAAAGGTAAAATTTTCCGTAGACCAATTATCGGATTCGCCAGGTTATCAAGCGTAATAAGCAACTGTCCTCCTGAGCGAAGGATTCGATGAAGTTCCCGGATGGCCATGATGATTTCGTCAGGCGATTCAAAGTGATCGAGCGTTGAATTGGAGACCACAATATCCAGGGAGCCATTGGCAAAGGGCAGATGCCGAACGTCGGCCCCAGTTGGTTGCAAACCGGGATGACGATTACTGGCAGCATGTAAGGTTTCCGTTGAAATATCCATGCCAAACACATTGTTGGCTCTCGAAGTAAAAAGTGGGAACAAGCCTTCACTGAACGCCTCGTCAAAAACATCGGTTTTGAGGAGGCATTTGACAGTTGCATCTGGCAGCCACTGGCTAAATAAAGCGATATTAACGGCATCGCTATGCATGCGCCATAGAGTCTGAGAGCAATCCTTTTGCCATGTCTTCGCGATATTATCCCAATAATGTGTCTTTTGCATTTTTTCAGAAACGTTTTCTGCTGAGGGGCATGTTAGAAATAACGTGTTGCAATAATTCCTCAGGTGACTTTCGATGGGACAAAAAACGGGCCCACCCTACGCAAGATATTAATATTTCCTGGACGTTCTTCTCCTTTAACTCAGATGAATTCTTCGAGCTTACAGTATGAGATAACTGGTCTAAATTTTCCTGAATATTCTCTTCCCAGTTCCTGATAGTATTCAGCTTCAATATTTGTAAAATGGCCCAACAAATTACGTAGATCAGTCAAAACCCCTTTAAGGATACGGTGATAAGAATCCTGATTTATCGTAGCAAGCTTAAGCTCAAAGCGATTCGTGTCATGCTGAATCAGTTGATACTGCAAGACCTCATTTATCCCTTTAAAAATTCTCCAGACTTCACCTGGATGGACAATTCCTCCGTTTGGAAGAAGAATCAGATCGGCCACACGTCCTTCTACCTCTGATAATAGTGTTAAAATTCGACCGCAGGAACATTTGTTGCTCAGAATAGAGGCAAAATCTCCCAGTGGGTAATTCAGCAGAACAGTTCCACGATTAATGAGATTGGAAATGACGACTTCGCCGTTTTGGCCGTTCTCAACCTTTTCTCCTTTTGCATTAACGATTTTCACATGACAGAGGTCCTCATGAAGGTGAAAGCCTCGGCGTTCTTCACAGAAAAACCCGATTTTGAACGCTTCTGTCGCCTGATATGTCGAGAGGACCGGTATTCCGAAGTGTTCCTCGATAAAATGTCGTCCTGCTCTTGTCATCGAATCACCGCCATAGATCAGCATCCGAGGCAAATTCATGTCTATTTGCCTCAGGGCCAGTATTCTAAAAAGCGTTTCCAGGTAAGAACCGAAACTCCTGATGATATCTGGACGGAAATGATTGATCGCCTGGATAACGTCTTCGATGGGATCTGAAACAGAGAGCCGAAGCCGGTCAGGGCGAACAGGAATGAAAGTCATCCGCTTATAATAATTGTGAACTTTCCCTTCATCTCTGCCAAGAAAAATTATAGCTTCCTTATACCCAAACTCTTTGGTATAGACTTTGGCTAAGACTTCCCTTTCGCGTTCGCCAAAAGCAATGTTCGCAAGCAACGAAGTCTGGTCATGATAAATTTTCAGGGGTGAGCCGGAAGAACCACTTGAGTTGAAGCAAATCGCTGTTTTTCCTTTACGTGAAGTGGAGACAAAAAGATGCGGCGACTTACGAACCATTTCCTTATCAATCAAGGGAAGATGCTCAAGGTCTTCAACCGTCTTAATGTCATGTGGATCGATACGTTCTTTTTGAAAAAGCTGTTGGTAGTAAGGAACGGTTTTCGCGGCATAATGCACAGTTCTTCTTAGCCTTTTGTCACGAAGCGCCCATAATTTTTCTCTGGGGAAATATGGCACATGACGCTGCCCTGGCAAATTTTTAAAAACCATGGCGTTTCCATACAATTTGCTGAAAACATTTAGCATCATTTCCGTATTCCTTTCATAATATCTGGGTATAAAACGTTCCAAATCTCTCGCACATCCCGAATATAATCCTTTTGTTCTACTATCAAGAGGATGCCACCAAAAATCATGCTGAAACTCCCGACCTTCAAAAGCGCTGACTGCCAAACAGAGGTATACGTCGTCACAGCCTCTAAGCATAAACTGCCCCCTAAAGCCGTTGTAACCGCAAGAATTGGCCACCCAAGCAAGCGCCAGGCCGGAAAGTCTATAATTTTTTTCAAAGGACGATACATACGCCATCCCCCGATAAGAAGCATCCCATCGGCGGCTATTGCAACCCCATTAATGCCGGCGATATGCACTCCGATCATCACGGCAGGCATAAAAAAAATTGCTTGTGCCAACGTAATATTACGCAAAACGGATGGTTTTCCCACAGCAATGAATAAACCTTTAATGAATAATAAGAATGAATCGAAGACAACATAAACGACTAATAATCGGAAGGTCCACAGCATAGGAAACCATTTTTCTCCAATGATCAGATGAATGAATTCCGGCATGGTCAGCACAAAAAGCCCCGCTCCGAAAAAAACACACCTCACAAGCAGATAGGCACAACGAAAAAACATCTGGGAAAGACTCTGGCGATTGTTTTGAAGGAGAGCAAAAACCGGCACAAAAACTTTGAGAAGTGGGTTTGCAAAAATTCTTCGAGGTGCACGGGCAAAATCATAAGCTTTTGTATAATATCCCAATGCATTTTGTCCTAAAGTAGTTCCGATCCAAAAATCATCGAACCGATCCAAAAAATATTCTATATTCGTCTTGACCCAGAGAGGTCTTCCAAAACGCCAAAAGAACTCCACAGCCTGTCGATTCCAGGCAAATCGTGGGCGCCATCGACGAAACAGGCTCCAGGTAAAAAGACACTGAGCAAAAGTATAGCTGGCGTTTTCAGCCACCAAAGCCCAAACTCCCCACCCCTGCCAGGCACTTAAAGGGGCGACAATCGTCATAAGCAACGAGGCCGCAATGTCTGCAATCGCCAGGATAGAGAACGCTAATTCCTTGCGTATAAATGTTACTTGTGCCATTGTCACACCATCTACAAAAACCAGTAGGGACGATACGATCAACACGGCTTCTAATTGAGCCATATTCGGATACAATTGCTGCAAAATTGGCGCCAGAATCAATAAACTCCCAGTGACAAGTCCACTTGAGCCGACCCGTAAACTGAAATACGTAGCTTTTAAAGATTCCCCTCCATCTTGAGAATGGATAAAGGCTTCATCCAATCCCAATCGGGTTATAGTACCACAGAACCCAACAAAAAATAGGGTTAAAGCCATAACTCCGAAGTCTTCCGGCAAGAGTAGGCGTGTCAGAAGGATCAGCCGGGCAAAGCCCAAGACAAATGTAATAATTGCCGCTGCCCCACTATAGAATGAGCCTTTTACTGTCTTGCCTGCGAGCCGATCAGTCATTTTCACAGATGCCTGCTGCTTTCTTTTCCTCGTGATGTGTAAATGTTATAATTTTCCTACGGGCGCTCTCTCGACGAACTCCTCAAGAAACCAGTGACAAACGCTTTTTAGAAGATAATCCTGGCTCCACAGGAGGACAAATGTGTGGTTTGCGCCTTTAATGATATCGAACGTTACATGTTCGTTCTTCATCAAAGTTTGCAGCTTTTTGCCAAGAACAACGTGAAGATAATCCAATCCTTCATCTCCCTCGGCATGCACAATATAAAACCGAACGCCTCTGTTGATCAATGATTGAATGTCTGCCATCACTTGTTCTGTAACAGAGGTCTCTTCAGCAGGACGTTGGAGTAATTTTTTTAGAGAGAAACCAAACATCATTTTTAAAATTTTCCCAGGATTAATGACTCGGCCTGTAAAAGCTTTTCTCCAGTTTTTAATGCTAAACGAACTATACAAAAGAATCCGCCAATAATGCCGTAAAAGGCTACGATGTCTGAGCTTGACTCCCAGCTCGTCATTATTCCCATGCAGATGATTGCGCGCGTTAATTAAGACTGCACCAACAACACGAGGATCAGAACAGGCTGTTTTATAAGAAATGACAGCTCCTGAGCAAATGCCTATAAGAATGAATTGAGTAACACCTTTTACGGCATTGAGATAGTCCATAGCTGCTCGCGTTTCACGGATCACACTTTTTTCGAGAGGAAGATGATCACGGCGAACTCGACTATCGCCCATTCCAGAAAGGTCAAATCGCAACACAACAAAACCTAGCGTTGCCAACTGTCTTGCAATTTTGACGTAGAGACGATTATGACCAACCCGATGAATAAGTCCGGAATTCACAAAGATAACAGCTGGGAATGTATGAGAGGCTGCATTGTCTGCCGGTTCTGTAATAATTCCCACCAAAGATTCTGTTTCTCCCAAAAGTACGCTTTGCTCTCTCACGGATACACCTCAGAAAACCAGGAAACAATTGACTGAAGGATTTGGTGAGGAACTCTCATTTTGAAATCCTCTTCCCAATCCCAGAGTTCAGGAGCCAGTAACACTTCATCCATTACGTTTATGCCCATCCCCTTAATATGCGTGCTGAATTCTACCTGACTAAACGTTCCATTACTTTCAATAATCAGTATGTTTTGGGCTGGCTTCTGCCAAATAGTTAAAATATCTATATTTTTAATATCTGCGAACAGAGTTTCTGTTACAGGAAATCCCAAAATTTCAGTGTGTTGTTCATCTAGCTGGGAACATTGTGCTTGGACATGGGCGTATCTCAGCATTTTTTTATGTAAGGCCGTCAACTCCTCAAGATATGATATCCCACTGACAACGGGATCCCAAAAAACGATTCCATCAACATCCTGCCGTTCAGCACCTACCATCATCGCCAGGGAACCTCCTAAACGGAGACCAACAAGACAGACTTTCGTAACGTTTCCCCTTTTTCTGATTTCATCAATAGCCATTGCAATATCTTGGAGCCACTGTCCTATCTCTCCTTGTTCACGAACACCGCCTGAATCGCCACACCCGTAAAAGTCAAATCTTAAAACAGGATACCCAATGTTGGCGAGGCGATCGGAGAGTTGCCGGAAGGCTCGATGGAATCGGATATATTCATATCCACTTGAACAGCAGAGAACTATCCCACAGTTTCTTTTGAAGTTAGATTGCGGAATATGATAACACCCAAAGAGAGGCTTGTCAGGTAGTCCAAAATAAAAAGGTTCTATCTCTCTGATTCTCATAATTTTTGTAGTAGCAGGTTCTTAAGAAGCTTTTATGCATACTGTGCCGAAAGTAGCATTCGATATCGAACAACCAACATGATAAGTTGTGTGTTTGGCAGGTCTTATATTTTGCGTGAAATCACGCCCTTAAAGGTTCCCCACAATTTTTGAGCAAAATTTTCAGATTCCGGTTCAGAAAGAGGCTGAGGAGCCTCTTCGCAGGTCGAAGCAACTTGACCTAAGGTCTGATAGATAAAATCTCCGGGATTTAGTCGTACTTTCAATTTTTTCTCTAATTCAGCAATCACTTGCATGACTAACAGTGAATGTCCTCCCAGATCAAAAAAATTATCATACACACTGATCTTGTCCACGTTAAGTAACTCCTGCCAGATTTCAGCAATAACAGATTCGGTATGAGTGTGTGGAGGGACAAAAGAGCTTTCCAGTTCAGTCCTTGAGATGGTGGGGACAGGAAGTTCACGCCGATCTATTTTATTATTAGGTGTCAGCGGCAATTGTTCCAGAAACATAAAGACTGAAGGCACCATGTATTCTGGCAGCCTTTGCTGTAAAAAATCACGTAGCTCATTCATTGAAGGGGCCGCATCCCGGCGACTGACGACATAAGCCACCAAACGTTTGTCACCGGGTTGATCTTCACGGACAATCGCTACAGCTTGTTGGACTATCGAGTGCTGACGCAAAACTGCTTCAACTTCTCCTAACTCTATGCGAAACCCCCGAATCTTCACTTGATGGTCAATACGCCCAAGAAATTCGATATCCCCGTTAGGAAGGTAGCGAACCAAATCACCGGTTTTATACAGCCGAGCTCCAGACTGGTCTTTGACAAACGGATTAGGAATAAATTTTTCTGCAGTGAGCTCTGGACGATTGAAATAGCCGCGTGCTAAACCTATGCCGCTAATGTGTAGCTCGCCTGGGATACAGACTGGAACGGGGTGAAGATATCTATCAAGAATATACGTTTGAGTATTGGCGATAGGATGGCCGATGGGAATAAATGCTTTAGCAGTATCATCAGACGTAACTTTTGTAATCGTTGTCCAAACGGTCGCTTCTGTTGGACCATAAAAATTCCAAATAGGGATATCCCACTCAAGCAGTTTTGGCACAAAATGTGAAGACAATGCTTCGCCGCCACAGACAATGAGTCGGAGGTATAGTGGCATATTAATTTCTGTGCGTTTAATAGCGGTGAGGGATTGGATGGCTGAAGGGGTTTGATGAAGGACTGTTACCTTTTCCGAACACAACAACTCATAAAACTCTCTTGGAGACTGTGTTATCTTTGCAGGTACAATAACAAGTCGGCTGCCAGCAGTAAGAGCTCCCCAGATTTCCCAAACAGAGAAGTCAAATGCGTATGAATGAAAAACAGTCCAAATGTCTCTCTCGTCAAAATGAAAAAGAGGACGGATGGCTTCAAGTAGATTGATGATACTCTTATGCTGTATTTGCACTCCCTTTGGTCGTCCTGTAGAACCTGAGGTATAAATGACATAAGCAAGGCTGTCAGCGAAAGTTGCATTACTCAGATTCTTCGTACTCCTTTGAGAAATAATCTCCCAATCGGTATCTAAACAAACGACTTGTCTCTCTTCTCCAGGCAACAACGAAAGTAATCTTCGTTGAGTCAGTAATACAGGAACATTTGAATCTGACAACATGAAAGCCAACCGCTGTTGTGGGTACGTTGGGTCAAACGGCACATAAGCGCCACCAGCCTTGAGAATGCCAAGCAACCCTACAATCATTTCGACGGAACGCTCGACACAGATCCCTACTAATACTCCTGCCGTGACTCCCAGAGTTTGTAAATAATGTGCGAGTTGATTGGCACGGCTGTTCAATTCCTGGTAGGTCAAACGCTGATCTCCACATACGACTGCAATGGCATTCGGGATTCGCTCTGCAATACGTTCAAACATCTGGTGGAGAAGCATCTTCCGGTTAAACTCTGCCTGAGTACTATTCCATTTGACAAGCAACTGCTGCTGTTCGTGCTCTGTCAATAAGGGTAACTCTGAAATATGTTGCTGCGGGTTCAGTACAACAGCTTCCAGTAAGGTCTGAAAATGACCGATCAACCTGGTGATGGTTTCAGCATCAAATAAATCGGTATCATATAAGATGCTGCCACAGATATTCTCCTCATCTTCCCACAGAAAGATTTCTAAATCGAGCCTCGCTATTCCAGAGTCAAAATCGAATGGACTCAGGGTCAGCTCACCAAGTTTTACAGTAGATGTTGGAACATTTTGAAGGGCAAACAGAATTTGGACTAGCGGGTTGCGGCTCAAATCGCGTTGTACTTGCAATTCTTCTATAAGTTTCTCGAAAGGGATATCTTGACGGTCATACGCATCCATTGTCACCTGCCTGACTCGATCAAGTAGTTCCAGAAAGGTGGGATTGCCAGAAAGATCTATCCGTAATGCCAATGTATTAAAAAAAACTCCAATCAAGTCTTCAAGTTCACGACGGTTACGATTTGCAATAGGTGAACCGATAACAAGATCTTCTTGACCGCTATAACGAAAAAGTAATGTTGCAAACGCTGACAATAGAGTCATGAATAGGGTCGTTCCGGAGCGTTGGCTCAGCTCCTTGAGGTCTTTTTTCAGGGAATGTGAGAAGGCCAAAGCTTGCTTTGCGCCCTGATAGGTTCGAATAGGCGGGCGAGGTCGATCTGTCGGCAATTCCAGTATAGATGGAGCTCCGTCAAGTTGCTGCTTCCAATATGATAATTTTTCTTCAAGTTCTCTTCCTTGAAGCCACTCCCTCTGCCAGATTGCAAAGTCGGCATATTGAATGGGTAGGTCAGGAAGAGGGGACGGTTTATCCAGAGAGAACGCAGTATAAAGCACAGAAAGCTCCCGGGAAAGAATCTCCATCGACCAGCCATCAGTGGCGATATGGTGAGTCACCAAAAGCAATATGTGTTCTTCTTCATCAAGCCGTAGTAAGGTTGCTCGCAGCATCATGTCAGAAGACAAATTAAAGGGTTTTTGTACCCCAGAGTACAGCAAACGTTCAACCTCTTCGTTTTGTTCGGCTTTAGGATAGACGCTAAGATCGATTATGGGTACTTCGACAGAGAAACTCCTGGAAATTACCTGTTTGGGAACACCATCTTCAGAGCGAATCGTTGTCCGCAACGACTCATGGCGTTCCACAATAGTATCAAGGGCATTTTGCAGAGCTTGTATATTAAGGGGACCACTCAACTTTATCGCTCTGAAAATATGATAAGAGTGGTTACCTGGCTCCAGTTGGTCGAGAAACCATAATCGTTGCTGGGCTGAGGATAGGATGCATGGGCTGTGATCCTCCCTTCGAGCGATTGGTTGCGCGCTTTGAACTTGAATTCCTTTTTCCTTAAGCAATCGTTCAAAAAGTTCCCGCTTTTTTGACGAAAGGGTAGCCATGTTTTGAGGAAAGTCAGCCATTTTTACGATCTTTCTCCTACGATCTCTTCTTCAGTAAGTTGCTCAATGTCTTTAAATATCCGAGCAATTTCTTGAGCAGTGTCATATCCACCACAACTTTGGGCGATGATACCGGCTAAGCCATCAATCGTCGGTGCTTCAAACAAATTACGTAAAGGTAACTCAGCCTGGAAGATCTCCCGTAAACGCGAAATAACTTGGGTCGCTAGCAATGAATGGCCCCCCAACTCGAAAAAATTGTCATGGATGCCAACGCGTTCCCCCCCAAGCACTTCCATCCAAATGCTCACCAATATTTCCTCAACTGGGGTTCGAGGAGCCACAAAAGTTTTTCCCGCATCGGATCGGACTTGATCCGGGATAGGCAATGAGGATCGGTCGATCTTGCCATTCGGTGTTAGCGGAAACTTTTCCAGAAATACGAATGTTGAGGGGACTATTGCCGCAGGAAGCTGCTGAATGAGGTATGATCTTAACCCGGACGATGTCACCGTCTCTTGCTTCGAGGTTACTACATATGCAACCAGAAAATTTTGCTCTTGTTTATCTTTTCGAGCGATGATGACACTTGCATTCACAGCAGGATGTTGCGACAGGATCGAGTTGACCCCATTCGGCTCAACCCGGATCCCTCGAATTTTGACCTGGAAATCGAGGCGTCCAAGAATTTCAACAGAACCATCCGGACGGTAACGACCTCGATCGCCGGTATAATAGAGAAGATCTTGAACATTTTTACAAAATGGATTCTTGACAAACCGATCTTGGTTTTCCTTTTGAGCGTTGACATATCCTAAGGTACGAAAAGGGGTTCTTATCACAATCTCTCCAGGTTCTCCAATACCACACAGCTGATTGTTTTCAGATAAAATCAAAGCCTGGGTCTGGGGCATCGGCCGACCGACAAGTTGGATTCCAGGCAGAATCTCCTCTGGCACTTGATAAAAGCACTTCGCTAGCGTCGTTTCTGTAGGCCCATACAGATTCACAATGTCACTCTCTGGAAAAACCTTGCGACATTCGCGTACAAGGGTGTCTGGGAGAGGCTCACCAGCAAAGAAAACCCTGCGCATAGTAGATAACAGGTATTCTGGCGGAGCATTGGCTAACCAAAATTGCGCTATTGTCGGAACAGTGTGTAAAATGGAAATCTGTTCCCGCTTTAACCAGGGCAAAATCTTATCAGATCCGAGATCGTCTATATCCTGAGGTAAACAAAGGGTTGCTCCGCTAATCAAAGGGAGCAAAATATCCCTTAACACGACATCAAATGAAAGATGAGTTAACTGGGCCGCACGATCTTGTGGGCTAATAGCAAACGTCTTCCGCTGCCAGATAAGAAAATGGCTCAAGCCTTTATGACAGCCCAACACGCCTTTAGGCACTCCTGTAGAGCCAGAAGTAAAGAAAATATACGCTGCATCATCCCCACTCAGTTTCGGCAAGAAGGCCTCGGCCAGATCGACATCGTTTTCTTCATCCACAGAAATACCTGCAACCGGGTCGACTTTTATCACTGAAGGAATATCTTTCCATAGCCAGGCATCCTTTAGATGATCATCTCCAATGTATACCATGATCTTTGCATCCGCCTCTCGGAGCATAAGCTGTTGTCGCTGGTTTGGAAGGCTGCGATCAACAAGGAGGAGGACACCTCGACTCCAAAAGATACCTATCATACTCGCGATTAAAGCGAAACTCCGAGGACCGTACACAGCAATAACATCTCCTCGTTCCACCCCTTCTCGGTGTAAAACTAACGCTAATCTCTGAGCATGTTCAAACAATTCGCCATACGTCCAGACTTGTCCTCCCTGGCTTACTGCAGGGTGTTCTGGCGTATGTTTTGCCCAAAAGGCAAACAAGCTTGTCACAGCTTCTTGTGATGGTTCCTCGATGGCGATACTTGGATCGGGTAAAATGGGCTGAGCTGCTGGAGTCACCAGCGAGTAAGACCGAATTGATTTTTCTGGTGTGATGATGATTTGCTCAAGCAGGTACCGAAATTGTTCTAAAAGACATTGTATACGCTCTGGGGAAAACAACACAGCATTATACACGAAATCAACATAAATTTCTTCATTCCGTCGTCTTACATACAAGGTGATATCGAATTTTGAATCTGGTTCAGTATAGAAAAGTTCTTCAGTTCTCAGCCCAGGCAATTCAAGTTTCTGATCATCAAGAGTGATCATATTAAAAAATATCTGGAACAGAGGTGAGCGACTTAAGTCGCGTTCAGGCTGTAATTCCTCCACCAATTTTTCAAAAGGCAGATCCTGGTGAGCATACGCCCCTAGACAGACTCCTCGCAATCGGGTCAGTAGTTCACAAAAACTGGGATCTCCAGATAAATTGGTACGCAACACTAACGTATTGACAAAAAATCCGATTAAGATCTCGATTTCAGCACGATTGCGTCCCGCAATAGGAGAACCCACCACGATATCTTCTTGACTCGTGTAGCGATACAGGAGAACTTTGAATGCTGCCAGAAGTGTCATGAAGAGTGTCACTCCTTCCTGCTGGCTCAATTCTTGAAGTGCCTGACTTAAATTCTTGGGCAAGACCATCGATTGTTCTGCTCCCTGAAACGTTTGCTCCGTTGGTCTTGGTCGATCTACAGGCAACTCCGACACTGGAGAAGCTCCGTCAAGATGCTGTTTCCAATACGTCAATTGTTTTTCAAGTTCCTCGTCTTTAAGCCATGTTCGCTGCCAGACTGCAAAATCAGCATACTGGATTGACAGTTCTGCAAGGGGGGAGGGCTGCCCGGAGGTGAATGCGGTGTAAAGCGTCGAAAGTTCTTGATAGAAGACTCCTAGTGACCACCCGTCAGAGATGATATGATGCATTGTTAAGAGGAGAACATGCTCTTCCAGGTCTAAACGTAGTAAGCTTACCCGAAAGAGCGGACTTTGGGTTAGATCGAAAGGGCGCTGGGCCTCTTCAGACATCTGTCGCCGAACTTCAGATTCCTGTTCAGGCTTAGGCAGTCTATCAAGAGTGATTACCCGCAATAGACACTCCAGAGTTGGGACAATCACTTGAACCGGCTGTCCATCCATGATCGAAAAGGAGGTTCGTAAGATTTCGTGACGGCGTACGATTTCATTACAGCTTTTTTCTAATGCGGTTATGTCAAGCGATCCAAGAATACGGAAGATAGAGGGAATATTGTACGCGGTATTTCCAGGTTCCAATTGGTCAAGAAACCACAGCCGCTGCTGGGCAAAAGAGAGGGGGAGCTTTTCATCTCGTGAAATCGGTCTTATCGGAGGAATCACAGCATTTATAGTATCATGGGCTTCACGGAAAAGCGCAAGAATTTCTGTTTTTCGGTTCGTTAGCTCCAGGCGCAGATCCGGGGTAAGCACTCCTTCAGGAGCACTAAAACGTAACCAGTCGCTATCAACCCATAGCTTCACATCTAGACGTTGAAGATAAGCTACAAATTCAAGAGTCGTCATTTATATTTTCCCTTCCTCCCGTTTATTTCCCGAAATATCGGGGGAATCTTCCAGATTTTGCGCTGCCCAATGGGACATCTGGATACGCTCTGCCAATTGAACCACTGTTGGAGCTTCAAATAAAATTCGTAATGGTAACTCCACTGCAAACGTCCTCCGGATCCGAGAGATGAGTTGGGTTGCGAGCAATGAATGGCCCCCCAATTGAAAAAAGTTATCATGAATACCGACGCGCTCAAAACCAAGGAGCTGACTCCAAATGTCAGCCAGCATCTCCTCTGTTGGGGTTCGAGGAGCTCTGAAGATTTCTTCTAACTCAGGGCGGCTTTGACCGGGCATGGGCAATGCCCGGCGATCCACCTTGCCATTGGGAGTCAGCGGGAACGCATCCAGCACCACAAAGGTTGAGGGTATCATGTAGTCAGGCAGCTTCTGTTGTAAAAAGCGACGTAATTCATTTATAGTGGGGGGCAGCTGCTGACTCGCGATCACATAAGCGACCAAACGCTTGTCACCAGACAGGTCTTCACGGATCATCGCTACAGTTTCTTGTACTGTTGGATGTTGACGTAATATTGCCTCAACTTCTCCCAGTTCAATACGAAAACCTCGCAGCTTGATCTGATGATCAGTACGACCGAGAAATTCAAGACTCCCATTCGGCAAATAGCGGGCCAGATCTCCCGTCTTATATAAACGCGCGCCTGGCTCATCGCTGAAAGGATGTGGAACAAACGTCTCTGCAGTCAAATCAGGTCGATTCAGATACCCCCTGGCAAGGCCATCCCCGCCGATGTAAAGTTCCCCCGGAATACCCGTGGGAACTGGCTGAAGATTGAAATCCAGCACATATGTCTGGGTATTGGAAATCGCATGGCCAATCGGAATGGTTACGGCTTCATCTGGAACATCCCTCACCAAGTACCAGGACGCAAAGGTTGTACTCTCCGTAGGCCCATATACATGAAGTAAGCGTTTTGGAGGACCATTGTGGAGCACTGCTCTCACCCATTTAGGGACCACTGCCTCACCCCCAAATAACAGATGTCGTAAGGAACTGAAAGCTTGAGGAACTTCGCCGGCTAATTGGTTAAACAAGGCAGTTGTAAGAAATAAAGTGGTGATCTCCTGTTCACGGATATATGTTGCAAAATCCTGAAGTGAAAGGGCTATTCCTTTAGGGACCACAATAATTTGTCCCCCATGAAGCAGAGCCCCCCAGATTTCAAATGTGGCGGCATCAAAAGAAACATTTGAAACATGGGCGATTTTGTCGGAAGATTTCAGGTCGATATAATTAGTGTTGAAGAGCAGACGAGTGACCGCCTGATGAGAAACAGCGACACCTTTGGGCTGTCCAGTAGACCCAGAGGTATAAATGACATACGCAAGATGCTCAGCCAAAACCTTTTGCCTGATATGCTCTATGCTCTCCAGGCTAATAGTCTCCCAATCAGATCCCAGGCACACGATGTTCACTTCAAGCTCAGAAAGATGTTCTCTCAAACTCTGTTGCGTGACCACTACTTGCGCCTGAGTATCCTCAAGCATAAAGGCCAGCCGCTCTTTGGGGTAAGCCGGATCCAGGGGAACATAGGTCCCCCCGGCCTTGAGAATACCCAGCACTCCCACGATCATCTCTAACGAGCGTTCCATACAAATCCCTACCAACGTTTCTGAGCCAACACCAAGCTTTTGGAGATAGTGCGCTAATTGGTTCGCCCGGTTGTTGAGTTCTTGATAGCTTAGTTTCTGATCCTCGCGTTGCTTTAAATCATCCGAAGGGCTCACCACTGCTATCGCATCAGGCGTTTGCTCCGCTTGAATTTCAAATAATCGATGGATACACACGTCTTTGGGATACTCTGTCTTAGTCTCATTCCTCTCCACCAGTATCTGATGCTGATCGGTTTCAGTCAGCAAAGGCAACTCTGAAATGCGTTGTTCAGGATTGTCTGCAATGCCTTCCAATAGAATCCGAAAATGTCCAATCATGCGGGAGATGGTCGTATCGTCAAACAGCTCTGTACTGTATTCTATACGACCAATGAGCCCCTCTGGTCTCTCATCAAGTTCAAACGTTAAATCAAATTTTGCTGTGCCAGGATGGATATCCAACTGACTCAAGCTCCATTCCAGATGATGCTCTGAGAGCGGAGGCTCAAGGACAAATGCCACCTGGAAAAGAGGGTTCTGGCTGATGTTACGTTCTGGTTGGAGTTCTGAAACTAATGTATCGAACGGTAACTCCTGATGGGCATAGGCCTCCATCGCAACGGTCCGAACTCTCTGTAAAAAGTCCTTAAAAGTGGGATCCCCGGAAAGGTCGGTACGTAAAACCAGTGTGTTCAAAAAATTTCCCATCACCTTTTCGATTTCCGGTCTGTCTCGTCCTGCTGTAACTGTCCCTATAGCAATGTCTTCCTGGGCTGAGTAGCGGAAAAGCAAGATCTTCACCGCAGCCACCAGCGTCATAAACAACGTTGTGCCTTCCTGATGACTGAGTCTCGTGAGTTTCTCTGTCAGAATCCCGGATATCGACAAACATTGTCGTGTCCCTTGAAATGTTGTCTTGTCGGACCGAGGCCGATCGGTGGGAAGTTGCAGGATCGGTAGATTGGCCAGCTTTTTCTTCCAGTAATCCAGATGAGGAGCAAGAACATTTTCTTGCAATCGTTGTCGTTGCCAGACAGCAAAGTCTGCATACTGTATTGTTAACTCCGGCAGTGGCGATGGGGCTCCGTTAGAAAAAGCTGTGTAAAGGGTCTCAAGTTCCGGGTGAAATATATCATATAACGATATCCCATCAGTGATAAGATGATGATCAGCCAGGAATAACCTATAATCTTCAGTTTCTAATTGAATTAAAAGCACTCGCCAAAGTGGTCCCAGGCTAAGATCGAAGGGCTGTTTCAGATCCTCCGTTGCCAAGCGCAAAGCTTCAGCTTCTCGATCGCTCTCCGGAAGGTCTCGAAGATCTACTGTTTTGAGATGAAATGGGGCTGGAGCATGAATGACCTGCATAGGGTGCTCGTCCATGATAGCAAAAGTGGTCCGCAGGATTTCATGACGCCGTATAAGTTCGGTGAAACTCTGTTCCAGAGCAGCAACATCAATCTCTCCAATCAGACGAATGGTGCACGTTTCGTTATATATCGGCTGTTCCGGATACAATCTGCTAAAAAACCACAATAACTGCTGTGGGAAGGATAAGGGAAATTTCCGATCCCGGGAAATTGCATGAATAGGCAGTGCATACGATTCGCATTCTTTTTGAGGACTTCTTGCGGTACTCATCGGTGATTCAGATTTAATGGGAGCCTGATAAACTTCAGTTTCAGACAATTCCCTCCGGAACTTATCAATAGCCTGAGCCAGCTTTTCGATAGAGGGCAATTCAAACAGACAATACGCAGGAAGTTCTATTTGAAATGTTTTTGTCACCTGAGAAATTAATTTCACTGACAGCAGGGAATGACCACCCAGAAGAAAGAAGTTGTCATGGATTCCAATTCGTTCCAATCCTAAAATGTCGGCCCAGATTTTGGCAAGGATTTCTTCAGTCGGAGTGCGAGGTGCAACATAGCTTTCTTCTAAACCGCTTCGTGTCGGAACAGGTAATGCGCGGCGATCGATTTTTCCGCTGGGGGTTAGAGGCAACGCTTCTAGCGTCACGAAAGCCGACGGAATCATATAATCAGGGATCGTTTCTTCAAGGAATTGATGGAGAGCATTGATATTGCAAGTCTGCCCCTCATCCGGAACCACATACGCTACCAGACGCTTCTTTCCGGACTGTTCTTCCTGGGCGACTACAATAGCTTCCTGCACAGACGGATATTGTCGTAATACTGACTCGATTTCGCCTAATTCAATTCGAAAGCCACGAATCTTTACTTGATGATCAAGGCGCCCCAGAAACTCAAGGCTGCCGTCCGTTAAGTAGCGAGCCAGATCGCCAGTTTTATACAGACGGTCTCCAGAATGTTTACTAAAGAGATTTGGGATAAATCGTTCAGCAGTGAGTTCCGGTCGATTGAGATAGCCCCAAGCCAGCCCTTCCCCTCCTATATGGAGTTCGCCAGGAATCCCAACAGGTACGGGATTACCATGTACGTCCAGAAGATAGAAGGTTTTATTAGATAGAGGGAAACCAATAGGAATTTTCTTATGAGGCGAACATTCGGAGAATCGACAATTCACTTCAAAAAGAGCTGCCGTTATCGTTGATTCCGTAGGACCATAAGCATTAAAGAGACGCACTGAGCCGGTAGGAAGCTGCTGCCATAGATTAAGAGTTTCCGGCAACATGACATCTCCGCCAACAATAACAAGCCGTAGTTGGTCACACAGAAGTTCTGGTGTTTTGAGCCATTCTTGGGTGAGCTGGTGCCAATAAGCCGGTGGAATATTCATTACAGTAATTCCATACTCTATAATCTGCTTATGAATATCCTTAGGAGCCCATTCATTTTTACCTCGTATAATCAATGTAGCTCCAGCGATTAGTGTCGGTAAGATTTGCTCCAATGATGCATCAAAATTAAATGAGGCAAACTGTAAGACTCGATCTGTCAGGTTTAATTCATAATATTTTTGAATAAGTTGACAGTGACTCACAATTGAATCGTGTCCGATAAGTACTCCTTTTGGTTTACCTGTAGAACCTGAGGTATAAATAACATAAGCCAGGTTCTTGGCTGTCACATCACTAACCAGATTTTCCTTACTTTCTTGAGAAATGGCCTCCCACTCTGAATCAAAACACATAGTATGGCACTTATCCAGTTTCCAGCCTACCGCTTTGCTTTTCAACTTCTGCTGAGTCAAGAATACTGGGGCTTTAATGTCTTCAAGCATAAAAGCCAATCGTTCTCTGGGGTAAGCTGGATCTAACGGCACATACGCTCCCCCTGCTTTAAGGATTCCTAACAGCCCAATGACGATCTCTAACGACCGTTCTACACAGATCCCTACCAACGCACCGGGGACAACTCCACGTTTCTGTAAATGGCGGGCTAGTTGATTAGCCCGGCAATTCAGGTCATGGTATGTCAGACGCTGGTTCTCAAACTCCACTGCGACAGCGTCAGGAGTTCTCTCGACCTGAGCCTCAAAAAATTCGTGGATACATTTATCTTTGGGATAATTGGTGTGCGTCATGTTCTCCATTCTACGAATATTTGCTGTTGTTCATCATGAGTGAGTATAAGAAGATCTGACAAGGATCGCTCTGGATTCTCTGCCATCGCCTTTCACAAGGTATTCATAATGGCCCACAATATACG
>PDWJ01002787.1_pt1 | contig 17726 bp, 13 predicted proteins | sample 1430881 | NCBI WGS metagenome assembly PDWJ01 (sample SAMN01162460, study PRJNA174530) | Oral metagenome, whole genome shotgun sequencing project. | biome: Marine environment; feature: Marine mammal; material: Swab sample of the gingival sulcus; isolation source: swab sample of gingival sulcus...
GGTGTGCTCCAGGCGAATGGCGGTCAAATCGTCATTGCGCGTTTTGTTAAAGGCCGTATTGACACCATCATAGTCACTGCTTTGCATATTGAAGCTGCCGCGAATGGCATTCTTTTCATTCAGTGTCAGTATGCCGCCGACATTAAAGCCTGTGATATCGCGACCGAGAACAGATCGGGTGGTTGCAGTAGAGGTTTGCGGCGCATCGCCGCCAAACTGTATGCCGGCAATTAACACAGGGTCAAACCGCACCGCAAACTGGTGCAGATAGCTGACGCCGAAAATCTGGCTGTCAATGTCGCGCAGGCTGGCCCCGGACTGTACATGCTCGGTCTGACCCAAGCGGGCGTAGCCGCGCACTTGCTGTCTGCTGTTCAAGCTGTGGTTCCAGCTCAGGGACAGGGCGCTGATATTGCGGTAGAAATCATCTGCCAGCAGCATGGCCTGGTGGGACAAGCTGTAGTTGAGGCGATGTTGGCCAAAGCGATTCTGCCCCCCTACGTGAAAGTTAAACTGAGTCGTGTTGACATCGCTGGCGGGGTCATCATTAAACACCGTGGCATCAATACTGGCGCCACCTTGCAAGCCAAACTTGCTCGTGACCGGGATAGTGAAATTCATCCCTGTGGCAAAATCCACAAAGGCAGAGTCGGCAGCTTGGCTGGCGGAGGGAACTGCCAGCACATTATTGCCCTGAATAATCGCAATCGCAGAGGCGGGGTCTAGCGTAATACTGGACTCATCCGTAGCGGCATTGGCATTGCTGTCCGAGCCTGCGCCAATCCGGAAAAAACCCTTGGCAGTGTTGAGGTAACGACTCTCTCGCAAGCGAATCGCATCCATATACTTGTTGACCTTTTTGCTCACCGCTTCAGGTGGCTTGGCCGCAAGTACTGTCTCAAACTCCTGACGGGCGCGGGCATATTCTTCCAATTGAAAATAGCCACGCGCCAGCTCCAGGCGCGCCGCCATATTGTCGGGGGCTTGTTGCAAAACACGCTCCAGAGCAAACACACCCTGACTGGCATCCCCGGCATCAATCGCGCTGACGCCAAAGTAATAATCAAATTTGCTGCTACCCTCATATGTGGCCTGCAAGGTCAGACCCAATTCATAGGCATCGACAGTCTTACCGGATTGAAACAACTGTTCAATCAGGTCGATGTCAGCATTGGCAAAGCTGCAAGGAGACAACACCAGTCCCAAAGCAAGTGATAGTGATTTTTTCATAGTTCCAACCTCTGATTTTCCTGTTGCTAACGATAGCAGGTTTTCAGCAAAGAGAAAGTGACATTTTTGAACAAGGAGCACTCCGCCAGACTCCCGAAAAATTCCAAACACACCGTGAGCGGGCAAAGTAATGCTGTTGCTTTAATTAAAAGGATGTTTTACATTGCTTCGCTTACATTTAGCCATTTATTGGCATCATAAAAACATCAGGCTTTGCTTAAATATTGACTATGCGATTTTTCACAGGCTTATTGTGTCCTGCACGGCTGCGCTACTTTGCAGCCGGCGTGTCTACCGGGTTATTACTGCTTCCTCTCTCCACGCTGGCCGCCTGGGAGAAGAATGTGGATGTCTTCTTTGCCGGCAGTGACGATGCCTCTGTAACCGGCATTCGCTGGCTGCAGCCTTGGCGGCAAACGGGCAATAGCCTGACGTTTTCCGACATGCGCTTGATGCGCAGCGATAAAGCCACGGAAGAGCTCAACCTCGGTGGCGGCTACCGCCGCTTCAACCCCGAGGAGACGGGCATCTGGGGGGCTTACGGCTTTTTGGATTATCGCCTGAGCGCAAGTAATCACGCCTTTAGCCAGATTACCCTGGGTGGCGAGTACTTGACGGACACATGGGATTATCGCGCCAATCTATATGTCCCCATCAAGGATCAATACGTTATCCAGCAACTGCCCGATGAAATCACCACCGTAGATCGCCTGGAAGGGCACAGCCTGAACCGGGTAACCACCCGCGTGCCCGGCGGTCTGCAAGTGGAGGAGGCGCTGCAGGGCATGGATATTGAAGCAGGCAGAATCTTGCCCGGTTCAGAGGATTTTGAGATTCGTACCTTCCTTGGTTTTTATCAATACGAAGCCGACATTGCCGGCAGCACCACGGGGACGCGCTTGCGGCTGGAAACCTTTCCCCGGCAAAGTTTCAAGGTGAACTTCACCCTGGAAAATGATGACCTGTTCGGCACCCGCTCCTATTTAGAACTGAACATGCCACTGGGCAAGCGCCTGGGTCGTCCGGGCAAGCGCAGCCTGTATCAACGCATGACTCAGTTTGCCTATCGGGATATTGATGTGCGCGAGACTTCGCGCCTGGGCGTCGACAAGCGCACCAAGAATGGCCCCGGCTCACAGCAGGCCATCAGCAATACGCAAATTGAAACCACCACACCGGTTGATGGCATTGCGCATATTGACAGCCGCTCTACCTCGACCACGCCCGATGGCAGCATTGAAAACCCCTACAAAACCATTGCCCAGTGCCAGGGCAGCGCCACGACATATAGCTGCACCAGCACGGAAGCCAATATTATCTATCTGCATGCAGCCGCGGTCACCACCGCCGAGCCGACCGCACAGACCTATGTTGGCAATCTGACCCTGAACGCAGAACAGCAATTACTGGGGGATGGCATCACCTCCGGATTTTTTGCCGATATCAGCACCGGAACTGCGCCGATTCTGCTTGGCAACAATGCCACTGGCAGCACCACCCCGGTTGTCGAGCTGAACAATGACAACCGTGTGGAGGGCTTGCAGCTTGGCTGGCACTTCCCCGATGGTACCACCCTGCCCGTCGTGGAAGGCGAGCAAAGCGCCATGCCGGATATCGCCATCCGTGGCGTAAATGTGGAAACCTTCGCCCTGCGAGATTTGTATATTACGGGTTATAACGTGGGTGATGCGGGACTGAATGAAAGCAATAACTTCACCCGGGGCATACAGATCAGCAACAGTATTGTTTCCCCGGGCACCAGTTTGCCCTCGGAACAAAATGGCACACTCCGCAATGTCCATATTGACTACAGCCTGGGTGATGGCCTGTCGATTTTCGCCAGTGCGCCGGGCAACACCACCATCAAACAAAATGTAGTGATTACCGACTCGTCGATTCGCAGAAGCGGACGTGGCTTGCACATTAGTGCCGATGGCGCCAGCGACAGCCACGTCAACCAGTCGATCTCCCTGGTCCACTCCAACCCCAGCAGCACCAGCATTTCCAACACCATTGAGCAGAATTTGAATGAAGGTATTTTGATAGAAAACCTGCAAACCAATCTGGCCACCGTGGCGAGCCTGGGCTTTACCGCCGACCAGGACTTGGTCGTCAAAAACACCATGATTCGCGACAACCAGGGTGCAGGCATCCAGACCTTCTTCAGCCAGACTCCAGGCGGCGTATTGGGCGTGACCAACCGCACCTCCACCGTGGAGCTGGAGAACACCAATCTGTTGCAAAATGAGGGCAGCGGCCTGGTGCTGGAAAATAACGGCGGCCACAGCGTCGCCGAGCTGAGGAACGTGACCATCGTCGGCAATATTGAAAAGGCCGGCACCACGACCTTTGGTCAACGCCTGGATGGCTACCCCATTGATTGCGAGCAAAGCGGAAGCTGCACCAGCACGGGAACCAACCCTGCGCGCGTAGCCAAGCTCCATACCGGCTTTGGTATTTACGCCCGCAACCGCGACTACTTTGTCAGCAATGGCGACCCGGACAATATCAGCAGCACTCAGGAAATCACCATTTCGGAAAACTTCCGCATGCACCTGCACGGTGAAAATTCCGCGCAAATTTATATGTTCTCCGACAGTGTGCAAAACTCCACCAGCCAGCAAAACATCACCGTGCTGCGCCCGGAGGAAGAGCCCAACGATGAGGCCGAGTACATCAAAGAGCTTTACAACCTCGCCGGCGAGGAAGTGGTTTTGAGCAATGGCCAAAGCACGGTGGGCATCAAGGCAGGCGCGATCAGCCCCCGCCTGCTGACCTGTGACGGCAGCGATGATGACAATGCGCTCAATCTGGCACTCGGCGGGCAGCTGCAGGACTTGCAGGATGTCGAAGAAACCTGCTTGCCGTAGGGAGAGGCTGAACAAGTGCTCCCACAGACTATCCGCATTACATGCGGATAGTCTCTACAGGCAGCTTCCGCGCCTGCTCAGGCCAGCTGCGCAGCGTATTCGGCCAGTTGTTTGAGCACTTGCAGCTTGTGGCTGTCGTGCTCGTGTTGCTGCGCCAGGCGCAGGAGTTTGTCCTCAAATTTGGGCAAGCTCAAATAACCGTAAAGACCATCGTGAATGCGCTCGCGGCAGTGCTCGCGCCAACGCTGCTGTTCGTCTGCAGTCAACTCGCCGGGAGTATTGCGGGCGCGGTAGCGAAACAGCAACTCGGACAGGCGCGGATCCTGGAAGGGCAAATCGGCCAGCGCGGTCAGCTCACAGGCGCTGGCTCGGGTCACTTGCTGCATCAAACGCTTGTCTGCATCAGCAAAAAAACCACCGCTGTAGAGCGCCTGATCGGGGTCTTGGCGTGGCTCAAACTGTTGATTGGCAAAAGCTTGCTGAATTTTCTCCTCCAACCCCTGCGCTCCGCGGAGAGCTTCGATGCGGGCGATTTGCTCGTCAACATCTATGCCGAGGCGCTGTGCAGCGGCGGGGCTTAGCGTGTTGAGCGGGGCGATAATCGGGCATTTGTTGAGGTGAACCGTTTTCAGGCCAATGCGCCTGAGACCTGCGGGCAAGTCACTGCGGGCGGTGAACAGGCGCTCGGCCAGCTCATCCGCATTCAGGGCAATCAGCTCGCTGGGGTCGTCAGCCAGGTCGTAGACGATGATGCCATTGCTGTTACCGGGGTGGCGCGCCACGGGGACGACAATAGCGGTGCTGCTGCGCTCAGTGCCGTACATCCCCGAGACGTGTATCACCGGCTGTTTTGCCGCCACGGTGAGTTGCGCGGCCAGTTGGCGCTTGTCGCGATTGTGCAGACAGAAGTCCCACAGGCGCGGTTGTTTTTCCTTAATCAGCCTGGCTACGGCAAGGGTGGCGTAGACATCGCTCATCGCATCGTGTGCCTGGCTGTGGCTGATGCCATTGGCCTGGGTAATCAGCTCCAGCTGATTGCTCGGTGTGCCATCTTCCAGAACAGGCCAGTTGATGCCCTCGGGGCGCAGGGCGCGGCACAGGCGCAGCATGTCGATAATATCCCAGCGTGAGCAGCCGTTTTGCCACTCCCGCGCATAGGCATCGTAAAAATTGCGGTACAGAGTGTAGCGGATGTGCTCATCATCAAAGCGCAGGCTGTTAAAGCCCAGCACACAGGTGTTGGGCTGGCTGAACTCGGCGTGGATATTGGCGATAAAGTCGCGCTCCAGCAGCCCCTCGCGCTGCGCCCGCTGCGGGGTGATGCCGGTCACCAGACAGGCTTCGGGGTCGGGCAGGCAGTCGCTGGCGGGCTGGCAGTATTGCACCAGCGGCTCGCCAATCGGATTTAGCTCCCGATCGGTGCGCAGGCCGGCAAACTGGGCAATCCGCGCCGTCTTCGGGTCAAGGCCAAAGGTTTCCAGGTCATACCAGTAGAAAGTGTCTTGCATGGTGGGCACAAAGCAGCTGAAGTAAGGACTGCAAGAGTAGCAGCAATGCGGATAGTCTGGGAAGCCAGGCTTACCAAATCAAATCATCGGGTACGGCAAAGTCGGCGTAGGGGTCGTCTTTGCTCGAGTCTTCTTTACCCTCACCTTCCTCACCAACGCCGCCTGCCCGGGCTGTATAGATAAAGCGCTCGGGGTCGATCGCCTTGAGTGGCTCGACCAGGGCGACGGGGATCAGCCGGGTCTGCGCCTTGATGACGGTCAGCGCCAGCTCGCCAGCGGCGAGGCGTTGTTGCTGCGCCGGAGTCACATAAATGCCGCGCACTTTGCCAGCATAAATATAGCTGAACTTCACGCCCTGGTCGGCGCTGCCCAGCGGGGCTTCTACGGTCTGCCCCTTGAACAGCTCGGCAATGCTCAGGTTAATCAGGCGGCGCTGCTCGGCAAGCTTCTGCTGCGCTTGCTTGCCGGGGTCTTTAGCCTGTTTGCTCGGCGTTGTAGCGAGAATTTTGCGCGCCTCGGCATTGGCAATGCGCGGCGTATCAGTTGACTGACCGCGACCCTGTCCGGCCTTGGCGTCCTTTTTGCCACTGTTGCGTTGGCGGCTCTGTGCCTTGCGCTTGGACTGGTGCCTGGCTTTGTGCCTGGTCTGGCGCTGCTGTTTTTCCGCTTCGGCTCGATTGATATCGTCGGTACTGACGAGACCGGCCTTTAGCAGTTGATCGGCGAATGAGTGGCTCATGGCGTGAAAATTGATGCTTATCAACGATATAATCAGTGAGAAGGCGATATAATACGCGCCCGTTTCAGTGAGTGTAAGCCCCATGTCTCAAATTGTTGTTGCCGCTCTGTACAAATTTGTCAGCCTGCCCGATTATCCAGCCTTGCGTGAGCCGTTATTGGCGCATTGCCAGGCGCACTCGGTGTTTGGCACCCTGTTGCTGGCGGCAGAGGGTATCAACGGCACGATTGCCGGCTCTCGCCAGGGTATTGATGCGGTGCTCGACTATCTGCGTGCCGACCCGCGCCTGGCCGACCTTGAGCACAAGGAATCCTGTTGCGAGGAGATGCCCTTTCTGCGCATGAAGGTGAAGCTGAAGAAGGAGATTGTCACACTGGGCGTGGAGGGAGTCAGCCCGACCAACACCGTGGGGCAATACGTCAAGCCCGAAGACTGGAATGCCCTGATTGCCGACCCCGAGGTCGTGGTGGTCGATACCCGCAATGACTACGAATACGAAATTGGCACGTTCAAGGGCGCGATAGACCCGCACACCGGCACCTTCCGCGAGTTCCCCGATTATGTCGCCAAGCACCTGGATCCGGCCAAGCACAAAAAGGTCGCGATGTTCTGCACCGGCGGCATTCGCTGTGAAAAATCCACCAGCTATATGCTGGAACAGGGTTTTGATAAGGTCTACCACCTCAAGGGCGGCATCCTGAAATATCTGGAGGAGGTGCCCGCTGAGGACAGCCTGTGGGAGGGCGAGTGCTTTGTATTTGATGAGCGCGTGGCGGTCAAACATAATCTTGAGGTCGGCTCCTACGACCAGTGCCACGCCTGCCGCCACCCGATTACCCAGGAAGATATGCAATCGCCGCACTATGTGCGCGGCGTGAGCTGCCCCAAGTGCTACGACAAAATGACAGCGGCGCAGCGCCAGCGCTTTGCCGAGCGGCAGAAGCAGATTGATCTGGCGGCGGCGCGCGGTGAAGCGCATCTGGCCACCTCGCTGGCAGAGGCCAAGGCGCGCAAGGCCGAACGCAAGCGCAAACTCAAGGAACAGAGCGACCAGGGGCAGGCAGCGGCGAGCCAGAAATCCTAGTGCCCACCCTGTACTACCAGCAAGATGAGCCCTTCAGCCAGCGCGTACTGCTGGCCTTTGCCTGCGCCCAAGCCACCTGCGAGCGCGTGGCACTAAGTGATGCAGCGCAGCTGCCAGCGAGCTACGCGGGCAAAGCCCTGCCCCTGCTCGTTGTCGATGACGAGGTGCTGGACAATAGCCTGGAAATCCTCGACTGGGCGCTGGCGCAAGCCCCGGACAATACCTGGACAGACTGGGATCTGGATGAAATGGACGACAGCCTGTATCTGCTGGAGCTGTGCGACGGCCCCTTTAACGATTATCTTCAGGATTATCTGCATGCGGATAGTCCAGAGCAGCGCGATACGGCGGCTCAGCACTGCGTGGGCTTTTTACAGCAGCTCGACAGCTTGTTGCAGGACTCCCCCTGCCTGCTCGGCGAGCAGCCGGTGCTGGTCGATTTTGCCATTCTGCCGCTGATAGTGCAGTTTGTGAATCAGGCACCGGCCTTTTGGCAGCAGCACCTGCCTGCACAGCTGCAACAATGGCTAAACAGGCTGCTGGGCGACCCACTGTGCGAGGGTATACTCCACGCCGCAGCGGAGTGAATACAGGCAGCCGCCTGGGCTGATGCTGCGGTGCTATTTTCAAGCCCACAAAATCTGTTAAGCTGGCAACTTCTTGGAGAAGCTCTGCACAACGGCCCCCACAGACTATCCGCATAGCCCAAGTCGTTGATTTTATTCAATGCGGATAGTCCAGAAATGGCTTGTTCAGCGCTGCCCTACCAGAAAAAAAACAGGCAACCATTACACTATGTCTCCCTTAAAACCCATCTCACTGTTGTTCTATCTCATCGCCAAATTATTGCTGTCGCGATGGATTAAAACCAAAGTCCTGCCCGATAATCTCGACGCCCTGGGTATCGACCCCGACAAGCCGATTTGCTATGTGCTGGAAACGCGCTCGGTATCCAATCTGATTGCCCTGGAGTTAAAGTGCCACGAGCTGGGCCTGCCCAATCCACGCGCCGTACTGGGCGACGAAGGGCTGCAACAGTGGCACTCGGTGTATTCGCTGATTCCGCGCCGCCGCTTCTTCTCCAGCGAGCGCCGCCACCTGCGCAGGAAAACCGGCAAGCTCAAAGATATTATCGAAGTGATACAGCACGGCGATGGCGAGCTGGATGTACAGCTGGTGCCGGTCTTTCTGCTCTGGGGGCGACCGGTCGAGAAAGAGGAGGTCTGGTATCGCGCCCTTTTTTCCGACAACTGGAGCATTGCCGGGCGGTTTAAAAAGCTGATCGCGATTATACTGCACGGTCGCAACACCCTGCTGCAATTCAAATCACCCATCTCGATTCATGCGCAAATGCAAACCCGCGCCTGGGCGGGGCTGGATCGCCGCCTCAATGAAGAAATGGGCGAGAGCCTGTACCAGCTGCGCCGCGCCACCATTGGCCCCGACTTGTCCCACCGCCGCACGCTGGTGGACGACTTGCTGAAAACCGTCGCCGTCAAACGCGCGATAGTCACCACCGTGCAGAAGCAAGGCATCAGCAAGGACAAGGCCGTAGCCCGTGCGCGCAAATACGCCGATGAGATTGCCGCCAACTACACCTCCTCGGCCATCAAGGTCTTTGAGCTGATTCTGCGCTTCCTCTGGGACAAGCTCTACGATGGCGTGGAAGTCGGACACTTTGCGCGCCTGCAGGCCACAGCACCGGGCAATGGCCTGATTTACGTGCCCTGCCATCGCAGTCATATTGACTATATGCTGCTGTCCTATGTGCTCTACACCCGTGGCATTGTGCCGCCGCATATTGCCGCCGGAATTAACCTCAACCTGCCGATTATCGGCCCCTTCCTGCGCGCTTGCGGGGCATTTTTTATGCGCCGCAGCTTTCGCGACAACCCGCTGTACGCGGCGGTATTTAATGAATACCTGCACGCCAACTTTGTCCGCGGCGTCTCCGTAGAGTACTTTATTGAAGGCGGGCGCAGCCGCACCGGGCGCATGCTCGCCCCGCGCCCTGGCATGCTGCAAATGACCGTGCGCAGCTACTTGCGCGATGCCAGCATGCCACTGGTTTTTGTGCCCGTGTATATCGGCTATGAAAAGCTGGTCGAATCCAAAACCTATATCCGCGAGCTGGGCGGCAAGTCAAAAAAGAAAGAGAGTGTGTTTGGCCTGCTTAAATCCCTGCAAGACCTGAAAGGCTCATTTGGCAAGGTCTACGTCAACTTCGGCGAGCCGATTGCCCTTGATGACGTGCTGAACCAGGTACATCCCGACTGGCGCGAGGAACGCTACGATATAAAATCTCGCCCCGAGTGGCTGCCCACTGCCGTCAACACCCTCGGCCAGCGCATCGTCAATCGCATCAACGAGGCAGCGGCGGTCAACCCGATCAGCCTGGTGGCGGTGGCCATGCTGTCAACACCGAAAACCGCCATGGGCGTATCCGAGCTGGAGCGCCAGGTCGATCTGTACCTGACCCTGCTGACCAAACTGCCCTACTCAGAGAACGTCACCCTGCCGCAAATGAGCGGCAGCGAGATTGTTCAGTACGTCGAAAAAACCGGCATGCTGCGCCGCTACCAGCACGAAATGGGGGATGTATTCAACATGAAAGGACAGGATTCCGTGTTGATGACGTATTTTCGCAACAATATCCTCCACCTGCTGATGGTACCCAGCCTGATTGCCAGCTGCTTTATCAACAAGCGCGAAATGCAGGATGAGGAAGTGGTACATCTGGTGAGCACCATGTACCCCTTTTTGCGCAACGAGCTGACCCTGCACAGCAGCGATGACGCCCTGCCGGCAGAGATCACCCAGGCGATTGCCGTGTTGCTGGATATGGGACTGCTGGTGCGCCACTGGACCAGCAATGAGCTGCGCCGCCCCATCTCGACAACCCTGGAGGCAATGCAGCTGCGCGTACTCGCCGAGAGTGTGCGCCCGATGCTGGAGCGCTATTATATGGGTGTGTATGTGCTCCAGCAGCAGCCATCGGGCAGCTTGACCGCAAGCGAGCTGGAGGGGCAGATGGTCTCGATGTGTCAGCGCATGTCCATGCTCTACGAGCTAAACTCGCCCGACTACTCCGACAAGGCGCTGTTCAAGCACTTCACCACCACCCTGGAGCAACAGGGCATGGTCACGCTGAGCGAGGACGACAAGCTGCTGTACACCGAGGCGCTGATATCCTTTAATCAGCACACCAAGGGAATCCTCCACCAGCCGATACGTCACAGTATTCATCAGGTGGTCAAGGAGCCGCTCAAGGCAGTCACCCCGGAACAAGACGTAGCACCACAAGACGGTGCGAAATAAGCCCGCCAACAGACTATCCGCATCGCAATATTGAATGCGGATAGTCTGGTTACGAGCTTGCTTGAAGCACTCTTACCAGCCCCAGACAACCCCGGGCAGGATATTGAAGGGCTGGTAGGCCGCGCTGTCGGTGCTGACAAACGGCGACTGGCCTGCGCTGTAGGTGGAGTAAAGTACGTTAAGCCTGTCGGCGTTGGCAGGGTCTTGCAGGGCGTTATTGATCAACTCGCGATCCGCTTGAGGGATACGCTGGGAGACGGTCAGACCAAAGTTGGGCGAGGTAACCGTGGTATAAATGGATTTAATTTGCTCGCCAGCAGTGAGCAGGCGCTGGTAGTTCAGATCGTTAATCACCGCCGCCGCGCAGCGGCCTTTTTTGAAGTAGCTGAAAATCTTGTCATCGTTACCCTGTACCTGAACCACACTGGGCTGCACTACGGGGTTGGTAAACTCTTTCATAATCAACACGCCGCTGTAATTGGGCGAAGGCAGCATGCAAATCTGTGAAGATTGCAGGTCTTGCAAATTATTGGCCGCGTTGTCCTGGCTGACAATCACATGGTATTTCAGCTCACCCGGCAAGCGGCTGATAACATTCATCGACAGCACCGAAGTTTTTGAGGACGCATAGGCAGCAATATGCGGCTCGGACAGTATCAGGTCGTAATCGCTGGCAATCAACTTTCTGGAAAAAGTCAGCCAGTCAGCGCCATATTCAAAGACGACCTCCACACCCAGCGCATCGCTGAGCAGCTCAGCCACGGGGGCGTAGATTCTCTGTGCATCTGCCTCACTTTCCAGCGGTGATGCGGAAAGCACCAGCGCCTCTGCGCTCAACGACACCAGCAGTGCCGACACAGTCAGTAACTTGTGAATTATTCCCATATTTGTTCCCCTTCTATTAACCCATTATCTGCTCAGGATTCCCCCCAAGCCGTGATTTCTGCTTTGTCAATTTGCTTTTTTTATGAGTATGCCTGTTATATAAGCCATAGAGCAAGTGTGGCTGTCGCCAATTATAGGGTTCGGCCTGTCTGTCTCATTAGCGCGTAAACACCCACTCTGCCTCGGATGACAGCGCCTCGTTATAGGCATAACCCTCCCAGGTAAAGGTTTTGAGTGCCTCCGCAGCGGTAAGTTCATTATCGATAATATAGCGGCTCATCAAGCCCCGCGCGCGCTTGGCATAAATGCCGATAATTTTGTACTCGCCGTTTTTGCATTCCTTGAACTGCGGGGTAATCAGCGGCACCTGCAACTGCCGGGGTTTGACTGACTTGAAATACTCCGCCGAGGCCAGATTGATAATCCCCGTGCCGCCAGCGGCGAGCGCCGCCTGGTTGACCGCCTGGGTAATCTTCTCACCCCAGAACTCATACAAGTTCTTGCCCCGCGGGTTGTCTAGCCGCGTACCCATCTCCAGGCGGTAGGGCTGCATCAAATCCAGCGGGCGCAGCAGACCGTACAGGCCGGAGAGTATACGCAGGTGGCGCTGGGCAAAGTCCAGATTGGCCTCGGTAAAGGTATCCGCATTCATCCCGGCATAGACATCGCCCTTGAAGGCGAGAATTGCGGCTTTGGCATTTTGTGGCGTAAAGGGTTGCGACCAGTGCTGGTAGCGTTCGACATTCAGCTTGGCCAGGTTGTCGCTGAGGTGCATCAGCTTGGCGATTTCACCCTGCCCCAGCGGCTTGAGGGTGTCGATCAGTTGCTGGGCATCAGCTAAAAACTCGCACTGGGTAAAGCGGTCGCTTATCGGTGCGGTAGCAAAATCCAGCTTTTTGGCCGGTGAAATCAGAATCAGCATGGGTCGCCCGGAGTTTTTTGGTACATAATGGAGCGCATAGTTTACTCGATGGCAGCAAAATGGCGAACGACAAAAAATCCGAGCACGACCATTCCCCCAGCACGGCGCACGCGTCGGTCACGCGCGGCAAGCGCTTTATGAAACTGGCCGGCATGTCGGCAGCAGTGGCGGGACGCTATGCCGGCAGCCGGGTCAAGCAGGCGTTTCAAAATGCCGAGCAACGCGCCGAGTCAGCCAGCCAGCTCTACAGCCGCATGGGCAACGATATTACCGAGACCCTGGGCGAGCTCAAAGGCGCGGTGATGAAGGTCGGGCAGATTGCCTCACAGGCCAAAGACCTGTTCCCCGCCGAGGTCGCCGAGGCGCTCACCCGCCTGCAAAAGGAGGCACCACCCGTGCCCTATGCGGTGATTGTCGAGCAGATCGAGAAAAATCTCGGCAAGCCGCCCGAGCAGCTGTTTGCACACTTCGACCCCGAGCCCTACGCCGCCGCCTCGATTGGCCAGGTCCACCGCGCGCGCACCGCGGATGGCCAGGAGGTCGTGGTCAAGGTGCAGTATCCGGGCGTGCGCGAATCGGTCGATTCCGATATGGCGCAGCTAAAATTTGCCCTGCGCGCCAGCCGCCTGCTCAAGGTCAAAAAGGCCGTGGCCGATGCCTACTTTGCCGAGATTCGCACGCGGATTCTCGAAGAGCTCGACTATGTCAACGAGGCGGCCAACCTCAACCTGTTTCGCGAGTTTCACAGCGGCCACGATGCCAAGCTGGTGATTCCCGAGGTGATTGACGCATTCAGCACCCATGAAATTCTGACCTTGAGCTTTGAAGCGGGCGACCACCTCAACGAAATACAGGACAAGGATTATTCCGAACAGGTGATTAACGCCATTGGCCTGCGCCTGTTTGACATTATGGGACGAGAAATTTTTGAGCTGAAGGCGGTACACGGCGACCCCCACCCCGGCAACTTTGCCTTTCGCCCCGATGGCTCAGTGGTGATGTACGACTTTGGCTGCATCAAAAAGCTCGACCCGCATATCGTCAAGCACTACCGCGATATTGTCGAAGCGGGGCTGAACGGCAACCTGCAACAACTGGAAGACTCCCTGATTGCGATTGGCGGGCGTATTGCCAGCGGCCCTCAGATTGAAGAGGAATACTACGAGATGTGGCGCGAGATATTTCTCCGCCCGTTCTTGAGCGACGAGCCGTTCGATTTTGGCACATCTACCCTGCACGAGGATGTGATAAAAAACCTCCCCTCGGCCATGAAGCGCCTGGACTCCTTCCAGCCCGTGGTGGAGACGGCATTTATCGACAGAGCCGTGGGCGGACACTACAACACCATGGTCGCCCTGGGGGTAAAAACCGCCTTCGCCCGCCCCCTGCGCGCACTGCTGGATATTCCGCAGGCGGAACAGCACTGAACCGGCATTGGCAGGCTATCCGCATAGCCTAAAAGCTTGATTTTACTTAATGCGGATAGTCCAGATAAGAGCTTAATCAGCTCCTTAATCTATCAGATTTCTCTCAAGTGTTGCCGAGGGTCCTGGCGGCCATGCAGCACACGGATAACCTCTACAGCATCCGGGGTAACGCTGTAAAACAGGATATGGCTTGCCACAGGCAAGCTCCTCATGCCCGGCAACAGCTCTGGGCGTTCGGCGCCGACAAAAGGCTGCCTGGCCAGCATCCAGAGTTGTTCCTTGAGGTTTTGCAGGTAGTTATCAGACTGCTTTTGCCCCCATTGCTGCAGCCCGTATTGATAAATATCTTGCAGATCAGCCTTGGCCGCGGGGGCAATAAGCAGTGTATGTGTCGGCATTCGGCTTACGCCTTGATGTCATCAAACAGTGTATTCAGCGCCGCTCTGGATTCGATGGCGATGCCCTCGCCTCGCGCCAGCTGGTCTGTGCCAACATTCAGCTGTTCACGCAAGCGGGCTAATTTTACTTCGCGAATCCAATCTTCATGGGTCTCCATAAAGCGCAGTGCTTCGCGGACAACCTCACTGGCATTATTGTACAAACCGCTGGCAACTTTGGCTTTAACACGGGACTCCAGCTCGTCCGTCAGGGATATGTGCATAATAACCTCCAAGGGTAGACGTGTGTCCAATCATGCTATTCCAGCTTACAAAGATTATCAATGTTTGTAGGCAAGCCATGGCCTGCCCGCTTGATACTTTGCCGTTATTGCGGCCGCAAATATTGGGCAGCCTTTGCGCGCGCGCGGTGGAGTTTTTTGTAGCTGTCAATCAGGCGCTGGTGTTTGTCCAGCCCCTCCAGATTGAGGCTGGTTGCGCTCAAGCCGTAAAAGCGCACCTCTCCCGTCACCGAGCCGAGCACAGCGTCCATCACCTCGGTGCCGAACATGCGGCGCAGGTTGTGCTGGTAATCATCCAGCGCCAGCCCCGCGTCCAGAGTGATTTCCAGCACGGCGCTGATGGCTTGGTAGAACAGGTTGCGCTCTACCGTGTTGTCATTGTATTGCAGGAAGGCCTCGGTCAGCTCGGCGGCGGTTTCCAGCTCGTTGATGGCCAGGCAAATCAGCAGTTTTAGCTCGAGAATGGTGAGCTGCCCCCAGACGGTGTTCTCGTCAAACTCTATGCCGATTAACGTGCGGATGTCGGTGTAGTTGTCCAGCTGGCTGTCTTCGAGGCGCTGGAACAGCGCTGCCAGCTCGTCATCACTCAGGCGGTGCAGGTTGAGAATGTCCTCGCGGTAGTCGAGCGCCTTGTTGGTATTGTCCCAAATCAGGTCTTCTACCGGGTAGATTTCCGAGTAGTCGGGGACGAGGATGCGGCAGGCCGAGGCGCCGGGCAGGTCGAAGCTGGCGATATACACTTCCTTGCCCAGCTCGCCGAGAATATCGAGCAGTTGCTGGCGCTCCTCGGCGTTGCTGGCGGAGAAGTCCCATTCGCAGAAGGCGTAATCCTGCCTGGCGCTGAAGAAGCGCCAGGAGATAACCCCGGTCGAGTCGATAAAGTGCTCGACAAAGTTTTCCGGCTCGCTCACGGCCATGGCGTTAAAGGTGGGCCTGGGCACATCGTTCAGACCTTCAAAGCTGCGCCCTTGCAGCAGCTCGGTGAGGCTGCGCTCCAGCGCCACGGCAAAATGCGGATGCGCACCAAAAGCCGTCAAACAACCGCCATCCACGGGATTGAGCAAAACCGCAGCAATCACAGGGAATTGCCCGCCCAACGAAGCATCCAACAACTGAACACAGTAACCTTGGGCACGCATTTGCGCCACCGCCTCGACTAGGTGAGGATAGCGCGCCAATACCGCGGCAGGAATGCGCGGCAAAGCAATACCTTCGGCAATAATGGTATTTTTCACCCAGCGCTCCACAATTTCGGACAGCGCCTGCGTACGCGCTTCCATAACCGTATTGCCCGCCGCCATGCCGTTACTCACATATAAATTATTGATAATATTGACAGGGAAATAAACCACCTCAGCATCACTTTGACGCACAAATGGCAAGGTGCAAATACCGCGGGCGCTAATACCCGCATTAATGTCGTGTAACTCACTCAACGGCAATTCACCAGTAGGATCGTAAAAATGCGCCAGCTCGTCATCCAACAACCCCGCGGGACACTGCCTGCCCAACACGCCCTCACCCACCGCAAACCATTTCTCGTTCGGGTAATGCACAAAGTCGCCCCGCGCAATCACCTCTCCCCAGTAGAAATCGGCAAAAAAGTAATTACAAGCCAAGCGTTCGACAAATTCACCCAAGGCACTGGCCAGCGCCGCTTGACGAGTCGCCCCTTTGCCGTTAGTAAAACAGCGCGGATTATCAGCATCAACCACATGCACCCACCAAATATGCGGCGCGGGATTGCCCCATTGACGCGCAACCACATTAAAACCGTGAGCAGCCAATGCCTGCTGCATGCGCGCAATACTATTTTCTAAACTATCGTCTTTACCCACCACACAAGTCACTGCTGTACTGCCAGTCATTTCACTCATTGTCCACTTCGCTAAAAAAGCGCCATCTTACCACATTGTTACAGTGAAAACGTTTAGCTTTTGCCACAACACAAACAAAGCGAGACAAATCCCGCGGAGCGTGATAGTCTAGCTGTTTTTTACAACCTCCAATAACGATAAATCTATGCCACATCAACACATCCCGCGCGCTACACTGTTAAAAGGCTACATCATGCTGACCCTAACGGCACTCCTGTGGGGCACCTCTTTTGGCTTTCAAAAGCACGCTGGCATGCACGCTGACGCCTTCACCTTCAACTTCTTGCGTTTCGCCATTGCCATTCCCGCGTTATTAAGCTTATTTTTACTACCTAAATCCTTGTTCGAACCCGAGGCAACCGACATTCCCGAACAAAAACGCTTTCACCATTCGCCGTGGTTCGTTGGCGGCGGCGCTGGTGTGTTTATGTGCCTAGGCATTTCTTTACAGCAACTCGGGCTTGCCTATACCACCACGGGAAAATCGGGTTTTTTGACTGCGGTCTATATTGTCCTCGTCCCCATTTTAGGACTGTTTATCCGTCAACGCTGCCGATTAGAAGTCTGGGTAGGCACAATACTGACATTGGTCGGTGTTTACTTCCTGGGCAGCGGCGAAACAGGCAATCTAGAAAGCGATTTTAACGTCGGCGACACCCTAACCATTCTCTGCGCCTTCGCCTGGGCTGCGCAAGTATTATGGCTAGGCATTTTTGCCCGCTATGCCAATGTGTTAAAAATAGCCATCATCCAAATGATTACCGTAACTTTGCTCAGCGGCCTGATTATGCTTTGCTACCGCGGCCTGCCCTCGGCTGAACTAATTTGGACACTGCGCTATGACATTCTCTACACCGGCATTATGTCGGCGGGCGTGGCCTTTACCCTACAAATTTTCGGCCAGCGCTACGTTCCCACCACCGAAGCCGCCCTCATTATGAGTACCGAAGCGGTATTCGCTCTAATCGTCGGGGTATTATTCTTGGGCGAAGCAGTAACCACTTCGGGCATTATGGGCTGCACCCTGATTTTAGCAGGCATTGTACTGGCACAATTACAAGGCAAGGTTTTCTCACCCAAGCCGCGCACCTAAGCGCGGCAAAAACGCAGTGACTAGGGCGCACCCTAGCCACGTAGGTGCGATTAGCGCAGCGTAATCGCACGCACACCCAACCCAGCTATGCACT
>PDWJ01002788.1_pt2 | contig 17725 bp, 14 predicted proteins | sample 1430881 | NCBI WGS metagenome assembly PDWJ01 (sample SAMN01162460, study PRJNA174530) | Oral metagenome, whole genome shotgun sequencing project. | biome: Marine environment; feature: Marine mammal; material: Swab sample of the gingival sulcus; isolation source: swab sample of gingival sulcus...
CAGGCCATTGTGTGGGGTGGCATAGCTAGGGTCAAGGGCAATGGCTTGTTTGTAGGCGTCGATGGCCTCTGGATAACGGCCGTTCCGGCGGTAAACATTGCCCAGGTTATTGTGTGGGGTGGGATAGCTAGGGTCAAGGGCAATGGCTTGTTTGTAGGCGTCGATGGCCTCTGGATAACGGCCGTTATCGCGGTAAACAATGCCCAGGCCATTATGTGGGGTGGCATAGCTAGGGTCGATTTCAATGGCTTTTTTGTAGGCGTCGATCGCCTCTGGATAACGGCCGTTCCGGCGGTAAACATTGCCCAGGCTATTTTGACACATACTTTGAAGCTTTATGTCACCTATCTGGTGGGCGAGGTCAAAAGCTTGTTTACAACTTGTAATTGCCTGGGCAAGCTGTGTGGTGGCGGCATACAACGGCGCTAATGTGTATAAAAGTTCCGCCCGATTAGCGGTTGTTTCTGGCGTATGGGGTAGGTCAGCAAGCAATCGTTCACGGTAAGCTATTTTAGCGTTTGTATCTTGCCCAAACGTTTTGTTATCCCAATCTTGCCAGGGAACCCGAGATACATTTTTACGTATTTGCTCTGGGCTTGGTTCATCTAAAAAGGTCACCACCAAATGGCGGAAGGCCCAAAAGTCAGGGGCGTAGCGGGGTAAGAGACGTTCCTCTTCTTCTGTGAGCCACAACACCAGGCGCAGTTTGTAATCCACAAAATATTCGCGCCGAATGTTGAGCGCTCGATACGCATTTTGCCCATCATGACCACCACCAAAGCGTATGCCAGAGACAAAGAAAACAGTCTTGGCGCGGTCAGCGCGTTCTCGCAAATAGAGGGGCAGGTCATGGTTTTGCTCGTTGATGAAGACGTGGTCGGTGTCTTGCGCCAGGCCACGCAGGCGGCGGCGCAGCGCCGCTTCCACCGCTTCGCGCACAAACTCAGAGCGGTAAACTGCCAGCGAGATACTGGGGTGGTCAAATTTGATGGCGCGGTTGAGCTCTCTAAACACGCGGTCAATGCGCGTTGCGATGGTTTCGCTTTCCGTATATGGGGATGAGGGACTCATGATTCCAGCAGCAGTTCCTCGAGAACAGGATGAACATCATACCAGGAACCCTCGCTGCTGTCGTATTCTAACACAGCCAGCATTTGCAGCAGCGGGCCAATCTCTTGCGGGTCATGCTTGTCATTTCCCTTCCTAATGTCACGCAGGATATCAAGCTGCTCTTGGGTTAGCACGCGCCAGTATGTGTTGCGTAGTTCCGTGGCAGCTTGAGTCATGGCGGTTTCCGTGATGACTGCCTGGTCAGCATCTTGAGAAAAATCAAGGCTGTCGCGCAGCAGCCGCACCAGTTCGCGGAAGACACCGCCGCTCTTAGCAGCTGCTTTTTCAAGTGCCGCATCTGTGATCAAATTTTGTTTGATGCGCCGCAGCACAAATGTCTGCAAAAGCTGGTGGCCTGCCTCATTGCGTCTGCTTCGGTCTTGATGCTCATGCAAGGTGATATTGGGCAAGAAAATTGGTTCGATACGCACGGTGGGGAATTTTGGATCATAAAATAGGGAGCTGGAAATGGTGTAGACGATGGGGCAGGCAGGCTGGCGTAAAATGCCTTGTTGGTCAATAAAAATCTGGCGAGCGCGTCCCAGGTCGGTGATTTTGTCTAGATCGTCAATCAAAATGAGGGGCTGCTTACCTTCCTTGGCTGTGATCTCGTTGATGATATTGTTGATGAGGGTCACCAGGCCAGTGACATCACGTTCTAATACCTGCCGGATTTCGTGGCGGGTTTTGGGTTCCAACTTGATTTTGCTGCTTAGGTTAGCAAAGAGAGAGCCAATTTCAGCGCCAACTTCCCCTGTCAGGCGTCCTGCCTGGAGGGTAGTTACTTCTTCTTCCAGGGAGCCCCGCCAGGAGGCTAGTTCTTTTTGGAGCTGCTTATCGATGTCTTTGCTGCCCTCTTTCTCATACTGATTGTAAAGCCGCCCCCCCATCGCCAGTAGAACCTCCTTGAAATCTAAATCATTGAGGTCGGCATGGTCTCGGATGGAAAAGTGTACTGGCCAATATCGATCACGAATGTCACGGTTAGCCGCCAGGCGGTAAAGCTCTGTTGATTTACCGCAGCCCCGGTGTCCAGACAAGAAGTATTTGGGTGGCTTCATGTATGAGCGCAGCAGTTTTCGTTTAAGCCGTTTCATAACGGTGTCGGAGCGGTTAACGTAAAATGGATGATCTTTGCCTGTATCCGTTTGTAGAGGCAGATCAGGCTCAAAATTTGCCCAGGCTGTATCTAAATCAGCTGCCACGTGATATTCATGTTTGGATTCCATCAGTTTGTCCTTTCTGTTGTATGTGTTGGGGAGATTGTATCACAAAAATCGTTCATGGCGGTGTGTGGGGCGCCTCTTTTGTGTGGCGCAACCATGTCAGAACATGATGACCCGCCACAAAGCCGCTGGCAAAACAGGCCGTGAGCAGATACCCTCCAGTTGGGGCTTCCCAATCAAGCATTTCTCCAGCACAGAAGGTGCCAGGAATGGCCTGGAGCATCAGATGCTCATCTAATGAATTGAACGTGACCCCGCCAGCACTGCTAATGGCTTCATCCAAGGGGCGCGGCGCGATGAGGGGAATGGGCAAGGCTTTGATGGCCGCAGCGAGGCGGGCGGGGTTTGCGAAATCTTCTTGGCGCACAAATTCACGCAAGAGCCCTGTTTTCACACCTTTTAATCTGGTCTGGCTTTGGATGTGGCTGGCCTGGGAGCGCGAACCGCGCGGTTTGGCTAGACGCTGTTGCAGCCATGCTTGGGGGCGGTGCGGGGCGAGATCGAGGTAGATCACGGCCGTTTTGCTTGCCGAGGAGTGTTGTTGTTCTGCGGCTGACCTGGTGTCGCAGCTAGAGGTGGGCTGTGTTTGTTGCTGCCTGCGCTTTGCTTCAAGCTCATCCCGCACCAAGGCTGACACCGCATAAATCAAACTGCCTTCCACTCCCGTTTCCGTGATGACACATTCACCCTGCTGCTTAAACGAATTTCCCAGAGAATCGGTAAATGAGAGGGTCACCGTTTTGAGTGGCTGTCCTGCAAACCGTTCCCGGAAATGTTTGCTCCAGGCTACATCAAAACCACAGTTGGCAGGGCGCAGCGCGGCCACTGTTACCCCACGTGCGGTTAGCCAGGGCACCCAGGCTCCGTCAGATCCCAGTCGAGACCAACTACCACCTCCCACTGCCAGCACAACGGCTTTGGCGGAGACTTGACTCTCGCCCTCGGGGGTGGTGAAGCGTAAGGAGCCATCTGCATGCCACCCTTGCCAGCGGTGACGCAGGTGGAACGTGACCCCAGCATCTTGCAGGCGGGTGAGCCAGGCACGCAGCAGGGGGGAGGCTTTCATTTGCACGGGGAACACCCGCCCCGAACTCCCGACAAAGGTCTCGATGCCCAATCCAGCCGCCCAGGCGCGTAAATCATCAGGGCCGAAGGCTTGCAGCAGCGGCTCAATCTGTGGACGACGGCTGCCGTACCGCGAGAGAAAATGTTCTCTATCTTCTGAATGGGTCAGATTGAGACCCCCTCGTCCTGCCAGCAAAAACTTGCGCCCTACGGATGGCATTGCCTCATACACAGCTACGCGCACCCCAGCCTGGCTCAAAACTTCTGCAGCCATCAAGCCAGCGGGGCCACCGCCAATGATGGCGACGTGATCGTTGTGGATGTTATCGGTCATTGTCTTTTGTGTGCCGCTATCAATAGGTGATGGCGTTGATGGCGGCACTAAAAGTGACCTTTCCCCCTGAAAAATGGGGACTCATCTTGAGCTGGTCACTTTGCTATCACATAAAAGAAATCTCTTGCTGATTGGCGCAGGTAGCGGTCGATGGTGGTGTTCATGCCTTTAGCCAGGAGCGGCTCGGGGATGGGCTGGCCATCTCTGTAATGAATGGCAGCGAAGTGAACCCAGGATTCGTTGATGTCGAGGAGGAGGCTGTTGTGGGCATGAACGGCCGTTAACACTTCTGCTAACGCTGGCATACTCAAACTGGGTCCAGCAACGAAGTAGAGAACCTGGCGGGCTTCATCAATACCCAGCGCCGACCGCCAGGTAACGACGTCTCCTTCGATGCTGCTGCCCCAGGTGGCGGCGGAGCCATTGTAAACCCGTTCGTTGATGGTGCCGTTGTGGGTGATGAGGCGGGCATTTTGCCGCCATGATGTGTAGGGGCCACCATCAGCGGTGATGTCATTGCCCCATTCGCCGATAGCGATGCTGCTGTCTTCGGCGATGGTGATGGTGGCGTATCCATCTTTGGCTGGCAGGGCGACCAGGCCATTTGCCATGGCTCCATACGCCCCGTGCGTGCCCATGAAACCGCCGTTGAAAGTGGCTAACACATTGCCCGAATCTTTGTCGTCGGCGTCCATGTAGCCGATGCCGCGAGGCCCACCGGGCAGCGCTGGCTCTTCGGAGCCAAGCACATATTTCAGGTCTATTTGGTTCAGGTCAAAGGCGACGACAGCTGCCAGGGCATACGGCCGTTCTTTATCTGGCTGTAAAAAAGTGCGCAAGGCGACGACCGCTCCTGCCTGGTTGGTGAGGTAAGGCTGCCATATGCCCGCGCCCTCTAATTCACCAAAGGGGGTGGCCGGGGGTAATGTCCACTGGTCAGGTGTGGGTGATGGCATTGGGCTGGGAACGGCCGTTGGTGGGGGAGTGGCTGTATGCGTGTTGGTTGGTTCGTGGGTGGGTTGGCGGGTGGGTGTGGGCGGCGGCGGGGGAACGGCGGTGGGGGCAACCGAAGTGGCTGGCAACGTTGGCATTTCCCAGGGGGCTTCAGCTTCAGCCAGGCCACTGTCGTACTGGACTTGTCTGACGTTATCTTGCAGCGTGAAGTAGATCGTTTCCAGCTGTCCGACAGCTGCGTTGCCCAGCACGCTACGCAGCATGCTGGCTCCTTGAACTGCCACGTTAGGCGCCAATGTCAGCCCAAGCAATCCAGCGCCACACAGCAAAATCAATAAACTGCCAATCAGGAGAATCACTCGTTTTTTGGACATATGGCTTGGGATTTTAGATGAAAAGGAAGAGAAGACCAAGAACCCGCTCTCTGTTCTCCGTTCTTCGCTTTTCGCTCTCTGCTCTCCGCTCTCTGCTCTACATGCGGAAGGTGCCGTAACGGCCGTTTCCCAGAGGGGCATTGAGAGAAGCTGAAAACGCCAACGCCAAGGCTTCTCTTGTTTTAGCCGGGTCGAGGATGCCATCGTCCCATAAACGGGCCGTGGCAAAATAGGGATCGCTTTCGTGGGTGTATTTGTCCAGAATGGGCTGCTTGAAGCTGATCTCTGCCGCAGCCGCAGCTTGGGCTGTTTTTTCCTCAAGCTGGCTGAGAATGCGATTCTGGCCGACGGTCCACAAGACGTTGGCGGCGGATTCGCCACTCATGACGCTGATGCGGCTGTTGGGCCAGGTGAAGAGGAAGCGAGGATCATAACCGCGCCCGCTCATGCCGTAGTTGCCTGCGCCGTGACTGACCCCGTGGAAGAGGGTGATGCGGGGCACATTGACAGTGGAAACGGCCGTTACCATCTTAGCGCCATCTTTGGCAATGCCCTTACTCTCATATTGCTTGCCCACCATAAACCCGGTGATATTTTGCATAAACAACAAGGGTGTGCCGCGCTGACCACACAGTTGAATAAAATGGGCAGCTTTCTGTGCCGACTCGCTGAACAGCAGGCCATTATTAGCCACAATCCCTACTGGAATCCCATGAATGTGGGCAAATCCACAGACAATTGTGACACCATACCGCGCTTTAAATTCGCTAAAACGAGAGCCATCCACCAGACGGGCAATCACTTCGCGCACATCGTATTGGTGGCGGTGGTCAGCGGGAATGACGCCGTACAGTTCTTCAGGATCATAGGCGGGATCTTCTGGTGTTTGCATGGCGGCAGGTATCGCTTTGCGCCGGTTAAGGTGTTGGGCAATTTCGCGCACCTTTTCCAGCGCTTCTGTCTCGTCATGGGCAAAGTGATCGGCTACGCCGCTGAGGCGGGTATGCACATCTGCTCCGCCCAGCTCTTCTGCGGTCACCTCTTCGCCGGTGGCTGCTTTAACCAGGGGAGGGCCACCGAGGAAGATGGTGCCATTGCCTTTAACGATGATGGTTTCATCACACATGGCTGGAATGTATGCGCCACCAGCGGTGCAAGACCCCAACACGGCAGAAATCTGGGTAATTTGCTGTCCCGACATACGGGCGATGTTGTAAAAAATGCGTCCAAAATGATCACGGTCTGGAAAAACGTCTGCTTGCAAAGGGAGAAAGGCTCCGCCTGAATCGACGAGATAAATGCAGGGCAAGTTGTTTTCTTCGGCAATGGTTTGGGCGCGCAGATGCTTTTTGACTGTTTCTGGGAAGTAGGTGCCCCCTTTGACGGTGGGATCGTTGGCGATGATCATGCATTCGACGCCTTGCACGCAGCCCACACCAGTGACGATACCGGCACTGGGGGCTTCGTTGTTGTACATTTCCCAGCATGCTAATGGAGAGAGTTCTAAAAATGGGCTGTTGTCGTCGAGCAGCGCCTCGATTCGTTCCCGCGCGAGCAGTTTGTTGCGGTCGCGTTGACGGTTGATGATGCGTTGAGGGCGGTCGGCAGCGGCGGCGCGTTGGCGGTCGCACAGCTGTTCGGCTAAGGCTTTGTTGTGGGTATAGTTTGCTTTGTAGTCTGCACTGGTTGTGTGAATGTGGGAAATAATTTGGCTCACGGGATTTGTCCTTTTTTATCACGTTTTGACACAATTTATTGACAGGTTTTCCCAGCGAAATTCTTCGACTAAATCTGGACGGTCAAAGAAATACTCTTCAAGCGTGGGTTCGATTTCCATTTGCCAGATGGAGGGGAGTGCGGTGTGCAGGTTGTGGGCGAGGAAGTAGGTGTGGCCGAGGTGGTAGTGTGGGTCGCCGATCTGGTTGTTGAGACGCTGTAGGGTGGTGATGAGGGGCGCGGGGTTGAAATCAGTGTGGCTGTGGAAGCGTGCCAGTAGGTCGTAGTTGGGTTGCAGCTGGATGAAGGCGAAGCGACGGCGCAGGGCGTGGTCTACCAGGGCGATGGAGCGGTCGGCGGTGTTCATGGTGCCCAGGATGATGATGTTGCCGGGCAAACTGAATGTGCCGCCTCCAGCCAGCGGGATGGTTTTGTCTCGATATTCAAGCAGGAGCATCAATTCCCCGAAAACGGCCGTTATATTTCCCCTGTTGATCTCATCAATGATAAAGACACAGGTGTCCTCTTGTTGGCTGGCTTCCTGGCAGAATTGGAGGAAGCGGCCGGGTATCATTTTGTAGGTAAGTGTGCCATCTGGGGTGGAAAACGGCCGTAAGCCCTGTATAAAATCTTCGTAGGCATAGGCGGTGTGGAACTGCACCATTTCAATGAGACCATCGCCGCCGCCTGCCAAATGCCGGGCGATGTGCCGAGCGGCGTGCGTTTTGCCTGTGCCTGGTGGTCCGTAGAAGATAGCCTGCCCTTTGCGCTGGATACCGGTAAGCCAGCGCTCAACTTCGGCTGGGGAGACGCCGATGTTGGTGGCGCAGTCGGATAGTTTGTAGTCTGGTTGTCCGGTCGGCGAGTAGACGGGTGGGGGCTCTTGGAAAATGGAGGCTGCGCCTGTTGAAGCTGGTTGTGTGGTAGAAGCTGTTTCCGGTAAGGGGGCTGGCTTTGATTTGGGAATGTCGAAGTCAACCTGGCCTTTGGCATTGAGGTGGCCTGTCCGTTTTTTACTCTCGCGGAAGCAGACCCAGATGCAGCTTTGCACATCGACCATATCTTGGGCGCCGTAGGCTTGCAATGCTTTGAGCAGTTCTTGAGCATAGTCGCGGAAGAGGCGGTAGGTTTCGCTGTCTGGCGGGGCGGTGATGGTGCCGCTTTCGCCCATGAATTTGAGGAACCAGCTGGCGGCTTGCGGCTTGACAAAAATGTCCTTGTCTGGGTGGGTGATGAAGAGCAGGTAGGTGGGCAGCGGCCATTTGTTGGGCAGATCATGGGTGGTCAGGCTGGTGCTAAATGTTTGCAAGCGCAGCGGGGTGGCGGCGTCACCGTAGAGCAGCTGACGCACCTGGGTGCAGAAGTTGGCTTTGTTGAGGGCAGGTTGGTGGAAAACGGCCGTGTCTCCTGCCGAGGGCACGCGCCGCCAGAGCAAGTTGTTATCTTTTGCTAGCTTGTCCAGCCGCGAGAGGATCTCATCGTATGCCCCGTCAGTCAACAAAGCATCCAAGGTTTCCTGGTTAATGAGTTCGTGTGCTTTGGCAATGGTGGCGCGTTTGTAAGCCAACTCATCTTCCCAAAATGGTGGATGCGCAAAATCTTGCCAATCTGGGTAGCGTAGACGGATGAGAGCAAGCAGCTCGGAAACCTGCCGTTCAGTAATCATGACCCCCCTGTTTTTACTTCATCGTCAGTCCTCAGTGACCGTCTAACAATTCGTCCCCGTTTTTCAGGGGGAAAGGTCACTGGCAGTGCCGCCATCAATGATGTCACTTATTTATGGCGGCATATTTAACTAAACACCGGTCTGACCGGTTACCTGGCCACTGCAGTAGCTAAACTGCTGGTGCCATTTCTACATCATCCTGGTTAGGATTGTTCATGAGCTGCTCAAACGCTTCCCGATCCAAAGTTTCCACATCTAACAACGTGTTAGCTAATTTTGTTAGGGTGCCTTGGTTTTGTTTGATGATGTCTTTGGCTCGATCATAGCTTTTTTGCAGAATTTGGCGCACTTCCGTATCAATACGGCGTGCGGCCTCTTCGCTGTAATTCCGGCTGGTTAAGCCCCAATCTCCACCTAGAAATGGATTGTTTCGCTGTCCGCCATAAGTAGGCAAACCGAGCGATTCAGACATACCATACTGCATGACCATGGCTCGTGCCATCTTGGTTGCTTGCTGCAAATCGCTGGAGGCTCCTGTGGTCACACGGCCGAAAACAATTTCTTCTGAGGCGCGTCCTCCTAGGGCAAACACGATTTGATCTTCCAGGAACTCACGACTTTGTACCATGCGGTCTTCAGGCAAAGGCATGACGTATCCCCCGGCTCGACCACGCGGGACGATGGTGATTTTTTGCACTGGATCTGTGTGGAGCAGATTGAAGCTGACCAAAGCGTGCCCAGCCTCATGATAGGCTACTGTTTCTTTGTCTTCTTTGCTCATGACCCGGCTTTTGCGTTCTGGCCCCATCACAACCCGGTCGAATGCATCTTGGAATTCAGTTAGCCCAATTACTTTTTTATTGCGTCGGGCGGCAAATATCGCTGCTTCGTTGATTAGATTCTCCAGGTCTGCGCCGGAAAAACCAGCTGTGAGGCGAGCCACATCTGAAAAAGAGACTTCTGAGGCGATGGGCTTGCCACGAGCATGGATTTTTAGAATCGCTTCACGTCCCCCGATGTCTGGCAGATCGACAAAGACTTTTCTGTCGAAGCGACCGGGGCGCAGGAGAGCTGGATCTAAAATATCTGGCCGGTTTGTGGCGGCCATGACAATGACGTTGGTTTCGTTGTCAAAGCCGTCCATTTCAACCAGGATTTGGTTCAAGGTTTGCTCCCGTTCATCGTTGCCGCCTCCCATGCCAGCCCCTCGTTGGCGGCCGACAGCATCAATTTCGTCAACGAAGACGATGGCTGGGGCAGCTTGTTTTGCTTTGTCGAATAAATCGCGCACACGGCTGGCGCCAACCCCTACGAACATTTCTACAAATTCGGAACCGGAAATGTGGAAGAAGGGGGCGCCTGCTTCGCCAGCCACCGCTCTTGCTAACAATGTTTTACCCGTTCCCGGTGGTCCTACCATGAGGACACCTTTGGGTATTCTGGCGCCAACTTGAATGAATTTTTCTGGTTCGCGCAAAAAGCGCACGACTTCTTCTAATTCTAATTTGGCTTCGTCTGTCCCAGCTACATCATCAAAGGTGACGGTGGGCCGGTTGGCACTGCTTAAATCTTTGGCTCGACTACGCCCGAACCCGAAGATGCTGTTGCCGCCGTTCCCGCCACCTTGCATTTGGCGGAAACCGCGCGTGAATAACCAAATGATGAGCAATACGGGAATAATGGAAAGCCCGAGAGTGAATAGGGTGTTCCATGTTGATTGATCTTTTATGATGAGGACGACATTGTTTGTTTCGAGTACGTCTTCGGTGACGCCGAAATAGGTGAATGTTTCTTCAAGGCTGCTGGCCTCATCCATGGTTGTGACTCGTTCTGTGTCATCATTGAGGGTGAGAAGGATTTTATCACCGGTGACGTTAATTGTTGCTACTTCGCCGTTTTTGATCATATTCATCGATTCAGGCAGGCTGATTTGCTCAGGGCCTCGAAAAGGGCCGTTTAGCCATAGCTCCAGCCCGATGATAATGGCGAAAATACCCAATATCCATGCCCAAATTGGAATATTCGGACGATTTGTTTCTGATGGTTGTTCATTCATAGTTTGTCTTTGTTAAATCGTATGTGAATTTGTATGTAGTGTACCATTTTTTTTGAGTCATGTAAGATGTAGTAAAAGTTCCTACAATTAACTCTCATGTTTATAGCGTAATGATGAAGATACATTCTATTTTGTCAAGTAAAAATTGTGTTAGTAAGACATGATTGGGGGAGGGGCGTTGGTGATTTTGGAAATTGGTTTTGACATGCAAAAACGGGCGTGCTATACTCCGCCACCTTGTGAAAAACCTCTCCAAAATCTGGAGGGATGGCCGAGTGGACGAAGGCGATGGTCTTGAAAACCATTGTGGGTTTAGGCTCACCGAGGGTTCGAATCCCTCTCCCTCCGCCATTGTAGAGTTTTGATTAAAAAATGGTAAAATATCTCTTAACTGAGAGTTGGCATGGGGAGATGCCAGAGTGGACGATTGGGGCCGCCTGCTAAGCGGTTAACGGTCTAAACAGCCGTTCCAGGGTTCGAATCCCTGTCTCCCCGCTCATCATATTTTCCTTGTATCTCAAGGTGAAATGTGGTAATGTTTTGAGGTCTTTCATAGAAAATGCGCCCTTAGCTCAGTGGATGAGAGCGTCTGGCTACGAACCAGAAGGTCGGGAGTTCGAGTCTCTCAGGGCGTACTGGCAAGAACGGCTGAATTGTTCAGCCGTTTTTTACTTTTAAAGCATGTAACTGCTTGTTGACACTTGCCAGGTTTACTCGAGGGCCTCAGGCGTTATTAGAGAATTTGAAACAGACTGAGAACGCCACTATAATTCGGATGATCTGATGTTTGCTGCTGCGACTGTGGTCGCATTGGTGAGCTAAAGCTTTTCTAAGGTGAGTCGAATTATGATGACACCGGCTGGTAAGGAATGCCGTTTTTACTACCAGGATTTTCATCGAGGCCATGCTGTCCAAGAGTGTCGCCTGGTGAAACACAATCAAAAGTCTGAGCCATGGAAACCAGATGATTGCCGATCTTGTCCGGTTCCAGGTATCCTTTTGGCGAACAGTAACCCTAATTTGGTGTTGGATGCCAGGATAAAAAAGGGGTTTATGGGCTTTAACCGCAAGTTGATTGTGAGAGCAATTTGCAGCCGGCATTTAATTGATGTGCTGGAACCCCATGTTGGCTGTCCTAAATGTGCTGCTGAGAGACCTGGATTCCAGGATTTGTTTGGTGAAGGTTTATAAATGAGGGCTTGGGGCGTGTTTTCATGTTAAAGGCTGTGTTGTTTGACTTAGATGATACATTGTTGGGGAATCATATGGATTCGTTCCTGCCCCGATATTTTGAGCTGCTAGGGCAGTATGCAGAGCGGTATTTGCCTTGGGAGCAGTTTCTCAAAGAGATGATGATGGCCACGAAGGCTATGGTTGAAAACATTGATGCTTCGTTGACGAATCGAGATGTGTTCTGGCAAAATTTTCATGAACAAACTGGTTTGGATTCTAAGGAATTGGAGTCGTATTTTGATGAATTTTATCGCAATGAGTTTCATGCGTTAAAATCTGTGGTCACGAAGCGGGAAACGGCCGTTTCGCTCATCAATCTCTGCCAGGAAAGGGGATACAAAGTTGTCATCGCTACCAATCCGATGTTCCCTAGACCAGCTGTTGAGGCGCGATTAGCATGGGCGGGTTTACCGGTGACGGAATTTGATTTTGACCTGGTGACAACTTATGAAATTATGCACGCTACCAAGCCGCATGTCGCTTATTACCAAGAAATTTTGGCGACTATTGACGTTGCTGCTGCTGATGCTTTGATGGTGGGAGACGATTGGGAGAATGATATAGAACCAGCCGCTGCTATCGGCTGTTTTACCTATTGGCTGCCGATGAGTGGGGAGACTGCGCCGCCAGAGCCAACACGGGTGACAAAGTTTGGCTCGCTTGATGATTTGTATGATTTGCTCTCTTCATTTTGGCTGGCGGAACGGGCTGCTTGAGTTGGTGACTGATTGATGCAGCAGCCCCGCCCTGTCCCTGAATTGATGCAAGAGATGGCTGATTTTGCAACGGCCGTTTCCCATGCCCTCTCCTCGCCAGAAACGAATTGGGATTGGCGTCCTGCCCCGCAGGAGTGGAATCTGACGGAGTTATGCTGCCATTTGCGTGATGTGGAACGGGAGGTACACCAATTGCGCTTTCAAAATATGATTGTGGAGGAAAACACATTTATTTCTGGCGCTACCCCTGATAATTGGGTGGCTGAACGAGGCTATAGATTGGAAAACGGCCGTGCTGCCCTCCAGGCGTTCCTCCAACTGCGCCAAGAAACCCTGGATTTGCTCACCGGTTTAGATGATGCCTTATGGCAGCGACAAGGGCGTCATGCTTTCTTTGGTCCCACATCGATGCACGAACTGCTCAATTTGGTGGTTGACCATGATGAGGCGCATTGGCAGCAAGTGCAGATGTTGGTCAACGGTGGACAGCTGGCAGGGGACGGGGTTCCTCCGTACCAAACATCTCCACACGGGTCAAATCATCACCAAACAAGAAAGCAGAAAACACAAGAAAGCGGAAATTAAGAGATAAAATTTCCCTTAATTCCCGCTCTTAGAAAATCTGCTGAATTACTCTGTGCCAAACATCTCTACACGAGCAAAATCATCAACTGTTAAATCTGCCTGATCTGTGTCTGATGGCGTAAATTCAGACAGCCACGCTTCTTGCTGTCCTTCTTCAGCCCACACCAGGTCCATGATGCGCGTGTGGTTGGTCGTGTTTTCAGGTGCGCCGCCGATGCGCCAATCTTCGGCAGTTGGCACGACATCCCGCACGCGCCACACACCATCACTGGGGAATCCTTCCTGGCCAAGAACGGCCGCTGCGTAACGCCAGTTCTCTGGATCATCACCTAAAATACGCTTGGGAATGCGAATGGTCACTTTTTGCTGACCGGAATCGGCGAGCACGAAGAATTCGCTGGTTTCTGCAATGCGCTCTGGCGTGGGCTCACCCGGCACGTAGATGCTAGATGTCCAGCCTTCAATGTGGATGGCATAATCCCAGGCACTGCCCGCCACCAGGGCGGCATTACGACCTGGCAAGAAAGCTACGCCACCTTCGCCATCTCCATCTTGGTCAATGTAAATGTCAAAGGTTTGTAAGGAAAGGTTATTGCTGCCGCCCCACGGGTTGTTAACGGGGCCGTCCATGATGAACTTGAAGACGATGTTTTCTTCATCGAATCCAGCTTGGAAGTTTACAATGTCAAAATTACCGTTGCTGAATACGCTATCTGTGGGGTAGGTGTAGCTGCCTGGACCGTGATCGTCGCCGCTGGGGTCTGTGATGTCTATGATGAGTGTTGTTGTGCCTAAATCTGGCACTGTCATCACAGCTGGACCGCTGCCGGGCACGATGGCGGTATCGACGCTTTCGGCGTCTGTGATCTCTTCGGCGTAGATGAAGCGTGCCGACAGCCAATCCCCGATATCGGGCTTGCCCAGGTCTGTCAGTGGGATGGCGATTTCTAGGGTGTTGTCGGAGAAGGCTGTGGTGGAAACGGCCGTTCCCTCAGTCAACCAAGCCTCATCAGCCACACTGTACATCATGCTGCTGTCAGCTGTCACTTCCACAAGACAATTGGCTGGGGTACCCAGCAGGGTGCCGTTGCGCGTAAAGTTTGCAAACTCACCACCGCCGGGCTTGCTCAGATAAGTTTCCACCGTGCCCTTGGCCAACAGTTCAGCGACATCGCTTGAAAATTCGTATAGCAAGGAGAGATTTTTGCCATCGAAGCCGTATGTGACCGCTTCAATGATGGAATCAGCCGAGGCCATCACATTTCCTTCAGCCACATATTGACCGCCAGCATCCCATTCGCCAGGAGCAGCCGAACCGTCGATTGTGGGTGAAATGAGGTCGGTGGAGGTGCGGGCGGCTAAAACTGGCTGCTCTGGGATGATGGGAATATCGAGGAAAGTTGGTGGCTCTTCACCAAGTGCCACATACATTTCCTTGAGGGTATCACGGAATTGCAAGTCAAAAGATCGGTCATCGCTAGAGTTTTGATCCGCGCCATACCACCAGAACCAGTCAGAGCCTTCAGCCACATACATCAGGTCTTCGGCGGCTGCTAAGGCTTCTTCTGAAGGGGGGGTGCGCACGCCATTTTGATATTTTTGCAGCAGTTCACGCGCTTCTAGCAGATATTCCCAGCCGCGATTTTCTTCCTCTTCTCCAATCCAGGTGGCAAAATCATGGTTGATCCAGGAGCCAGCCCACAGCCGTTCGATGGCGGGCTGTTCGGGCGCAATTTCCAGGAATTCGGAGGGTGTCACGGTGATGATGTCGGGATCATCGCTAAGGCGTTGGTAGAGGCCATGCAGGAATTCTTTGCCGTCGTTGTCGTAATGTTCCCAGGCGTTTTCGCCATCCAAAATAACTGAGACGAGGAAGGGGCCTTCTTCGCCGCTGGCTTGTAGTGCATGGCGGATGTCGTGGATGCGTGTCACAAAATCTTCGGCAGCTGCATTACCCGACAATCCAGAGTAGGTGAAGCCTACTTTGTCTGAAATGACGACATCACGAAAGACCATCGCTACCGGATCGCCAACACCGCCTTGCACGTAGTAGGGGCGGTAGAGGGCGGCGGGGTCTTGCACTACGTCATTGGTGTCACGGGAGAAGCCGTCAAAGCCGAGGCTGTTTGCCAGCACCCCTTCGTCGGAAGCCATCCAGCGAATGCCGTTGTTGCTGACGATGCTCACGATTTCTTGAGCAACTGAGCCTTCAGCTGGCCACATCCCGGTTGGCGGCTGCCCAAATTGTTCTTCATAAAGTGCCACGCCTAGTTCTACATGTTTGACTGCGTCTGCGCCAAAAATGAATGGTGTGGGCGTTTCTATATCTGGCAGGGCCACTTTGGCGAGGTCTGTGTTCATGAGCAGCGGCAGAATGGGATGGGCGTATGGCGTCATGGTGATTTCGATTTGTCCGGCATCTTGCAGGTCGCGGTGAATGGGAATGACTTCTTTGATGAGCCGCAGATGCTCTTCGAGCAGGATTTGCTTGTCTGCTTCGCTGTAGTCGTGTTCCTGGGCAACTAAGCTGGCTAGTGGCTCCTCGGCGAGCCAATCGGGGTCTGTCCAGGCCAGGTTGAAGAGGAGTTGCAGATCCCGGAAATCTTCTGTGGTGTAGTCGCTGAGCGGGTCGTCGCTGGCGTCGCGTTTGAGCAGCAGCTCATGGTAGCGTGGAAAGCGTTCGATAATGCTGCGATTGGTGTCGAAGAAGCGGTCGAGGATGAATTGTTTGTCGTCGTCTGTTAGGGTGTCTGCGGGAATTTCGGTGAGGGTCCAGTAATGATCTTTGACCCCGTCTGAAAGAGCCAGCAGTTGGCGGATAAGGCTGGGGGTGATGTTGAAGGTGGCTTTGACGTCGGGGTATTCTGCCAGGGTGGCGGCCATGTCTACGTAATCTTTGGTGGCATGGACACGTACCCACGGTTTGACGAAGTCGCCTGTTTCGGGGTCTTGGAAGTAGACGGGCTGATGCTGGTGCCAGATGATGGCGAGGTAAATGGGGGCTTCTCCATCACTGGTGGTGATAACGGCCGTTTCGTTGTTACCTTCTTTCTCTTCTGGGGCTTCTACTGGGTTACTCTCTGGAGAAGCTGGAGATTCAGGAGTGGCGGGAGGAGACGGTGCTTTTTCTGAGCAAGCGACCAATGTTGTGAAAATAATGATGAGAATAAGTAGGAGTTTGCGCATGGGATTCCTCGATATTTGTGGTATGGAACTGATGAAAAAGTTTAAGGAGCGGTTTTGGTGTTTATTGTTGGCTGCCGGGATTTCTAATTTGTGGTCTTAACCATCTCATCAGGCTCCAATCTGAATAGGTGATATGTCAACTAGCCTCTTATAATTATACACTGAATGTAGGCATATTTGTATTTTTTGCAAGATGGTCAAATTTTGTATCGTAAATGTGTAGATATTGTGAAAACGTGCCATGAAGTGCAACTTTTTAATATCCAGCGCGTAACGGGGGCAATGATATGTTACTAAGGATTGACGATGAGATAAAATATGGAGCTGCATCGTCAGTTTTAAGGAGCGGTGGAGAAACGACTTTATCGTATTGTTTAATCTCCGTTCCTAAGCGAAAGGAGTGAAAAATGTCTGGAGAAACTGTCTATAAAGCAGAAGAAGCTGCGAAGATGCAGGGTAGAGAAATCAATTGGCCTGCGCTGGGTTTTATTGGTGCCGGCTTGTTTTTATTAGCAGCGACTATTTTTGATTTCCATGTGATCTATGTTTTGTGGCCTTTCTTTGTGATTGGTCTTGGGTTGCTCTTGATGATGCCATCTTATAAGTCTACGAAAGAAGATGTAAGTTCGTTTTCGTTTTTGACGGCACCAGGGGCAGCGATAACGGCCGTTGGTGTTCTGTTATTTGCCATGAACATCACGGGGCATTTTGAGGCTTGGGCCTATGCCTGGACGTTGGTCATCGGTGCGTTTGTCTGGGGAGTCGGTTATATGAAGCGATTTGACCCCACCAGCCGGGATCATGATACTGTGTCAAAATTGATGCGGTGGTCTCTCTATGCTTTTGTGGGCATGGCGCTGTTTTTTGAAATTGTTGTTTTTGAAACGTTTAATCCGCTGTTTGCTGTTGCATTTATTGTTTATGGTGTTTATCTTCTGGCGAAAAAGCGCCAGTAAGAATTGTTAATACGTGAGATGATTGACTATTGACCAAAGATGAGTGACTTGGTGTTTGTCAATGGTCTTTGGTCAATATAGATCGAGGAGAGATCCAAATGAGTGACAAAGAAAAGAATTATGAAGAAATCCCGGTTGATGAAGAAGCAGCTGAAGAAAAGAGGGATTGGAGTGAGGAATTTGTGGTAGCGGGTGAAGAGTTGGTAGAAACGGTGAAAAGATTGGTTAAGGAGTCTATCTATCGCCGCATCGTGATCAAAAATGAAAAGTACCATATACACCTGGAAGTCCCTTTGGTTGTGGGGGTGGCTGGTGTTGCTTTGGTGCCTTTTTATGCTAGTTTGGCTCTGATTGCAGCTCTGGTGACGGAATGTTCCATTCTGGTGGAACGCCATGAGCCTGTTGAGGAAAAAGAACCAGCTGCTGAAGTGTAAAGAATGTAACTTCCCGCTTGAGTTTGGCATTTTGAAAAAATAGTAGAAAACGGGATGTACTTGTTGTAGAGTGTTTGTATACAAAGCAAACAAAAAACAAGGACATCCCAAATG
>PDWJ01002998.1_pt1 | contig 17723 bp, 17 predicted proteins | sample 1430881 | NCBI WGS metagenome assembly PDWJ01 (sample SAMN01162460, study PRJNA174530) | Oral metagenome, whole genome shotgun sequencing project. | biome: Marine environment; feature: Marine mammal; material: Swab sample of the gingival sulcus; isolation source: swab sample of gingival sulcus...
CTTCCCTGATATGTCCCGCTTTCAAAGGCAAAGGTTGCGACCAGGGTATAATAGCTTCGCGGCACAAAGTCGATTCTTGCTTTTTCCCGCTTTACCAGCAGGGAAAGGGTGGGGGTCTGTACCCTGCCGCAGGGGGTGAGAAAAAACCCGCCATGGCGTGAATTATAACCGGTCAGCGCCCGGGTCGCGTTAATGCCGATCAACCAGTCTGATTCCGAGCGGCACAGCGCGGCATCTTCAAGCGGAATCATCTCTTCATTGCTCCGCAAACTGGCAAAGGCCTCTCTGATGGAATCGGCGGTCATTGATTGCAGCCAGAGCCGTTTGAAACTTTTTTGGGCAACAGAGTTGTTCCAGACGTATCGGACAATATATTTAAAAATTAACTCACCCTCGCGACCGGCATCACAAGCGTTGATAATCTCGGTGACATCTCTGCGGCGGATCAACTTCTGCAAGGCGTTCAGTTGTGATCTGGTCCCCTCCAGCCCCTTGAGCTTGAATTCATCGGGCAGTATCGGCAAACTGGCCATATCCCATTTCTGCCAGGCTGGATTGATCTCTTCCGGATAGCATATTGCCACCAGATGGCCGATGGCAAAAGAGATCAGATAATGCTCACCTGCAAAGTGGGTTTTATGTTGTACAAATTTTCCGGGGAGAACCCTGGCAAGATCGTTTGCGACACTCGGTTTCTCCGCGATAATAAGAGTCTTTGGCATTTTATCAAAAATCGTAAAGAGTTATAAAAAAGCTTTTCCGTTTTCTTGTCAGGAAATATGCTCAGATCCTGTTTGGCCCTGTCTGCAAAAATGGCTCGTTACTGGAGAGTACATAAAGAGCTGTCAGAACTTTGTCAATAGCTTTTCCGGTTCGAGCGGGAACAGGGCGAAGCTGCGTTGGGCAAATCTTTGGCCGCAATTGCCGGCTGCAATAGAGACAGGCTTGGTCTATCGCCGGGATGAGAAATTTATCTCTTCTGGCGTGCCCCGAACAGCGCGGTTCCAACCCTGATAATGGTTGCCCCCTCTTCAATGGCGACAGCAAAATCCTCTGACATCCCTATCGAGAGCTCTGGCCGGATGCCCGGAAACAGCCCCTTGCTGGTGAGCTGTTCGGAGAGTTTACGCAGACCGGCAAAATATTTTCGCGACTGTTCCGGACTGTTTTCAAAAGGAGGAATCGTCATAAGCCCCCTGATACGCAGCTGGGAAAATTCGACGATCTGCTGGTAGAGCCGCTCCGTCTCTTCCGCCGGCACCCCGCTTTTGTTGGGATCGTTGCCAATATTGACCTGGAGAAGGATATCAAGATACTTCTCAGCTTTTATGAGGTGGTTGTTGAGTTTTCGGGCAAGTTTTAGATTGTCGACCGTTTCCACCATATCACAGCAGTCGGCAGCAAATCTGGCCTTGTTCGACTGGAGGTGGCCGATAAAATGGATTTTTGCTTCGGCCGGGAGTTGCGGTCGTTTTTCCAGGACCTCCTGAATGTAGTTTTCTCCGAAGACGTTCTGGCCGCAACCGATTGCGGCAAGCATGGCTGCCACCGGTTTTGTCTTTGAGACCGCGACAAGTTGAATGGTTTTCGCGTCACGGCCGGCTTTTCGCGCGCTCTCCTCTATTTTATCGGTAATACGGCTAATGTTTTTTGCTATCATCGTCTGGCTGGGGTTAAAGAAGAGTAAAAAAAGCTCTGGCATTATCGGTGGTGGCTTCTGCCACAGCTTCTATGGAGATACCCCGAAGTCGGGCAATAGCTGCCACGATATAGCGAACATGGGCCGGTTCGTTGCGTTTCCCCCGAAAGGGAGCTGGCGCGAGAAAGGGGCCGTCAGTTTCAACGAGCATTCGTTGCAGGGGAATTTTTTTCGCAACGTCATGCAGCTCTTTCGCATTTTTAAAGGTGACTACCCCGGAAAAGGAGATTTGCATTCCCAGATCAAGAATTTTTTTTGCAAAGCTGTAATCGCTGCCGAAACAGTGCATTATGCCGCTATACTCGGGTGAGAGGGTTGTTTTCAGAATATCGTAGCAGTCGGTATCGGCGTTGCGGTTATGGATGACGACAGGAAGCCGCAGCTGTTTGCCAGTTCAAGCTGTCTGGCAAAATGGCGGCGTTGGATGCGATGATCGGTGTAGTTCTTAAAGTAGTCGAGGCCAATCTCTCCCACCGCCTTGATCTGTTCCGGGCTCTTGTCATAAAGTTTCTGGAGAAGGTCGTAGTCAGAGAAGCCGATATTTTCCACATCATGGGGATGGATACCTATGGTCGCGAAAATCCCGGGATACCGAACCGCCAGCTCAACGGCCTTTACCGAACTGGCCAGATCAATGCCAATTGTGATGATATTGACAATATTTGCCTGTTTTGCTCGTGTTAGGACCTGATCGAGATCTTGCTGATAGGCCTCCATATCGAGATGGCAATGGCTGTCGATATATGACGACTGGGCCGGCAATTGTGGGAGTTTTTGTTGTTTTCTGGTCACGGCATATTCAATGTGAGGTAAAAATGACAGGGGCTTGCTGGTTGCCGCCATTGTCTTTTCTGCTGGCAGAAAAAGACGTTGCGTCCGGTGATAATCCTGCTGTTATTGAAACCACAGTTGCGAAAAAAAGTAAACGGCCATTTTGTTTTTTGTCAGCTACGACAGAAGGCGATCACAGAGAGAACGGTATAGCCGGCGAGCCAGCCGCAGCAAAAGCCTGTGAAAAGCTTGCGTCTTTTTTGTTCTGGATGGGCCAGCAGCAGGGCGACGATAAAAATAACCGGTATGAGAATACCTGCTGTAAAAGGAGGCAGATAGCGGAGCATCTCCTGTAATCCCAGAAAAAACCATGGGCCGGAGATATAGACGCCTGGCTGCTCCGGCTCGAGCGGTGCCGAGACCAGCATGCTGAAAGCGCAGATGGCCGAGATCAGGGCAGGATATTTGCTGAATTCTACCCGATAGCGATGGAGATGACGCCAGAGAAAAAGCAGCAGCAGCAGGTCGAAACTGATAATATGATGAAGATATACCTTGCGCAACCCGTTGGCATGTAAAGAAAAAAACAGACTGTTAAGAGTTTCGCCAATAAACGGGACGGCAAGGAGAAGATTTTCGGCAATTCTGCCGGCTGAAGTCCCTGTGGTATCAGCGCGCAAGACATAGCCGGTAAAAACAAGAAGGAGAATGAGTGGCAGGCTGCCTGTTAACAGCAGCCATTGCCCTCTTGATATTTTGTTTACAGATGAATAGACCGCCAGAAAATGGAAGATACTGAAAAAAAAGAACAACTGGCTTGAGTAGAAATGCAGCGATCGGAAAAAACGGCCATAGGGGACCACCAGATCAATAGCGGTTGTTGAATACCAGGGAGTGCTGTAGTCGTACTGCAAGCCAACAATAATTCCTGAACTGACCGAGACAAGCAGCATAACAAGCGCCCAGGCCCCCCAGTGCTGATTTTTGCAGCCGTGCCATATTCTGTCAACTGCTGATGGTAACGACATATCCGGCATCCTTGGAAATCTTTTCCACGGGCAGGCGAGGAAGTGGACGGCTGGCGGGGCCGCGGATTACCTGCCCCGATTCGACATGAAACCGGCTCTGGTGACAGGGACATTCGAGCAGATCTGTTGTTTCGTGATAGTTGATGCTGCAACCGAGATGGGTGCATTTACGGGAGAGGGCCCAGCTTTTTCCATTGCGATCAAAAAGGATAAAATCCTTTTCGACCAGGACCCCGCTGAGAGGCATGGCGGTGGTGATTGTTCTCTGTACCGGTTTTTTCCGGAGTTTAAAACCGATAAAACGAAGAAGTGGCCAGGCAAGAAACAGCAGGAGAGCCCAATAGAGAAAGGATCTTCGCGGAATATTCGGGTTCTGGCCTGTCATTGTTATTGGTTGAGAAAATTCATGTTGTTTTGCAGAAACTTCTGCTGCAGTGCCTTGTCAACATGGGGCGGAACAAAATCGCTGACATCGCCATTATGTTTGGAGATATCCTTTATCAGCGATGAACTGATATATATCCAGCGAAAACTGGGCATCAGAAATACCGATTCCACGTCATTGTTGAGTTTTCGGTTGGCAAGGGCAATCTGGAATTCATAATCAAAATCAGATATGGCCCGAAGTCCGCGAACAAGCGCGGTCGCTTTTTTCTGATACGCGAAATCGACCATAAGCCCGGAAACGGCCTCAACGGAGATCCGTTTCTCTTCGGGAAAAGTCTTTCGAACCATCTCTATGCGTTTTTCAATGCTGAACAGTGGCGTTTTCGAGGCGTTTATGCCGATGGCAATAATCAGGTCATCAAAGAGGGTGAGCGCCCTTTTTATAATATCGACATGACCCATGGTAATGGGGTCAAAGGTTCCTGGATAGACGGCAATCCGCTTCTTACAGGGTGGAATTTTTCTGGTGTTCATGGTGGCTTTTCTTTTGGTAAAAATTAAAGCTGATCTCTCCATATTGCCGCTTGTCAATACGGATGAGTTTTTTTGTCTTTTCAGCAAGGGAAATCGATTGGTTTTCCTCGATAACAAGAACAGCATCTTCGTCGATCAGATCACAGCCGATGGTACTTTGTATAATCTCTTCAGATAAACCCGTTTGGTAGGGTGGATCTGCGAAAATCAGATCAAATCCTCTTTGTATTCTTTGCGGGAGATCCTGGTAGGGCAAAGGAGCAGGGAGGGTAAGCTGAATAGTACGCACAATTTTATTTCCATCAATTTTGTCGAGGCAGCGGAGGATATTTTTCTGCAGGATTTTAAGAGCAACAGGATTGTTATCGACAAAGACGACAGTATCCGCTCCTCTGCTTAAGGCTTCAAGACCAAGTGCTCCTGTCCCTGCAAAAAGATCAAGAACCGCTGCTCCGGGCAGCTTGGGACAGAGGATACTGAACAGTGCTTCTCTCGCCCGATCCGAGGTCGGGCGAATCTCTTTTTGCGCCAGTTGTCTTGCCGGTGGACTTACCAGCCGAACCCCTTTTGCCAAACCACTTATTATTCGCACAATAGCGGGCCTGCTCAGCAAAGCCGGGCAAGAATTGATTCTCCCGCCTGGACCCTGTCGCCTTTTTTGACAACGATCTCTGATTCTGCCGGCAGGTAGAGATCGACCCTTGAGCCAAAACGGATCAGACCAAAGCGCTCGCCTGTGGAAACACTGTCTTTCGGTTCCAGCCAACAGATAATCCGCCGGGCAATACGCCCCGCGATCTGTACCACCGCCAGCTGTCTGCCCTTTTCGGTGGCGATGATACTGGCACAATATTCATTTTCCAGTTCCGCCATGCTGCTATCCGCATTGTAGAATTTTCCCGGTTTATAGAGAATGCGTTGCACCTTGCCGGATATCGGGATTCTGTTGACATGGACGTTGAAGACGTTCATAAAGATGGAAATCTTTTTTGCCTTGTCATTGGTGAAACGCTGATCGTCAACATCTTCAACGACAATAACCTTGCCGTCTGCGGGTGAAACCAGCGCATCTTCCTCGTCGGGGACAAAACGTTCCGGATCACGGAAAAAAAAGAGGACGAAAAGGGTGATACCCGCAAGGAGTATTGCGCCGGAAACACAGGAAAGAGCGGCAAGAACCAGTGTAAAAAAGGCAAAGAGGCCGATGAAAGGGTAGCCTTCCTTGGCTACCGGTATTTTTGGGGTCAACATTTTTTCCTCCTCTGTTATACCAGCAGCATTTCTGTGGTCGCCTTGCCTGCTGGAACCATGGGGTAGACATCTTCTTCCCGGGCAATTTTTATATCCATAACAACGGTTTTTTTCGAGTGCATCGCTTCGCTGATGACCGGTTCTACCTCCGCTTTTGTTGTGGCCCTTAAACCCAAAGCGCCAAAGGCTTTCGCGAGTTCGACAAAATCCGGGGTTACGTCCATCGCGGTCGCCGCATATCGTCTGCTGTAGAAAAATCCCTGCCACTGGCGAACCATACCGAGATAGTTGTTATTGAGAATAAGGACTTTTACCGGGCAGTTATACTGTTTGGCAGTGGCCAGTTCCTGAATATTCATCTGGATAGAGCCATCTCCGGCGATATCAATGACTTGCCGATCGGGAAAGGCGATCTGGGCCCCGATTGCCGCCGGCAGGCCGTAGCCCATGGTCCCGAGTCCTCCGGAGGTAATAAACTGGCGGGGTTGAGAGAACCGGTAAAACTGGGCCGCCCACATCTGGTTCTGGCCAACTTCAGTGGTTATAATCGCGTCGTTATCGGTATATTTTTGTAAAATCTCAAGTACATACTGAGGCTTAATGGTATCGCCGTCCTGATGATAGACCAGAGGGTGGGCTGCGGTCCATTGCCCGATGGTCTCACGCCATTGCTGATATCGTGAAGCAGCAGCGGCAAGATCAGCGCCGGATTGCAGCTCAAGCCATTGCTCGAGGGCGATAAGGGTCTGCCTGCAATCGGCGATAACAGGAATATCAACCTTGACATTTTTACTGATCGACGTCGGGTCGATATCGATATGGATAATTTCGGCCTTTGTCGCGAAATCGTCAAGTTTTCCGGTAACGCGATCGTCAAAACGGGCCCCGACGGCGATAAGCAGATCCGATTCGGCGACAGCCATGTTGGCGGCATAGGTGCCATGCATTCCCAGCATCCCCATAAAAAGAGGATCATCACCGGGAAAGACGCCAAGCGCCATCAGGGTCGTTGTCACCGGAATCTGCAGTTTTCTCGCCAGGGCTGTCAATTCCTTGCTGGCATTGGCGATAGTTGCGCCGCCGCCAACATAAAAAACCGGCCTTCTGGCGGAAAGAATGCGTTTTGCCGCCTGTTCAACCCGTTCTGCGGCGGGAATACGGTTCGGCGCGTAGTTGGCAATCCTGATCTCTTGTTTTTCCGGGTAGTTCAGGGTTGTGGACTGGAGATCCTTGGGAAGATCGACCAGTACCGGGCCCGGTCTTCCGGTACGGGCAATATAAAATGCTTCGCGCAGGGTCGGAACCAGTTCCTCAACGCTGCCGACAAGATAGTTATGTTTGGTACACGGGCGGCTGATACCGACGATATCGACCTCCTGGAAGGCGTCGTTGCCAATCATCGCTCTGGGCACCTGACCGGTGAGGATCACCATGGGGACAGAATCGGCATAGGCGGTGGCGATGCCGGTTATCCCGTTGGTCGCTCCCGGTCCGGAAGTAAGAACCGCGACTCCAACCTGGCCACTTGTCCGGGCATAGGCATCAGCGGCATGAACTGCGCCTTGTTCGTGGCGGACCAGGATGTTTTCGATATCAGAATCATAAAGAGCATCGTAGAGATCAAGAACTGCACCGCCAGGATAACCAAAAATGGTACGAATCCCTTCTTCGTTAAGACATTGAACAATTGCTTGTGCTCCGGTAATTTTTTCCATTAACGATTCCTCTTGACGCTGTTATAGATGGTTTGGGGCTGCATTTGGTTTTTCACTGGCAGCAGGGTATAAAAACATGGGTTATGATCTTCTACGAAAAAACAGACCGATACTATAAAGATGATCTTCCTGGGTGTCAATCTCGATATGTTGTGCTGACCAGACTTTCGCGGAGGTATTTATAGTCAGCGGAGATTTGTCGGTATATTTTGCTAAGGCCATTTCAGTGGCGAAAAAATGATGCCGGATTTCTAGGGCTGAGCCATATCTTGAGACCAGCAGCGTAAGGCCTTTTGCTGTCTCTGGTGGTTATAAAGACAGGTCACCAGCAAGAATAGACTTGACAATGAGCTGGAATTGTATTTTACATTAAAAACTTTGGAAAATAAAGAAGAACCCCGAATATGTATAAAGAGATAATAATGACATTCGTACTCTCACTTCTACTAGGGAAATCATCAACCACCGTGGTTGCTGATGAATTGAGATACTGTCTATAGTTATCAAGCAGTACAGTTTCAGAAGGGCCACGGTTGAAAAATCGTGGCCCTTTCTGTTTGGCGATCAGAATACTATCAGGAAATCAATACCATAAACGCGTTATTTAATGATGAGGGCAGATGATGCAACAGCAACGGGTAAAAAAGTACAGGGCGTATCCAAAAGTTGAGCTTGATCAGCGACAGTGGCCAGATAACCAGATTGTCAAGGCGCCGATCTGGTGTTCGGTTGATCTGCGGGATGGTAATCAGGCTTTGATCCAGCCGATGAGTCTGGAAAAGAAACTGGAGATGTACCGTATGCTTCTCGCCGTGGGTTTCAAGGAAATTGAGGTCGGGTTTCCTTCCGCGTCACAGGTCGAATATGATTTTACGAGAACGCTTATTGACGAAGATCTTCTGCCGGAAGATGTTACCATTCAGGTGCTTACCCAGGCCCGGGAACATCTGATCAGAAAGACCTTTGCCGCGCTTGCAGGTGTTCACCAGGCCATTGTTCATCTCTATAATTCGACGTCAGTACTCCAGCGCAGAGTTGTTTTTGGCATGAACCGCCGGCAGATTATTGATCTGGCGATCGAGGGGGCAAGGTTGTTAAAAAAGGAAGAGAAAAAGTACCCCGGAACCTCTTTTCGTTACGAATACTCGCCAGAGAGTTTTACCGGTACCGAGCTGGAGTTTGCCCTTGAAATCTGTGAAAGGGTAATGGATGTCCTCGAACCAACTGCTGATAAACCGCTTATTCTCAATTTGCCCGCCACTGTTGAGATGTCTACCCCCAATATTTACGCCGACCAGATCGAGTGGTTTTGCCGCGAACTAAGCAGCAGGGAGTGTGCAATTATCAGCCTGCACACCCATAATGACAGGGGATGCGCGGTGGCCGCCACTGAACTTGGTCTGCTTGCCGGAGGGGAACGGGTCGAGGGGACGCTTTTTGGTAATGGTGAACGTACCGGCAATGTTGATATCGTTACCCTGGCTCTCAATATGTTTACCCAGGGGGTAAATCCGGATCTGGATTTTTCAAAGATTAGCGATCTGGTTGATGTGTATGAACGGGTAAGCCGTCTGCCGGTACATCCCCGCCATCCCTATGCCGGCGAGCTGGTGTATACCGCTTTTTCCGGATCCCATCAGGACGCGATCAACAAGGGCATGCGTTCTACGGAAGAAAGTGATGACGGTCTTTGGCAGGTTCCCTATCTCCCTATTGACCCTACCGATGTTGGCCGGAGCTATGAATCAATTATTCGTATAAACAGCCAGTCTGGCAAGGGTGGGGTGGCCTATGTCATGGCCCGTGAATTCGGATTCCGGCTGCCAAAGGCAATGCATCCTGAATTTGGCGCTTTGGTGCAGAAGGTAACAGACAGGGAAGGACGGGAGCTTTCCCCTCAAGAGATTTTCAGCGTTTTCAATGAAGAGTATCTCGCCTTTACCGGTTCTCTGTATCTGAAGGATTATAATGTGATTAAACGGCTGATTCAGACCGATGATGGCATGGAGAAGTCTCGGGCGGAGGTCGAGGCAACCGTTGTTGCTGATGGTGTTGAGAAGCAGTTTAGTGCCAGTGGCAATGGCCCTCTGGATGCCTTCTGTTCGGGCTTGAAAAAGCATGTCACCGGTGATTTTACCCTGTTGCAATACGATGAGCATGCCCTGGAAGATACGTCAAGTGCCACTGCCGCGGCCTATATCCAGATAAAACGGCCCGATGGCCGAAGCTGCTGGGGGGTTGGCAAGGATACCGATATTATCATTGCCTCGGTGAAAGCGGTGCTGAACAGTGTAAACCGGTTGAGCAGATAAATTGATTGGTAACGCCGGTAAATTGCCCTGTCAGTCTGTTCCGAGCAGATAGATGATCAGGCCTGTTGCCGCCAGCCAGATATTGGTGATATTTGATACCGTAATGTTAAGGATGGCGGCAACAGGCCTGTTTCGTTTTAGCAGGGCAATACACGATTTCAGCTCTGGCCAGCTGGTAAGGGTTGAGAGTACCAGAAAACCGATAACCCCTTTGGGAGCATGTGATGCCTCGGCTGCCTGGCTGACTACCGAATCGAGAAAATACCCGGCGACAGCAAGCAGCAGAATTGCGGGAACAAGTGAATAGCGCGGTTTAAAGAGAATATCACTCTCTTTTTCGGCAAAGGCTTTGACCTCTTGCGGGCGGATATAAAAAAGAATACCGGTAACAACGATTGCCGGCAATAGCCAGAGGAAATAGTCCTGTTGGTTGAGACAAAAGAACGATCCGGCAAAACCGGCGGTAAGAAGACAGGTCGTTACACTGTACGTTGGGCAGGTTGAGACCATCTGCACGAATTTTCCGCTAACAAGGGCTGCGACCACGAGCAAAAGAGGGTTCATGAAATTTGACCCGAGCGGGGTGGAAGCGGCAAAGATGATGTCACCAGCGACAAGCCCTGCTATAAGCACGATCGCCTCCGGGCCATTGGTGATAAAACCGGTAATGGTGCCGATACCTCTTGTTTTTTTCAGACATTCGATAATGATTTCAATAGCAATGGTAATGACAAACATCTCGATGATAATCATTACCGCGCCATAGACCGCTGTTGTCAGCTCACCATCAAAGGCCAGGGCACTGCCGCAAAAAAACGCGATTACCAGAATCCAGGAGAGAATATCGAGTGTATCAACACTGTTTTTCAGAAAATTTTTCACGTTGTTAAGAACAATATCATAGGGATATTAGAGAAGCTGGGTATGGACGAGAAAATCGCGGATTCGCTCTCTTGTTGGAACAAGCATTGCCAGCCTGTTTTCTCCAATACGAAGGGTCGGGATCATGGTTATGCCGTCGCGGCGGAATCTGCGGGGAGATGTGGCAATATCTACTGTCTGAATTTCCACTTGAGGATGGCTGGTGAGAAGTTCTTCGAGATATTTCCGGGTCAGATGACATCGCGGACAAAGCGCCGATTTGTAGAGGAGAAGGACCATGTTGTTTTTTTATTATTGTCATTTTTGCAATACTGTCTGAGTATTATCATATTTTCTTGCAGGTTTCTACAGGTAGCTTTGGTTTACTTCTCTATGGTGTCTGTATTTTTTCTGGAGATTTTTTATCGATAGGTCTGAACGACATTCGTGCAAGACCGGAAAAGTGCTGTTTCTTTGCTTGCGGCATAACCGGAGTTATAGTACCTAAACGTGATGGTAACGAACTCCTGGTTATGTCGGTCAACTTCTTTGAATATCCGGAGATGTTCAATTAAATCAACAGACACCTTGTCTTCTCTTTTTCTGCTATATGGTCTTTTCATCAATTTCATTTCTTTTCTTTTTTTTGCCGGCGGTATTACTGCTCTATCTTTTGTCCGGGCGGTACCGGAATGCCATTCTGCTGCTTGCCAGCCTGTTTTTTTATTTCTGGGGTGAAGGTGTTTTCCTGCTGGTAATGGTGCTTTCAATCGGGACAAATTTTGTCTGTGGCAGTTTGATGGTCAGCGATGGAAAACGTCGAGAAAAGGCGCGATATATCCTTGGCCTTGCCCTTATTATCAATTTTTCACTGCTGGCCCTGTTCAAGTATGCGTCTTTTCTTGCAGATAATATAAACATACTCCTTGCTGGTCTTGATCTTCCCCTTATAAAAATCGAACCGACCCATCTGCCCATTGGCATCTCTTTTTTTACTTTTCAGGCTGTTTCATACCTGATCGATATTTACCGGGGCGAGGTGCGGCCCCAGAAAAATATTGTTCGTCTGGCATTGTATATCTCGCTGTTCCCGCAGTTGATCGCGGGTCCGATTGTCAGATACCGTGATATCGCTTCTGATCTTTTTTCCAGAGAATTCAGCGGCGAAAATGTTGCGAGCGGTATCCGCCGATTTATTTATGGCTTAAGCAAGAAAGTTCTGCTGGCCAATCCCCTTGCCGTTAGCGCAGATACCATCTTTGCCCTCCCGGTATCAGGACTGACCACACCAGTTGCCTGGCTGGGCGCGATCTGCTTTTCCCTGCAGATCTATTTTGATTTTTCCGGCTATTCCGATATGGCTATTGGCCTGGGGCGTATGTTTGGTTTTCGGTTTCTGGAAAATTTCAACTATCCCTATATCTCAAAATCGATTCAGGATTTCTGGAGGAGATGGCATATCTCGCTGTCATCGTGGTTTCGCGATTATCTCTATATTCCGCTTGGCGGTAATCGGGCCGGAACCCTGCGAACGGGTATACATCTCTTTATTGTCTTTTTTCTTTGCGGGCTCTGGCACGGCGCCAGCTGGAGCTTTGTCTGCTGGGGACTGTATCACGGCTTTTTTCTGGCGCTGGAAAGAACTGTGGTCGGCAGTCTTTTCGCAAGGATATGGGATCCGGTTCGCCATGTCGCTGTCCTGATCATCGTTATTGTCGGCTGGGTCATCTTCAGGAGTGAGACCCTGACAGACTGTGGCCAGTATCTGGCGGTGATGTTTCGTCTGGATAATATATCCGATCCGCAACTGATCGATTTCTATCTGGATAAAAAACTGATCTGGGAATTGACAGCAGCGGTTATTTTTTCCACACCGGTTGTGGCTGTGTTGAAAAAACAGTATCTGCGCTGTAGAATTTCTTCTGCAGGGCAAATCATGGCTGCTTTTTATAAGGTTTTTTTTGAAAGCATACGGCTGTGCACGATTGTTATCCTCGCCTACTTTGCGGTGATAAGTCTTGCTGCAGACGTATATAACCCGTTTATTTATTTCAGGTTTTAACTGAGATGGCTGCTGGTACTCCACGAATAGAGAAAGGCTTTACTGGTGTCACTATTGTCTTGTTCTGTGTCCTGATTTTTGCCCCCTCTCTGGTTATGATGTTTTCCGAGAGAGAAAAATGGTCTTTTGCGGAAAAACGAAGTCTTGCCGTTATGCCTATCCTGCCGCAAACCTTGTCAGGGATTTCCGGGTATTTTTCAGAGGTAAACGAGTATCTGCAGGATCATTTTGGCTTTCGTGATTTTTTTATTCGCAGATATCAGCGTGAACTGGCAAAAAGATTTGATACAGCCGGGATAAATTCAAAAGTAATCAGGGGAATTGATGGCTGGCTCTTTTTTGACTATTTTGGGCTTATCGATGATTTTTTTGGTCACATTCCCCTCAGTGACAGGGAGCTGGATTTATGGATAGCGGCAATTGATAAAAGGCAGCAATGGCTCGCACAACGGGGAGTGCGATATCTGCATGTTATTGCTCCAAACAAGCAGTCGATCTATCCGCAGTATTTGATGAAAAACGCGAAACAACTGCAAGGTGTAACAAGATTGCATCAGCTGCAAAAACGTTTGTCCATATCGTCTCCGGATTATATTGTTGATATCTCTTCTCCCCTTGCCATAAGGGCAAATCAACAGCAGTTGTATTTTAAAAAGGATTCACACTGGAACAGCAAAGGCGCGTATTTTGCCTATCTGGAAATTATCAAAAAATTTTCCCGGTGGTTTCCGGCGCAAAAATTCAGATCTGATTTTGCCTTTGATGCGGATATAGTGGGTATCGGCGGTAACCTTGGCCATGGTGGAGATCTTCTTCACATGATTGGTCTTGACGATACCACAGATCTTGTGCCGGTGCTGAAATCTTACCGGAAATGCGCGACAAGGGATTCGCTTGAAAAATACGCCCTTTCCACTATCACCTCTTCTCCCCTGACCGCTTCATTCAGAACTGTATGCGGCGAAAAAAAATTACGGGCGGTTGTCTTCCGGGACTCTTTCTTTTCCCAGATGGAACCGTTTTTTTCCGAGAATTTTAAGGAAGTACTCTATTTATGGAAAAGATATGACCAGAAAAATCTCGAAGAAATTCTCAGATTCTGGCGCCCGGATATCGTTATGGAGATGACGGTAGAAAGACATGCCTTTGATTTTCTCCGCACTGATTTAAGTGGCGGAAGGTAAAGGGTGTCCTCGATGAGTTGAATAAATTCTTACGAACCAGCCGACTCTGAAAAGGCAGTGAACATTCTGCAATGATTTAATCAATGAGCTTTCTGTATACGCGTCTGTAATTGAACCTGAAGTGTGAATATATTGAGAGAAGAAGCCATATATCAACATTCTGATATCAAAATGGATACTGCCGTTTCAGACTGGAAATTTATTGATTCGATGGATACCCGTATATTTGGTAATCCATACCATATGAAATTGCAGCCGGGCTTTGAGATGGTCGTTCTTGATTTTGTCTCCGGCCCGGCTTCAAAGCAGGTGTTTCTGCTGGATGCCTCTCCGATTGAACTGAGTTTTCATCTGAAAGGGCATGGGACAGGGGAGATCTGTTATGGCCTGCGGCAGAAGGAAGAGGTGGCGATCGGCCCAGATATGGCTGTTCTGTCCTATTGCCCGGGGACAAAATGTACCACACTCATCCCGGCAAATGAGGTTGTGAAGGTCTTGCATATCTATATGACTGCTGAGACCCTGGCGGCACTGTTTTGTTCTGAATCAGATCTCCTTCCCCGTCAGCTCCAGCCTCTTCTTCAATGCCCTGATGCTGGAGCTGGAGAAAACAGCGCGCCCTTTTATCTCTGTTCCCCGATCAGTCCGCGAGCCTGTATGGCCCTGCAGCAGCTCTTTTCCTGTCCTTTTCACGGGGCAATAAGAAGGGTATATATGGAGGCCAAGGCGATGGAACTTGTCGCTTTGCAGATGGCGACAATGACCAGTAATTTCTGCAGGAAATCCTCTCCATTAAAAAAACAGGATGTGGAGCGTATTTATGCTGCCAGGAGCATCCTTTTGCAAAATATGGATCATCTTCCCACCCTGGCAGAACTTGCCCGCAAGGTGGGATTGAACCAGACCAAACTCAAGCAGGGCTTTCGCCAGGTTTTCAATACCACGGTTATCGGATGTGTTAATGAATACCGTCTGGATCAGGCGCGAGAGATTCTGGCGCGGGGAGAGCTGACCGTTTCCGAGGTGGCCTATCAGCTGGGATTTTATGATCCAACCCATTTTATCCGTCACTTTAAAGCCAGATTTGGTGTAACGCCCGGAGCCTGGGCAAAAAACCGGCAATCTTTCTGAGGTAAACGGCGCCGGAATTGTCGCCATGGTATCTGCCGTATATCTCCATACAAAATATACTGAAAAAAATTCCTCCTGTCCTATGTGAAAACAGTTGTTACCAGATAGTGTTATAGGCGGCAAAGATTTTATACGGTTGATAACATTATCCATTTTTCACAATAAGGAGAAACAATGTTTGTGGATAAAAAGTATTCGGTTTTTCTCTCTCTTTTTGTAATCACGCTTGCCGTTCCCCATTTCAGTGCTGCGGCAGAAGATTCGGCCACACAACTTGCGCCCGTTATTGTTACCGCCGAAAAAAAGACGGAAAATCTGCAGGATGTTCCGCTTAGTGTGACCGTTTTTTCAGAGCAGCAGATTGAGGATGCAGGGCTTACAACCATTCAGGATATTTCCCGGCGCACACCGAACCTGTTTATTGCCAACTGGGGATTTCGCGGCAACTCCTTTGTCTTTACCAGAGGAATTGGTGCCATTGTCAATGATCCTGCCATCGGATTTTATGTCGATGATGTCAATTATATGGATTCCAGGATATTTGATATCCCGCTGTTTGATATTGAACGTATTGAGGTTCTGCGCGGCCCTCAGGGGACACTCTATGGGCGCAGTAGCCTTGGTGGTGTTATCAATATCATTACCAGAAAACCGACCAACAGAGAAGATTATGGCATTTCCCTTGGCGCAGGAAGTGAAAATTCCCGGGAAACCAGTATGTATATAAGGACACCTCTTATTAAAGACCGGCTGTTTCTTGGCGTTTCAGGAGACTGGGCAGCGCGTGATGGCTTTCATAAGAACGATTTTCTGGATGAGGATGTTGATTATCGGGAAAATTTTCAGGGTCGTGTTCAGCTGCGCTGGCTCCCTTCAAGTGAGATGGATATTACCGCAGCCATTTCTGGTGAACGTATTGATGACGGCGTCTTCCCGCTTACTGATATGGGGGCCGCCGAGAGCCGGCCGCACCATGTCGCTTACAATTATAAAGGAGAGGACAACAGGGACAGTCTGGGCAGCTCGCTGCGAATCTCCTACGATATGCCCTGGTGTCGCCTGATCTCTGTTACCGCTCTGCGCAGCTATGATGACGATGTTGACAATGATCAGGATTTTACGCCTGTGGATATTGTCGTCGCCAGGGAAAAGGTTGATGACCGCCAGTTCACCCAGGAACTTCGTCTGCACTCTCTGGAAAAAGATAAACGCTTTCAGTGGATTATGGGAGCATATCTCTATGCCAAGGATCAGGATCATCTGCTGGAGCTGCATTTTAAAGAGGCTGCTGCCAGCATGGAGTTGGTTCCAATGGCGATGAGCAGTGTGGCGGATGCGACAAAAGAGACCAGGGGTTGGGCACTATTTGGCCAGGGGACCCTCTCTTTTTGGGATAACTTTGAGCTGCTGGCAGGATTGCGGTATGAAAGGGAGAAAAACAGTATTGACCGGGTCTCCCATATTGTCAGCGGTGGACAGACGGTACCGGGAATGGATACTGTTTTAGAATCAGATAAGGAAAAAGGGGTTATTCTGCCCAAAGTCCAGCTCTCATATGCGATCAACCCGGAGCTGATGGTCTATGGCAGTGTGGCCAGGGGGTATCGCAGCGGTGGTTTTAATACAGATTTTACAGATATGGCAGATCTCTCCTTTGCCCCTGAATACAGCTGGAATTATGAATCCGGTATCAAGTCATCCTGGTTCGATAAGCGCTTGATTGTTAATGCGGCATTTTTCTATATCAATCTGGAAGATCAGCAGATCACCAATGTTCTCTCCTCTGCCTCCACTGTGATTCGTAATGCCGGTAAATCAAGAAGTACAGGTTTTGAACTGGAAGGTTCCGCGCTTCTCGGTGATGGTTTCCAGGTGCCGGGGCTGGACTATGCCGGCAACAGCACTCCTCTGGTGCCGCGATCAACCTGGCATCTGGGGGCGCAATACAGCTTTCTGCTGCTGGAGAATTTTCCATTTTTCGGGCAGGGGCAACCTCTGTTCTGGATAAACCGGGCCGAAATTCAGGGGGTTGGTAAATTCTACTGGAATGATGCCAATACGCTTTATCAGGATCCCTATGAGCTGGTGAATCTGCGTTCCGGATTTGAAACGGAAAATTTTGCCGTTACCTTCTGGGTCAAAAATCTTTTTGATGAACAGTATAATGCGGTGGCCTTTGCCTTTGCCGGTTCCTCAGCCATTGCCCAGGCAGGGGATCCCCGTCAGTTTGGTCTGACGCTGAAGCTGCGTTTTTAGGGGGCTGCCTTTGTCTTCTGTTGATATCTGGACATAGGAGAGAATGTGCCATAGCCATATGTTTTTGCGGGGATAAATTCTTACCAACAGGGTTTATCCGAAACATGGTTTGAAGACAGACGTTAATATCCCGAAGTTCCGTGTTTCATCCTTTGTTATGGCTGAAGGCTATCTGGTCCAGCTATGCTGGTTTATCTTGTAACGTAAAACGGAAAATTATTGGGTCCCTGTTTATTCTATGGCAGAAAATTGGAAATGGTCGATCAGAGATGTGATCACGCTGGCCTTAATGACGATGTTTCTTATCGTTATTCAATTTGGCGTCAATATGGTCTGTATGATCAATAATTTTATCAGTATGGTATTATCGGTTGGAATCACGATGTTCCTTTGTGCTCCGGTATACTTTTTAATGGTCAACCGGGTGCACAGGCATTTTGTCTCTCTGATCTATATGACACTGCTGGGCATCATCTTTCTGCTGATGGGAAACTGGTTCCTGCTGCCCTGGTTTTTTGTTGTCGGCCTTATT
>PDWJ01002789.1_pt1 | contig 17719 bp, 14 predicted proteins | sample 1430881 | NCBI WGS metagenome assembly PDWJ01 (sample SAMN01162460, study PRJNA174530) | Oral metagenome, whole genome shotgun sequencing project. | biome: Marine environment; feature: Marine mammal; material: Swab sample of the gingival sulcus; isolation source: swab sample of gingival sulcus...
AATTTTAAAAATCGCTTCCTCTGCCGTAAGAAAATGTGTAACCCGGCCAGCTGATATGGTGGGAAGGGTAGGAGCAGCGGAGTTTGGTGTGCTGATGCCAAATACGCGGATTCAAGGGGCGGAGCATGTTGCTAATGCTATTTATGACAATGTGGCTAGCAAGCCTTTGAATATTGGTATTTGCAGTATGTCTGTTAAAGTTTCGATAGTCGTTTTGTCAAGATTGCCAAATACTGATGTCAACGGTGAACAGTTTTTAGAAGAGGCTAAAGAAAGGCTGATATCTATTTCTGAAAATGGTGGTAATCGTATTGTGTATTTTGATGGCGATAAAGCTTACTGATCTTCAGAATTTGTTACCCAGTCATCGGGAACAACGAATAAACGTTTTTTTTCCTTACCAGATACGCTGACAATAATGACAGTTGGCCTTTCAATCTGATTTTTTTTCAACTGCTTTTTAAGCTCGGCAAATGAAGCTGAATCAGTATGTTTTAATGTCAGCCATTCGTCTTTGCCGGTTAGGTGAAATTTTGCTTCAAGGTAAATGGATCGGTAGATGGCCGTGGGTTTTAATGCTAACAATTCGCTGACGGTATACCAGACGCCTTGAGGATGTTGTCTATGCAGTGCGTTTAATAAGTGTTCTGATGGATTGGGCTGATGCTGGTAGGGGTAAAAGATTCTGCCTTTAACAAAAATAATGCGTTTATCAATTTTTATATGGCTTTTTGCTAGTGTTTCCTGTGCAGCGGGTTTATCAGAAAGCTGAATTTGCTTTTCAATTAAATGACTGGTTTTTATATCCAGACGATCTTTTTTTCCAGGGCCGTGAAAACTGTGGAGCGAGTTGCACGGGCTGACGCCAAGATAGAATTTAACAGCCACTTCGCAGTGGATTACTTCATTGTTTTGCTTGTCTTTAATAATAAAATCAAACTCGCCGATAGTTTTTTTGTTTTCCTCTACTTTCAAGTTATGGTCGATCAGTTCGAATCTGTTTTGATGGGTCAGCCAGAATGTAATAAGCCGTTCAAAATACAGACCAAGACGTGCATTGTCAGCATCCAGCGCCTTTTCCAATTTTTCAGGTGTTTTATCCATTAATTTCAATGTGTCCAGAAAACTAATAGCAATAGAGCGGCATTCTGCCGATGTAATCGACCTGAAATTTTTTCCAGAAACATTTAAAAGTGGCGTGCTGTGGAGCGTCCAGGCCAAATCACGAACCAAAGGATGTTTAAATTGATCAACAAAGCGCTGGGTATCGTTTAGCATCAAGTGTTTTTTGTCGGATAAATAATACAGAATACCTGGAACAAGGCCGGCGATAGCGCCATAAAGATGGCTGTCAGTTGCGACCTGGCCACCAATTAATTCTTCAGTGGTGCTGGATGCTCCGCCATTTATATATTCAAATAAAAATTTCCCTAACAGGAAGGCTAAAAACAGGATCGACAGGCCAGGGGTTTGATTGATACCAATAATCACACTGGCCACCAGCACACCATAGATGGCACCGGATAAGCCCACATAGGAATATATTTCAGGGTTAAGAAAATGGATGCCGAGCCCGACGGCGGTGGCCGAGGCCAGTAAGATAATGATTTCACGAGCAGGTGTGACTTCAGTGCGAAAGCTGAATATAACAAACGCATATCCGGCGAAATTCAGCAGGGTATGATTGAAACTAAGATGAATGACCTGGCTGGAAAAAATTCTCCACCATTCCCCTTGAGCTATAGGCTGATGTTTCAGGTCGAGAATTTCTTTGGCTTCAGTGGGCAGCAGGCTTAATAACAAAATGCTGCTTAATATCAGCACTGAGAACCACCAGGTGTGTATAAAGCTATTAATGGTTTTCAAATTAAACCATTCCACTGGTAATGATTATTTTCGTCATTATAACGGGTGCCAGTTTGTTAAATGCTGGCACCCGTTTTTTACAGGCACTTATTTTCTCGGCGAAAGCTTACCTGACTAAAGCTTCGCTATTTTGTTTTTTTGCTCCTGAAGTTTGCTGAGTGCGGATTTGGCATCTTCCATTTTTGCCTTTTCCTTATCAACAACAGCTGCGGGTGCTTTATCAACAAAGTTTGGATTCGATAGTTTTTTCTCAACACGGCTGACATCATTGCTGAGTTTTTCGATTTCCTTGTTCAGGCGCGCAACCTCGGCTTCCACATCAATCAAACCGGCCATGGGTACCAGCACTTCCATGTTGCCAACAAGTTGAGTGGCGGACATGGGGACTTCATCGCCCGAATTTAGCCAGTTAATGGCTTCAAGTTTTGCCAGTGATATTAAAAACTGCTGATTATCCTGGTAGCGGCGATGATCTTCGCTGTTACCATTGTTCAGCAATACCGGGATCTGTTTAGCGGGGGAAATGTTCATTTCACCGCGGATATTGCGTACGCCTACAATAACGCCTTTAACCCATTCGATATCGGCAATCGCCTGCTCATCGATTTTTTCTGTTTCACCAACGGGGAAAGGCTGCTTCATAATGGTGTTAGTGCCTTTCAGGTCAGCGTTCACCATCGGTGCAACCACCTGCCAGATTTCCTCGGTGATAAAGGGCATCATTGGGTGGGCAACACGCAAAATGCTTTCCAGGACACGTAACAGTGTTTGTCGGGTGCCGCGTTTTGCCGCATCACTGGCGGTATCCGAGTTTAGAATCGGTTTTGATAATTCCAGATACCAGTCACAGTATTCATTCCATACGAATTCATAAACGGCTTGCGAGGCGTGATCGAAACGATATTCTTCAATCGCCTTGCTTACCTGCATCTGGGTTTGCTGCAGGCGTGACACGATCCAGCGATCAGCCAGGCTTAGTTCCACCGCGTTGCCAGTTAAGCCGTTATCCTGGCCTTCGGTGTTCATTAATACATAGCGGGCGGCGTTCCAGATTTTGTTGCAGAAATTTCGGTAGCCTTCCAGGCGGCTGATATCGAATTTTATATCGCGGCCAGTGGCGGCCAGCGATAAGAAAGTAAAACGCAGCGCATCGGTGCCGTAAGAGGCAATACCTTCTGGGAAGTGCTTGCGAGTTTGCTTTTCGATTTTTGTGGCAAGTTTGGGCTGCATCATGCCGCCGGTGCGCTTTTTAACAAGGCTTTCCAGCTCAATGCCATCAATAATGTCTAAAGGATCGAGCACGTTACCTTTCGATTTCGACATTTTGTCGCCTTCGGCATCGCGCACCAGGCCGTGGACGTACACTTTTTTGAAGGGCACTTCATCCATGAATTTCAGTGTCATCATAATCATTCTGGCAACCCAGAAGAAAATAATATCGAAGCCGGTCACCAGTACGTCGCTGGGGTGGAAGGTTTTTAGCTCAGGGGTTTGTTCTGGCCAGCCCAGGGTAGAGAAGGTCCACAGGGCTGAAGAAAACCAGGTGTCGAGTACGTCTTCGTCCTGGTGTAGGGCGATATGTTCGTCAATATTATGTTGTTCGCGCACTTCTGCTTCGCTGCGACCAACATAAACCTTGCCTTCGTTATCGTACCAGGCGGGGATGCGGTGGCCCCACCAAAGCTGGCGGGAAATACACCAGTCCTGAATGTCGCGCATCCAGGCAAAGTAGGTGTTTTCCCATTGCTTGGGAACGAATTCAATGTCGCCGTTTTCAACGGCTTTGATTGCGGGTTCAGCCAGTGGTGCTACGCGAACATACCATTGATCAGTTAGGAAGGGTTCTACGACTACGCCGGAGCGATCACCATGTGGCACGGTTAACGCATGGTCGTCAATTTTTTCCAGCAGCCCGAGACTTTCAAATTCGGAGATGATTTTTTTGCGGGCGGCAAAACGATCTTCACCCCGGTATTGTTCCGGCAGTGTCGGGTCTACTTCCATATTGATGGTGCCATCGAGGTTGAAGACTTCGGCTTCTTCACGGATTGCGGCATCAATAGTAAGAATGTTTACCAGCGGCAGGTTGTGGCGTTTGCCCACTTCGTAATCGTTAAAATCGTGAGCTGGCGTGATTTTTACACAGCCGGTACCGAATTCCATATCCACATAATCGTCGGCCACGATAGGAATTTCACGATTCACCAGCGGCAGCATCACGGTTTTGCCGATAAGTGCCTGGTAGCGTTCGTCTTTCGGGTTGACTGCAACAGCGGTATCACCGAGCATGGTTTCCGGGCGGGTAGTGGCGACCACAATGTAATTTTTGCCTTCGGCGGTTGTTTCGCCGTTGGCCAGTGGGTAACGAAAGTGCCAAAGAAAGCCTTTTTCATCAAGGTTTTCTACTTCAAGATCTGATATAGCGGTGTGCAGTTTGGGGTCCCAGTTGACCAGGCGTTTGCCGCGGTAAATCAGGCCTTCCTGGTGAAGGCGGATAAAGACTTCCTGAACCGCGTTAGATAAGCCCTCATCCATGGTGAAGCGTTCCCGGCTCCAGTCTACGGATGAGCCAAGGCGACGAATCTGGCGGGTTATAGTACCGCCGGATGCTTCTTTCCATTCCCAGATTTTGTCGAGAAATTTATCGCGGCCCAGATCGTGGCGGGTTTGGTTTTGGGCTGCCAGTTGGCGTTCAACCACCATTTGGGTGGCGATACCGGCGTGATCGGTGCCCACCTGCCAAAGGGTGTTGTGGCCTTTCATTCGATGGTAGCGAATCAGGCAATCCATAATGGCATTGTTAAAACCGTGGCCCATGTGCAGGCTGCCGGTAACATTGGGAGGCGGAATCATGATGCTGTAAGGGGCACCTTCGCCACTGGGTTTAAAGTCGCCGTTGTTTTCCCAAGTTTGGTACCATTTGGTTTCGATGTCGCTAGGATTGAAGGTCTTTTCCATGCCGGTGATTCTTTTCGCAGTTAAAAAAGTCAGTTAAAAAACATAGTGTGAAATCAGCCGCGTAGTATACCTGCTTGATGATGTTTTTTCGCGGGGATTCGTTACTTCTGGGTGTTTTTTCCGTGCTTGTTCAGGTACTCGTCTATCTGTTGTTCCAGGCGTTTACGCAATTCTGCTTCAATTTGCGGGATGAACTGCTGAATGACTTCATCCACCAGCTTGGATGCCATTGGGTGAATGGCCTGGTATTCCACGCTGTCGGTACTGTCTTTCAGGGTTGTGGTGTGCTCATTGCCGTGTTGCTCGGCTGATTCACTGAGTGTGGGAACGTCTTCCACAAAGCTTTTTAGTACGGGTAAGTCATCAAGCCCTTGAGGCAGGGTCAGCTCTTTATTATGAACGCCGGGCCTGTTAAGCAGGCCGCTGAGATCTTCAAGATCATTAAGGAGGTCTGTTTTATTGCTTTTCGAGCCGGGTTTGCCGCGTTCTTCTTTCATGGCCATCATTCCAGGTTAGCGTTTGCTGGGTTTGATGTTGTGTGTATTTAAAGGGTAGCCCCTTTCTTTGTAGAATCGGTAATTCTGTCGGCTCTTTGTTCGTTGCTCCATGTTTCCCGGCACGATTTCAGCTACCCGGTGAAAACGGCTAAAAAAGTCGGGTATGCTGTCGGCCAGGTTAATCAGAACTTCACCGTGATATTCGGGAAGCGCTTGCCATCCTATCAAAATCGGGCTGTTATCGGCGGCACTGGCTGGCGTTACGTTGTTTTGGGATGTAGCGCTTTCGGAAAGCCTGCTGTGGGGAATAAAGCTGGCATCGTCCAGCTGCCAAAGCGTTTCGTCGACTTGTCGGCATTGCGTTTCATTGGCGCAATGCACGTAAATTTTGTGGCCAAGGCGGTACACTTTTTCAATCAAACGGCAGGTGTAACGCACAGGCTCAACTTGGGTGTCGTCGGGCAATATGTAGAAATCTATCTGTGTCAAACGGGGCTCCTCATTGTGAAAAGCCCTGTTGTACAGTGTTAACCCTTTTGGATAGGTCTGTCATGGTCAGCTGGCAGTTTTGCGAAGCAGGTAGTCGGTTAACAGTGGCACGGGCCTGCCGGTAGCGCCTTTCATTGGGCCGCCTGTATACCATGCAATGCCGGCGATGTCTAAATGTGCCCAAGGGTATTTGTGGGTAAATTTCGACAGGAAACAGGCTGCGGTAATGGTGCCGGCATTTCGTCCGCCAATATTGGCCAGGTCGGCATAGGGGCTTTCCAGTTGTTTATGGTGTTCGTCCCACATGGGCAGTTGCCAGGTTTTGTCTCCGGTAAATTCGGCGGATGCTTTTATATTTTCGATAACTTCGTCGTTGTTGCCGATAACAGCGCTGCCATGGGTTCCCAGTGCTACTAGAACGGCTCCGGTAAGGGTGGCCTCATCAATCACTGAAGCGGGTTTGTATTTTTCGACATAGGTTAAAGCATCACACAATACCAAACGGCCTTCGGCATCGGTGTTGAGAATTTCTACGGTTTGACCGGACATGGTTTTAACAATGTCGCCAGGGCGGGTGGCTTTGCCGCCGGGCATGTTTTCTGCGGCTGTTACCACACCGATGATATTGGCAGCAGGTTCCAGTTTCACAATGGTTTTCATGGTGCCGAAAACAGAAGCGGCACCGCACATATCAAACTTCATTTGATCCATGCCTGCACCGGGCTTAAGGCTGATTCCGCCGCTGTCAAAGGTAATGCCTTTACCCACGATGACGTGAGGCCGTTCATTCTGTTTGCCGCCTTTGTATTCCATAATGATCAGCTTGGCAGGTTGTTTGCTGCCTGCGCTGACCGATAACAGCGCACCCATTCCCAGGGATTTCATTTCTTTTTCATCAATGATTTTCACGCTTAATTTTGGCGATGCTTTGGCCAGTTTTTGGGCTTCTTTAGCTAAATAGCTGGGGTGGCATACATTACCTGGCAGGTTACCCAGATCACGGGTGTAGTCCATGCCTTTGGCAACAGCGTTAGCGATTTTTGCACCGCTTTGTGTGATTTTTTTGTTGCCTTTATCTGTAATCAGCAGAGCAATCTTGCTTAGCTTAACCGGCTTTTTGTTGCTTTTGCTTTTGTAGTGATTAAATGTGTAGCACTGTGCCGCCGCAGTCTCGCCAATCTGACGGGCCTGCCAGGCGTGATCCCGATCAATCACCTGAACACCATCCAGTGCAATCGCCAGATCTTTGGCCTGGGTGCTTTTAGCAAGGCTAATCACTTTGCTGATCGCGTTGCGAAAATTCTCGGGTGTGGTTGCTCCCTGTTTGCCTAGCCCGAATACAATCAAGCGCGGTGTTTTCAGATTACCGACAGGTGCAATCAGTGCAGCGCTGCCTGCAGATGTTTTGCATTCACCCAGATCCAGGCAACGGGTAATGACATTGCCCGTAAGATCGTCGATTTGTTTGGCCTGGTCAGTCAGTGCTGGTTCGCTGAATACTGGAACCGCCAGAATGCCGGCTTTGGTTTTTTCAGGCAGGGTAGATTTTACAACTAAATCCATAAGTAGGGCTCCGCAAGACAAATCGGTTCGTTTATTAGATAATGGTGACTATGCTTACAACAGTGTAATGATTCAAGTGAAAACCGCCAGCATTGGTTTAATTCTTCTTTAAAGCGCAGTTAGTTAATGGTTATTTATCGTTATTTATCAAGACAACTTTTTGCCACCACTGTCGGTGTTGCCAGTGTGCTGGTGATGATTTTAGTGTGTGGTCGTTTTATTAAATATCTGGCTGAAGCGGCATCTGGAAGAATCAGTAGCGATGTGGTTTTTTTGGTGATGGCTTATCGGTTGCCGGGCTTTCTGGAGTTGATTTTACCGTTAGCGTTGTTTTTGGGAATACTGCTCGCCTATGGGCGCATGTATTTGGAAAATGAAATGGTGGTGCTGGAAGCCTGCGGTGTGAGCCAAACCAGACTGGTATATTACACGTTGATTCCTGCGCTTTGTTTAAGCGCCGTTGTTGGTTTATTCAGTTTATATGTTGGCCCTATGGGTGCGGCTGAATCGGTACAGATTTTAGAAGAGCAAAAGCGCAAATCCGGCCTGGAAGTTTTAAATCCTGGCCGCTTTTATGCCTCTAAGGATGGTCGCACAGTTACCTATACCGAACAGGTATCCAGTAGAACTTCCTCTATGGAAAACCTTTTTATTGTCAGCTACGACGAAAAAGATTCGCAAACAGTAGCGCTGCTTTCTGCCGGTGAAGGTCGTTATCGGGTAGATGAGTCCACAGGTGCCAGATACCTGGTGCTTTCCAATGGTACCCGGTTTGAAGGTTCGCCAGGGCAGGCGGATTTTAATCAGGCATCTTATGGGCAGTATGAAATTAAAATCGAAGAGCAAAAGCCCTACGACCCCAACCAGGAATTTGAAAACAGAACAACACTGGATTTGTGGCAGCAGGATTCACCGCAGGCAAGAGCGGAGCTTCACTGGCGAATTTCTGTACCTTTGCTGGTGCCTATCGTGGCATTTCTGGCAGTACCATTAAGTAAGGTAAACCCTCGCCAAGGACGCTATTTAAAACTATTACCTTCAATCGTGATTTATCTGGCGTACCTGTCTTTGTTGCTGGCAGGGAAAAACGCGATAGCCAAAGGCAAAATAAACGATGATTTGGGTTTAATCTGGATTCATCTGGTGTTCTTTCTGTTCGCCTGTGTGGTGCATTTCTGGCCCAATTTAAGGCTGTGGGTACGCAAGCAGCGGGCCGCTAAAACCTTGTCGCAGCAGGGAGGTGGTGTATGAAACTGCTGGATGGATACATAGCCAAAGCAGTTTTTTTTGCAGTGCTTGTAGTGTTATTGATTATCGTTGGTCTGGATGCTGTTTTTTCATTTGTGGCAGAGCTGGAAGAACTTGAAGCTGAATACCAGATTTTCCAGGCATTGAAATATATCGCGCTGACCATGCCGGGACGTATTTATGAATTTATTCCCATTGCCACCTTGATTGGCTGTTTGATTGGTTTGGGGGCGTTGGCCAACAATAGCGAATTAACCGTTATTCGAGCTTCTGGTGTGTCGGTGCTGCGGATTGTCTATGCCGCAGTGAAACCGGTTTTATTGTTTATTGTTGTTGCTCTTGTGTTAGGTCAGTTTGTGGTGCCGAATACTGAGCAGTATGCGCAAAGTGAAAGAGCCCGCCAGATTGATGGCTCTGATGCGTTAAGCTCCCGATACGGGTATTGGTTTAGAGATGATGATGCTTTTGTACATATTAATGCGATACAGCCCAATGGAGTGCTGTATGGTATTGCGCGTTTTAACTATCAGGCGCAGCAACTGATAGCGTCCGATTACAGTGAGCGTGCTTTGTTTCAGGGTGATCACTGGGTTTTGTTCAATGTGAGTGAAACTTCCTTTACGACAAATAGAACCAATGTTAAGCATCTTGATACATTGCGTTGGAACTCCGACATTACACCAGATTTTTTGTCGATAGTGGCACTTAAGCCGGATCATTTGTCTATTACGGGATTGCTCAGCTATGCTCGCCAACTGGCATCTCAGGGCTTGGAAAGTGGTGAGTATTATTTCGCTTTCTGGAAAAAGGTATTGCAGCCGTTTGCAACGGTGGTCATGGTGTTTATTGCCATTTCCTTTATTTTCGGGCCGTTGCGCTCCGTTACTATGGGGCAGCGAATTACAGCAGGTGTTGTGGTGGGTCTGTGCTTCAATTACGCTCAGGAACTGCTTGGCCACGTCAGTATTGTGTTTCATGTGTCGCCATTGATAGCGGCGGGCATCCCCATTGCCATATGCGGAGTGGTCGGAGTGCTGCTGTTGCGCCGGGTTTAGTGCCGGTTTAATAAAAGTTAAACCGGGTCTTTAGGAATTCGGCGGCTATCTCGAAAACGGTTTTTTTTGTTTTCTTCTTTAGGAATTACCAGCGTGCGAGTGCCGGAAATACGATCATGCCAGGTGTCGTTTGCGGCATCGAATAAACACCAGATATAACCAAGCCCGAATGCTGAGAGCGAAACAAACGCGCCACAAAAACGGGTGATGCATTTAACCGGGTGGGGCGGAGTGCCATCAAGGCGGGCATCAATCACTTTTAATCGCCAGGCACGCATCCCTAATGTCTGCCCGCCGTGCGTCCAGAACCAGTAGTAAAAAGTAAAGGTGGCGGTCAGCAGCATCGGAAACAGAGTGCTGGCAAGGTGGCTGGCATTTTCGGTGGATTCGATACCGAAAATCGCCGCATGGAGAAATCCTGTAGCAATCCAGATAGCCCACAACACCAGCATATCGTATACCATAGAAGCCAGCCGCCGCCAAAGAGGGGCTGATGGGCACTCGCTGTAGTGGGTAGGCTTGGGGGCGGATGCCGGCTTGGGCTGACCGCGATCATGCTTTTTCGAGCGGGATTTTTTGTTGGCTGAACTGCGCTTGGATTTGCTCATGATGGATTTGATGGTACCAGAGGCCGGACTCGAACCGGCACGCCCGTGAAGGCAACGGATTTTGAATCCGTCATGTCTACCAATTTCATCACTCTGGCACATAGGAAATCGTTAGGAGGCGCGATTATAACAATGCCAACGGGAAGGTCAACAAAACCTTTGCGCTCCACCCTTTCTGTGGGCGGCTAACAAACGTATAATGCGCCCCATTTGATGAACCCTTGGCGATATTTTGATTCCCTATGAAACGCAGTGATTTCCATTTCGACTTGCCGGATGAACTGATAGCCCGGTATCCAGCCGAGCAACGTGCTGGCAGCCGCCTGCTGTGTTTGGATCGTGCGCTGGGAGCAATCGCTGATCGTTCCTTTGTTGATATTGAAAACCTGCTCCAACCAGGGGATTTGCTGGTATTTAACAATACCAAAGTGATTCCTGCACGCTTATGGGGCCGCAAAGCTACCGGCGGCAAACTGGAAATACTGGTTGAAAGGGTGCTGTCGGAAACAGAGTGCCTGGCTCATATTCGATCCAGTAAATCGCCCAAGCCGGGGGCGGAGCTGTATATTGATGGTAGGCAAACCGCTGCTTTTACCATGGTGGCACGCGAAGGCGAGTTATTTCGTTTAAAAGCGGCCAGTGGTGATGTCATGTCGTTGTTGCAACAGTATGGCCATATGCCGCTGCCCCCCTATATTGAAAGAGCCGATGAGCTTTTAGATAAAGAGCGCTATCAAACGGTTTATGCCCAGCACCCTGGCGCAGTGGCAGCACCAACCGCGGGATTGCATTTTGATAATGATCTATTGTCCCGCCTGGAAAGCAAAGGCATTAAGCGGGCGTTTGTTACCCTGCATGTGGGTGCGGGTACTTTTCAGCCGGTAAGGGCTGATGATGTGCGCGATCACCAGATGCATGCCGAGTGGCTGGAAGTTAACCAGGAAACCGTGGCCCAAGTAGCGGCAACCAAAGCAGCAGGCAATCGGGTAATTGCTGTGGGCACCACCAGTGTGCGCTGTCTGGAAACCGCTGCCCAGTCCGGCGAGTTGCAAACCTACAGTGGCGATACCGATATTTTTATTTATCCGGGTTACCGCTTTCAGGTGGTTGATGGCCTGCTGACTAACTTTCATTTACCCGAATCTACCTTGATTATGCTGGTGAGTGCTTTGGCTGGCAGGGAATCAGTGCTGGCGGCTTACCAGCATGCGGTGGCACAGCGTTATCGCTTTTTCAGCTATGGTGATGCCATGTTGATTGCCAACGGGGTGGCAGATTAGGCGTGTTGCCCAGGCAACCGCAAAGAGAAAACTTATGAAATTCAAATTACTTGCACAAGATGGAAAAAGCCGCCGTGGACAGTTGTTGTTTGCTCGTGGTGTGGTGGAAACTCCTGCGTTTATGCCCGTTGGCACTTACGGCACGGTTAAAGGTATGCTGCCCAAAGATATAGAAGCAATAGGTGCACAGATTATTCTTGGCAATACCTTTCATTTAATGCTTCGCCCCGGTACTGGAATTATTAAAGAGCACGGCGATTTGCACGACTTTATGCAATGGCACGGCCCCATTCTGACAGACTCCGGCGGGTTTCAGGTGTTCAGCCTGGGTGAAATGCGCAAAATCACCGAGCAGGGCGTTACCTTTAAATCCCCAATAGATGGCAGCAAGGTGTTTATCGATCCGGAAATATCCATGCAGGTGCAGCGGGATCTGGGTGCGGATATTGTGATGATTTTCGATGAATGCACCCCTTACCCGGCCAGCGAACAACAGGCTCGTGATTCCATGGAACTATCGTTGCGTTGGGCTAAGCGCAGTAAAGATGCCCACGGTGATAACGCTGCGGCACTGTTCGGGATTGTGCAGGGCGGTATGTATCCGCATTTGCGTGAAGAATCGGTTAATGGCCTGAAAGCCATTGGTTTTGATGGTTATGCCATTGGTGGTTTGTCGGTAGGCGAACCCAAGGAAGAGATGGTTAAGGTGCTGGACGGCCTTGAGCCCCATATGCCAGCCGACAGACCCCGCTACCTGATGGGGGTAGGCAAGCCGGAAGATATTGTGGAGGCGGTGCGACGGGGCGTGGACATGTTCGACTGCGTGATGCCGACACGCAATGCCCGAAATGGCCATTTATTCACCGAAAGCGGTGTTATCAAGATTCGCAATGCTATTCACAAGCACGACACCAGTCCGCTGGATGAAAATTGCGACTGCTACACTTGTAAAAATTTCAGTCGGTCCTATTTACATCACCTGGATCGCTGTAAGGAAATTTTAAGTTCTCAGTTAAACACCATTCACAACCTGCGACACTATCAAAATCTGATGAGTGGTTTGCGAAGCGCCATTGAACAGGGTACATTGGGCGGCTTTGTGGAAGAGTTCTACGCCAAGCTGGGCCGAGATGTGCCCCCACTTGATTGATGCCAGTGTGCTTGGGATGTGCCGGGTATGCGAGAGCAGCTTGAAAAGCTTAAAGCGTTTTAATTTATCCTTTTATTTCATTGAGTAATACGACCGAGGTAGTTATGAGTTTCTTTATTTCAGATGCAATGGCCGAAGCACCCGTAGCGGCGGCCCAGGGCGAAGTACCATTTTTTGCTAACCCTTTCTTTATGTTGGTGATCATGGTGGTGTTCTTTTATTTCTTTATTATTCGCCCGCAAAACAAGCGCAATAAAGAACACAAAGAGCTGATGAGCAGTCTGGGTAAGGGTGATGAAGTGGCACTTGCCGGTGGTATGCTGGGTAAAGTTACCAAAGTATCGGATGATTATGTGGTGGTGGAAGTGGCTGCCAATACCGAGATCCGGTTTCAAAAATCAGCGGTTACTAATACCTTGCCAAAAGGCACCATTAAAAACATTTAGTAAGTTGCTGACACGTCAGTAGTAGACATTTTCAGAACAAAACAACACAGGCCGAGTCCATATGCTCAATCAATACCCCTTATGGAAATACCTGGTGATCGTGTTTGTGGCGGTAATAGCGGTGCTATTTGCAATGCCCAACCTGTATCCAGATGATCCAGCCATACAAATATCCGGTGCAACCGCAACCACCGAGGTGGATTTGCTTGCTGTTGATAAAGCAAAAACAGCCTTACAAAAAGCCAATATTGAAGTTAAAGCGTTTGAGCAGAAGGGTAAATCCACCATGTTCCGTTTTAACGACACCGCCAGCCAGTTAAAGGCAAAAGAAGTGGTGCAAAGCGCTCTGGGTAAAAAGTTCGTGGTGGCTTTGAACCTGGCAGGCAATACACCGGATTGGCTGGTGAGCATTGGCGCAACCCCCATGAAACTGGGCCTGGATTTGCGTGGTGGGGTTCACTTTGTATTGCAAGTGGATATGCAAAAAGCATTAAAAACGCGCTTCGATGATTTTGTTTCTGACATAAAGCTACGTTTAAGGGAAGAAAAGCTTCGTTATAAAACGCCTTTTCAGCGCAGTGATGAAAACGGCACTATCAATATCGAGTTCCGTAGTGCTGAGGCGCTGGAGAAAGCCCATGAGTTATTACGCAAGGAATTTAGAGAGTTCACGGTTTTAAAAAATGAAAACTCCGATGCCTTTGTGTTGGGCTTAACCATCACCGATGAAGTGAAAAAAGAAATTACCGACTATGCCATTTCGCAAAACCTGACCAGCCTGCGTAATCGGGTGAATGAGCTGGGTGTAGCGGAACCAATAGTGCAACGCCAGGGTGCGGATCGTATCGTAGTGCAAATCCCCGGTATTCAGGATTCCGCAGCAGCAAAACGTATTATTGGCCGTGCGGCTAATCTGGAATTTCGCCTGGTAGATTGGGAAAGCGACCCCATGACCACCCGACGAGCTCCGCCAGATGCCGAGTTTATTGACTTTAAGGCGGAAAACCGCCCCGTGTTGTTGAAGAAAAAAGTCATCGTAACAGGTGATCGCGTTATTAATGCACAATCCAACTACGATGAAAATGGCCGCCCGCAGGTAAATATTGATCTTGATAGTGCTGGCGGTAAGCAAATGCTGAAAGCCACCAGTGGTCATATTAAGGATTCAATGGCTGTGGTGTTTATTGAATTAAAACCTGAGCCCCATACGGTAATGGAAAACGGTGTGGCCGTTGAAAAGATAAAAACCATTGAAGAGCGCAATGTGATTAATGTGGCTACCATACAGGCCGCGTTAGGTTCTAGCTTCCGAATTACAGGATTAGACAGCCCGGCGGAAGCTTCCGAGCTGGCATTGCTGTTGCGAGCCGGTGCTTTGGCCGCGCCTATGTATTTTGTGGAAGAGCGAACCATAGGGCCAAGTCTGGGTGCGCAAAATATAGAGTCGGGCTTTAAATCATTACTGCTTGGTTTTGCGTTAGTCATGGTGTTTATGCTGTTCAACTACCGCATGTTCGGGTTGGTGGCTAATGTGGCTTTGGTGATGAACCTGGTGCTGTTGTTTGCCTGTATGTCGATGATCCCGGGTGCAACCCTTACATTGCCGGGTATGGCCGGTATTGTACTGACTGTGGGTATGGCGGTGGATGCCAACGTGCTTATATTTTCGCGTATTCGCGAAGAACTGGCTGGCGGCTCAACACCCCAACAGGCAATTCATGCGGGTTATGAGCGAGCGTTTGTCACCATTCTTGATGCGAACATTACCACGTTGCTGGTAGCACTTATTTTGTTCCTGTTTGGCTCCGGCCCCGTTAAAGGTTTTGCGGTTACTCTTTCAATCGGTATTTTAACATCCATGTTTACCGCTATTTTTGTCAGCCGTGGCCTTATCAATCTGCTCTACGGCAGAAGACAATTAAAAACATTAAAAATTTAAAGGAGGTAATCATGAAGACACCCAATATTCAATTCATGTCTTATCGTAAGATTGCATTGGTTATCTCTGCGATAGTATTTTTACTGTCGATCGTTTCTCTTGCAACCAAAGGCCTGAGCTGGGGGTTAGACTTTACCGGCGGCACCCAGGTGGAAATTGCCTATGGTGAAGCGGCTGATGTAGATTTACTACGCGAGCAGTTAGCGGCCAGCGGATTTGATGATGCATCCGTGCAACACTTCGGTAAGCCAACCGAAGTGCTGGTACGTATCCAGCCTAAAGAAGGCGAAGACAGCGCCAAATTAGGTGATCGCGTTTTCAGTGCGTTGCAAAAATACGATGCCAGCGTTGTTAAAAATCGTATTGAATACGTGGGGCCGCAGGTGGGTGAAGAACTGCGGGATCAAAGCGGATCAGCCATGATTTTTGCACTGATTTTGATGCTGATCTACGTTACGTTCCGCTTCCAGTTCAAGTTTGCCGTGGGTGCTGTGATTGCGTTGTTCCACGATGTCATTATTGTCTTGGGCTTCTTTTCTGTGACCCAAATGGATTTTGATCTGACCGTGCTGGCGGCGGTACTGGCGGTTATCGGTTACTCGTTAAACGATACCATTGTCGTATCAGATCGGATTCGCGAAAATTTTCGCAAGCTGCGTTATGGCGAGGCGGAAAGCATTATCAATGACTCACTCAACCAGACCCTGGGCCGCACCCTGATTACCTCGATTACCACCTTGTTAGTGTTGGTAGCGCTGGCGCTATTGGGTGGCGAGCTGATTTATTCGTTTGCAGTGGCATTGATCGTGGGTGTCGGTATTGGTACTTATTCGTCGATTTATGTGGCAAGCAACGTGCTGTTGATGATGAATATTTCCCGCGAGGATTTTCTGGAACCGGAGCGCGACGAAGAAAACGAAATGCCCTGAATTAAAAAGGCCTTCTAGAGAGAAGGCCTTTTTGGTTTCCGTATGATCTTTCTTGCTACTTCTTCAAAGTATGACGGCAAATTGTTTGTAAAAATGGCTTAAACAGTTTGGGTGGGGCGCAGGCAATATCGCCGGTTTCCATGTGCTTCATGCCGCCTTTCAAATCGCCAACCAGTCCACCGGCTTCTTTAATTAATAAAACACCGGCAGCAATGTCCCACTTGTTCAGGCCAAATTCCCAAAATGCATCGTAACGGCCTGCGGCTACATAGGCTAAATCCAGCGCAGCGGCACCCTGGCGACGAATACCCGCTGTGGTAATGGCAAGATCCTGAAAGATGCCCATGTAAGCATCCAGAATACCGCGCTGATTGGGGCGGAAGGGGAAACCGGTGGCAACTAATGCCCCTTCAAGCTGTTTTTGGTCGGTAACACGAATGCGCTTGCCATTTAGCTGTGCGCCGCGCCCGCGTATGGCGGTAAATTCTTCCTGTTTTATGGGATCAACGATCACCGCCACTTCCAGCTGGCCTTTTACCTGAAGGGCAATGGAAATGGCAAAATGCGGGATGCCGTGAATAAAATTGGTGGTGCCATCTAAAGGGTCGATAATCCAGAGAAAATCTGCACCATCGTCGCTGCCGGGCTGGTGGCCGGTTTCTTCGCAGTAAAAGCCGTGGTTGGGATAGCGCTTGCGAATGGATTCGATAAGATTGGCTTCTGCTGCCTGATCTACCTTGGTAACAAAGTCGTTTGCACCTTTAGATTCAACATCGATCAGATCCACATCCTGAAAAGCTCTTTCAATGATTTTTGCTGTTTGACGGGCCGCAGAAAGAGCGGTGTTAAGCATTGGTTGCATGAGTGAATCACCTTGGTTTGAATGTAAAGGGTTGGATGGCTAACTGAGTTAGCGCCCCGACTATGTTGTAAAAGAACGGCTGAGTAATACCAGCAAGGGGCGCAATCATAGCAAAATTATGTATCAGGCAGTACAGCTTTGTTGCAATCTGCTACTATTGGCCGCCATTTTTAGCCAGTCAATAAAAGGTTGCCCTATGCTCAAACCCGAGAAAATCCGCATCGTGATGATCAATACCAGCGATTCTGGAAATATTGGTGCCGCTGCAAGAGCGTTGAAAACCATGGGGTTTGGGCGGCTTTATCTGGTGGAACCCAATGATTACCCCAGCGGAAAAGCCACTGCAAGAGCTTCCGGGGCGGCGGATGTGTTGCATCAGGCGGTGGTTACTCATACTTTGGATGAAGCTATTGAAGGGTGTCAGCTGGTGGTGGGTACCAGTGCTCGCATGCGCAGCATTCCCTGGCCGGTGATGACACCACGGCAGTTTACCGGGATGCTTGATAGCGAACCTGATGACTCTGAAGTTGCCATTATTTTTGGCCGTGAAAATTCAGGTTTAACGAATGAAGAGCTGCGTCGCTGTCAGTACCATATATCGATTCCAGGAAACCCTGAATACAGCGTTTTAAATGTGGCTTCTGCTGTGCAACTGATTTGCTATGAATTGCGGATGAAACTGTTTGCCATCGACAGTCAGTCTTCAGATGAAGCCCCGACAATGACGCTTTCCAAAACCGAGTGGGATGCACCGCTGTCAACCAGCGAGGATATGGAGCGTTTCTTCCAGCATCTGGAACAAACCCTGCTTGATATTCGTTTTTATGAT
>PDWJ01002792.1_pt1 | contig 17708 bp, 14 predicted proteins | sample 1430881 | NCBI WGS metagenome assembly PDWJ01 (sample SAMN01162460, study PRJNA174530) | Oral metagenome, whole genome shotgun sequencing project. | biome: Marine environment; feature: Marine mammal; material: Swab sample of the gingival sulcus; isolation source: swab sample of gingival sulcus...
TTCGCATGTTTTGGACGCTTTTCTGGGGTAATTTTTTTTCTTCCTCTTTCTTAATTCATTATATATTAAATAGTTCTTGCGCAGCGCAAATGCCTCATTTCAAACATGGAAGTAATATGGAGTATTTTGGCAACTGAATATGATAACCATTTACAGCATTGATTGAGCTAATTCATTCTGTTAGAATCGGTTGCAAAATCTGCTTTTATATAGCAGATTTAGGGCTTATATGCCGAATATGATTGTATATAGGCAGAGTAAGATGCAATTGAAAATCAAGCTGTAATTGCCGTAAAATATACACACATGCTGCAGCATGTGTTTAAAGGATAAGACACTGTGTAGGAAACTTGCTGCATGTCTCATAACCACTCTCATTATTATTTGTATAGGCTGTACCTCTAATTCAGATGGGCAGGAGAGTTTTGATATCGATGTGAGCAGCAGCGAATTGAACATTCTTGAAACAAGTAAAAGAAATCTCAGTATTGCTTCGCCGGATACCATTAGAGTAGTAATAAGCCTTCTTTCCGAATCGGATGCCGGAAGATCCGAGGCAGGTATAGAATATGCTTATATAGCCTCGGAGTTTATGTCCCACGTATATCCGGTTATAATCGGTGACAGGATAGAGCCCAATCCTCCTCCGGGGAGTATATATCCAGGTCTTTTTGAAACAATAGAATCGGGCAATATTCCCGAAATAGAACAAAATGATATCTCATTTCTTACTGTTCTTATAGCATCTACGGTAGTTCTTTATACAGACGATGAGTCAATTGAGCTTGATGCCCTTGATTTCATTAATCAGGCCATCAAAATGAATGAAAAATCTGTCCTTCCTCTCTATTTGAGGGGTTTTATTAATGAGCGGAGAGGCCGTTGGGATGAAGCTCTAAACGATTATACCAAAGCGCTTGAACTTGATCCCTCTACCTATCCTGCCGAGATTGGTACAGCAAGAATTTTTATACAGACCGGAAGAAATGACGCTTCAGTAGAAATAATGGATATGCTTGCTGCTCAGTACCCATTTTCAACAGAAATACTTACAACGGCGGCGGAAATACATTTCAGAATAAAAAATTACAGCCGCGCCCTTGAGTTCTCATCCGAGGTATTAAGAGCAGAGCCGGATAATCCCGATATTCTTTTGCTTAGGGCTGAGATTTTTCTTGAACAGAATAATCTCCAGCAGTCAAGGCGTCTTATAGAGGTTCTCCGGAGAATGAATTACAGTTCTCCCTGCTTTTACCTTCTGAAATCGAGAATTGAAAAAATTGATGGAGATGATTTGAGTGCGCTTAATACCCTTGAACATGCAAGGAAGAAATATCCTGAAAATAAGGAAATTGAAGAGGCATACGGAGCTGTTCTTATGCTTACAGGAAGAAAAGATGAGGCCCGCGAAATACTTACCGGAGAAGATGGAAACAGGGATACAGGTATTGAAGGTTTGATTGTATTAATAGACGATGCAATTGAACTTAAAGACTGGAATGCAGCCTCTGAATATGCTGAAAGGCTTCTTCAAGCCTATGATTCCCTTGATGCCGGTCTTGCGGCATGGAAGGCCTGGTATTCACAAAAAAACTATCAGAAGGCTCTGGAGATATCCTCAAGCCTTTATGAGAAATATGATAGCTCAAGCGAGTCAGCAATTGCCTACATAAGAACCCTTATTGTAATGAACCGCCGGCTTCAGGCTAAACGAATCCTTGATAAAGTTATATTAGTGGAGAAGGAGCCTGAGAAGCGGAGTGAGCTTTACTATCTGAAAAGCCTTACCGATACCTCTGAAGAAGATAAACTTCAGTCTTTACGTTCAGCACTTTTTGAAGATCTCCAGAATGTAGAGGCCCTGATAAGTATTTCAGTTCTTTATACTGAGATGGGAGATGTGAGAAAGGCCTATCGATATATCAAACAGGCTGCTGTTATTGATCCTGATAATAGAGAAATCAGAAGAAAAATCAGAGAGCTTGAGGGAATGCTTCGGTAATGAGGTTCTTTCTAACAGCAGTAATACTTATTGTTCCGGCTGTTTTTATCTATGCTGCGGAAAACTCTGACGAAAATTTTGAGCTGTTACAGAACCCGGAATTTATTTTCTGGTATGATTTAATAGGAAGTGATTATGAAACCATGCGTTCTGCCGCGGTTTCTGCGGGCTTCAGCAATACACCTGTAGAAATATCACCCAAAAAACTGGGCAGCAGTGCTGACCGTATTATTTGGTTCGCAGATTATACAGCAGATTATACTACAGATTATACTACAGATTATACTACAGATTATACTACAGATTATACTACAGATTATGATGAAGACCACAATTCAGACCATAATTCTGAAAATATCTCAGACTCGGATTTGACAGTCTGGTTAAAACCCGATGTCGTTCAGCTGAGATTCGGTTCCGGGATCAAAGGTACTATTGCAGGCATTGGAATAGGAAGCTCTCCTGAAGAGGTAATAAGCCTCTGCGGACCGCCCTGGATTGAAGACGGCAGCTCACTGTATTATAATCTTCCATGGCGGGGCGGACCCGTCCGGCTCAGGCTTGTTTTTGAGGATTATGAACAGGGAGGGGAAGGTCTCTTTGAGGTTTATCTCTATCAGGTACGCTGAAATAAGGCTCTCAATGAAAGGAGAATGTAATGATCTGTTTAAGCTGCACCGGCAGCACAAATAATACCAACCTTGATACAATTATACGAAACAGAGACTTTATCGATATAATCGAAATACGTGCTGACTTTCTGGAGTCTGAAGAACTTGCCGGTTTGGGGGATTTTCCCGTAAAAGCTGGATTGCCGTGTATACTTACCTACCGTAAACCTGAAGATGGAGGAAACAATAGGGGAGCCCTAACATCAGGAGGAAAGATAGATGTTGACGGCCGATGCCAGATCTTTGCTGATGCAATTGCCGGCGGCGGGTGGAAGTATGTTGATCTTGAAGATGATGCTCTTTCCCGGTCTGAGATAGAGCTTGTAAGGGCCGTTGAGTATGAGGGGGGCAGGGTTATAAAATCATTTCATGATTTTAACGGTGTTCCCGATGGTATTGCCGAGAGGATGCTGGCTAATTCATACGGAGATCGTTTTATTCCAAAGGCTGCTGTAATGCCGATTGACAGTGAGGGGCTTATAAAAATTTTAGAAGCCCATCTGAGACTTGCTGAGATCAAGAAAAGCTCAAACGGTTTTTCATGTATAAACGGGCCCTTTCTTACTGATTATATCCTGGTAGGGATGGGGGCGATTGGTGTTCCAAGCAGAATAATGGCCGGCGCCTGGGGCTCAATGCTGACATATGCCTCTGACGGGGATATTAAGGCTGCACCGGGCCACCTCAGTCCTGCTGAACTTGCCTTAAACTATAATTATAAGGATCTTCGGCCCGAAACTTCTGTGTTCGGGATTATCGGAAACCCAGTAATGCATTCAAAATCTCCGGCCATCCATAATGCAGCATTTAAGGCTGAGGATCTTGATGCTGTCTATCTGCCGTTTGAGACAACCAAACCTGAGGTGCTGATTGAAAATGCTGCTGAATTAAATCTTTACGGGCTTTCGGTAACGGTTCCGCACAAGCAGGCTGTGATTAAATCAGCTTATTGGCTTGACGATTCTGTTTCGGCCATCGGCGCATGCAACACCCTTGTCAGGAGAACCGCCCCGGCCGGCTCAGAGCAGGGCTCAGCAGCCTTGACCAGCCGCGAACCGGCCAGCAGTAAAGCAGATGGCCTTTGGCATGGATATAATACAGACTGGCTTGGCTTTCTGGCGCCGATTGACCGGCTTCTTGACGAGGGGCGTATTAAAACCCCGCTTGACGGAGGCAGGGCTCTGGTAATAGGGGCCGGCGGGGCAGCCCGTGCGGTGGTTTACTCGCTTGTGCGCCGCGGAATGGATGTAACAATAGTAAACAGGACGGTTGAAAAGGCCGTAAAGCTTGCTGAGCAGTTCGGCTGCCGCGGCGCGGGGCTTGATCAGGCCGGAAGCGGATATAGCATAGTTGTACAGACAACAAGTGCCGGGATGGCCCCTGATTTTGAAGGCAATCCGCTGCCTGACTTTGATTTTACCGGAGTTGAGCTGGCCTATGATATTATATATGTTCCTGAAAAAACAATGTTTTTAAAAAAGGCTGAGCAGGCAGGCTGTGCAATAATGAACGGTATCGGGATGCTTGAGGCCCAGGCAGCAGAACAGTTCAGACTTTTTACCGGCAGGGTTATGCAATAATTAAGGTGTAAAAAGAGAGCTTTTAAGCATCTTCATATGGCTTATCCGTGTTATCGGGATGGTTATATTATTTTCTCCGGGGAGAATAATGCTTTCGATTTGATAAAACGGAGGTTTATCAGCTTCTTCAGTTTCTGTTTTAATTATTTTTATAGGTTTTATTAATTGTTTTTCAATTTCCAGATCTCTGAATCTGGTAATCTCCAAAAGGTTATTTAATTCAAGGGCACGTTCGACAAGACGGATCTTCGCGCGATGATCAAATCCGTCAGCCTCGCCAATCTCTTTTTGTTTATTTGCTATAGATAGCTGGGCATCCGTCAGAATGAGTTTTTTCTTTGCCCGGGCCTCAAGCTTATTTTTGTTATCGCTGGTAATCTTTAAATTACTTATCTTATTCTTTATTTCTTCAATAATAGAACCGGATTCCGAAATAAAACCACCGCTGAATGTTTCAAAACCGTTTTCTCCGTTCAGGGGCATGTAATCGGTTTTTGTTTTTTCTGTTATTGGATCCGGTTTTTGTTTTTCATTTATCCTGCAGGTTTTGGGAAGCATATCAAAGCCTTCTTCTATCAGGGCCTTTCTCCATTCTGACTCCCTTTCAGGATCAAGAATGAAAACCCCCTTTGCCGGAGAGTCTATGAAATATTTTTTCAGTATGCTGGAGTGTTCTATTAGCGGCAGTCTTTCAGGGCCTACAACCATTACAACTCCATGATTAAGCTTTATGCTTTGATATTCATCTTCCCATGCTTTCAAAGAGAATAAAATATTCTGCGGTATTTCTCCGGCAATATTTTCTTTCATTTTTTTTAGAATATCTTCCCTGCTTAGACCGTAACGTAGAGCCTCTGCAAATGAGGTTCTGGTTATTTGATAGGTTCTGGTAATATCATAGTTCTTTATTTCCGCTGAAACAGCTGTTGTTATTTCATCAGATAAGCCTAAAAAGGGCGGGGCAGATAATTCAAAGTTTGACTGAATTATTATTTTTGTAGGATTTGAAAATGAAATGCCAAGGTCAGCAATATGTATTAAGTCTTCATCCTTAATTATAAAACCGCTATCGATGAGTGTTTTTATAATCAGTTCATTAGATAGAATGTCTGTATTTTCGTGTCTATTTTCTGTTTTAGTCAGTATCATACGGATTAGGGCCCTTAGATCCTCTATATGAAGACTTGAGCCCTGTTTGAAAATTTTAAATAATAAAGATGTCACTTCCGCGGCAGATTTTAAGCTTATGTCCTTTTCCTGCAGCTGAGTCTTTATTGCAGAACCTGCCAAAAAGGCTGTTCGATCTTCAACAGGCAGTGTGCCGAATGATTCAATCTTTTTTATGTCTATTTTAAAATCAGGAGTACTATCTGTTATGAACCCAAGGTTCTCAATTGTTTTTATTAAAAGAAGTATATCTTCAGAACTATCCTTTGGTAATGTTGGGAAAATGTTTACAAAATTTTGTGTGAGTTTCCTGATATTTGCCGTGCCGTTGTGAAGTAAACTCCGATTATTTGAAAGAAAAGAAATAAACGCAGAGATAAACTGCTCATTAAACCAGGGTCTGCTTATATTTTTTTGGTTAATTATAAAATTAAATATAAGGCCGGTATCAAGATATCCATTTTTAAGTTCTTCTTCAAATATAGGATTTAGTTTTATCAATTTGTTATCTTCAACACAGATCAGAAGCCTTTCCTGTAGATTCTCAATATGGCCGTGAATCTCCAGAAATGAATAATAACGATCGGTTATTTTATAAAGCTCTTCAATATTTGTTTGACCAAGCATCGCAATGGCTGTAAGCAGTCTTATATCATTATGATCCAATAGGCAAAAAATTTGCTGCCTGACTTCTTTCTTTGAAATAAGGGTTGTTAATGAACGCAGCAGATCATGTTTATTAAATGGTGTCTTAAGTTCTCCAAGATAATTATGAATTATATCGAAGAATATTTGGTCCGGCAGGTTAAGCAGATTATTTTTCCATGATTCAACCATCAACTACGTCATCCCATATTTCTATATTATATTTATACCCCTGCTCGGTCAGAAATCTCTGCCGATTTGAAGAGAACATCTCTTCGGAGGTATAGTTTGAAACTATTGAATAAAACCAGGAGTTCTTCTCTTTGGGGCGGAGTATTCTTCCAAGTCTTTGGGCTTCTTCCTGCCTTGAGCCGAAGGTTCCGGAAACCTGTATTGCAACAGAGGCATCGGGCAGATCGATGGCAAAGTTGGCAACCTTTGAAACTACTATGATCCTCAGCCTTCCTTCCCTGAATTGCTGATAAATTTCTTCACGTTCGGTGTTGGGAGTTTTCCCTGTAATTATTGGTGCTTTAAGCATTTTTGCAATGCTATGAAGCTGGTTAAGATATTGGCCAATAACAAGGATCAGATCATCTCTGTGATTTTCTACAAGCTGCTTAACAATAGTAAGTTTTTTTGTGTTTTCGCTTGCTATTCTGAATTTAGCCCTCTTGTCGGCTGCCGCATATTGAATAAGGTTTTCTTCGGGAAGATCAACCCTTATTTCATTGCATACAACCTCCGCAATCCATCCCTTTGTTTCAAGCTCCTTCCAGGGTATATCAAAACGTTTCGGACCAACCAGCGAAAAAACATCACCTTCACGGCCGTCTTCACGAAGAAGTGTAGCGGTAAGACCAATCCTCCTCACGGCCTGAATCTCGGCAGTTACTCTGAACACGGGCGCCGGCAGAAGGTGTACCTCGTCATAGATTATAAGACCCCATCCGCCTTCTGAAAAAATTTTGAAATGGGGGAAGCCGCTTTCCTTATCCGGCCGCCATGTAAGAATCTGATAGGTTGCAATGGTTACGGGTTTTATTTCCTTTTTTGAACCTGTGTATTCACCAATCAGCTGCGGATCAATATTTGATTTATCAATGAGCTCCCGCATCCATTGGTGAACCGCTGCTATGTTTGTTGTAATTATCAGGGTATTTGTCCGGTATAGCTCCATGGCCTTCATTCCGACTATTGTTTTACCCGAACCGCAGGGCATTACTATTATGCCAAAGCCGAATCCGGTTTTATTTCCGCCGTAGAAGGCATTTGCAGCCTCAGTCTGATAATCGCGAATGCTGAAGTCTTGTCCGCCAATTGTTTTTTTCCGAAGACTGAAATCAAGGGGCAGGCCCTCAGAAAGTGGAGCAAGATCCTTAACAGGCCAGCCGGCCTTTATTAACTCGACCTTAACACTTCCCCTGTCTACAAGTTTTACCATGAATCCCTTACCGCTTCTCATAAGAAGTTTTGAAAGGTTCTTTCTTGATTCCAGTTCTGTAACAATATTATCGTTCTCGGCTTCCAGAAAAAGATAATCCTTGTTTTCAGTTTCTTTTAAAACAAGGCTGCCAAAACGTTTTATGGTCTGCTCAATCGAAAAGGCTACATTTTCAGGAATGGCAAACTTTGACCAGCGGCTCAGGCGTTTTATCACTTCATTTGCTGTTATTCCGGCAGATGCTGCATTCCATAGAGACAGCGGACTAATCCTGTAGGTATGAATATGCTCGGGAGATTTTTCGATCTCGGCAAAGGCCGCAATATCATTTCTTGCCGCTTCGAAATGGGAATTATGAACATCAAGCATCAGAGAGCTGTCGCTTTGAACAATAAGGGGCCTGTCGCCGGTTTCTACCATGACTGATCAGTCTATCAGTAATAGAGATTTGGGGCAAGCTAAGCACGTTTAAGTAGTTACATTAAAGGCTGGGTTTTCAAAACTCTCTGAGTTTTGAAAATCTCTCTGGTTGATTGAAATTTTTTCAGTAATTGCTCTGAATTTTGTTTCGGCATCATTAATGGTCTTTGCGTCCGGAATTTTTATGCCTGTTAATTGTTCTTTAAAGAGTTTAGCTGCTTCATTGCCTAGATTATTGTATATTCGATATCGCACTGCATCGGTTTCCATTTTCATCAGGACTCCGAGTGTTTCCCACTCAAGTACCTTTAACAGAAAGCTTATTTCATTATCGCTTGCCTTAAGCAGCCAGAAACCGCATTCAGAACGGGCTGTTCTTTCAGTTTTGGAAATATGGTTAAGATACTCTGAAAAATTGTTATCCTTCTCTTTTAAATAGTTTTTATAAATTGAAACCCCTAAAAAAGAGAATAATATCTCCTCTGTAAGGCTTATAGGATCAGATCTGAGTATTGAAAGAACTCCTTCCTTTATCATTGCCATTTCAAGAAGGTGAATACCCTCAGCATTTCTGACAGCTATTCTGATATCCAGTATTCTTTCAATTGCTTCATAATCGTAACCCCTTCCGATAAGTCTAATGCTGTCTTTTAAAAAATTATTGGTTATTGAATTTGTATCCTCGCCAAGAACAAGAAATCCTGCGGAACGGGCTTTTTTTGACTGTTCAAGTATTTCATGTAATAGCAGGAGAGAGTGTTGCTTTTCTTTTTCAGTACATTTTATTCTGGAACCAAATGAATTATCATAAGTCATTGTCTTTCCCTCCCTTAATTGATTTAATCAAATCTTTAGAATTCTATCACATAGGATCCTGCTTTTCATGATATGAGCCAAAAAAATATTAATTTAAATCATGTTGACCATCTTTGAAAAGTCGATTACTTTTTAAAGATGGTTTGGAGTATTTTTGATAATTAATAATTAAATAGTTATATAATAACGATTTATCAAAAATACTCCATTTACATTCAAAGTCAAAATTTCAAAACTTCCTGAGTTTTGAAATTTTCTCAGCTTGATAGATATTGACTTTAAAAATATAATCGAGCCAGATGAACGGAAGTCTTGATGTTAAAAACATAAATTTTGAATATCCCTGTTATCACGGAACCTCAGCTGTAAAAATATTGGATGATTTGTCATTCAATCCTGAAGTAAATGGAGTTAATATTGTTTTTGGCGGTTTAGAATCAGGTAAAAGTACCCTTGCAATGATAATTGCAGCCCTCATTCCGCTTCATACCGGAGGTAAACTATCCGGAAGTATTGAGCTGGATGGTATTGATATCATAAATACGGCCCCCTCTGAATTGATTGAGCACTGCGGTGTAGTTTTTCAGGATCCTGAGCGGCAAACAGTAACTACGGAATGTTTTGAAGAGGCAGCCTTTGCTCTTGAATCACTCGGAGTTCCGGAGGTTGAGATAAAAGAGCGGGTCTCTAAGGCCTTTGAAAATCTTGATATCAAATATCTTCTGGATTCTTCAACATCAGACACATCAGGTGGAGAAAAGAAAAAACTGGCCCTTGCCTCTATGCTTGCTGTTAATCCGGATTTATGGATTTTAGATGAAACCTTTGAAGAGCTGGATAACCCGTCAAGGATACATCTTTTTGAACTACTTAAAGAATGCGGAAAAACAATAATTATACTCACATCAAAGTATTTTTCTGTTTTTGAAAGGGCTGACGCTTTTTTCATACTGGAAAATGGGAAGGTTTCCGAAAAAGAGCATTTTCCGCTATCAACTGAATTCAGAAAATGTCTTATCAAAAGCGGAATAGTCTTTGATTCTAAAAATATAAATAAAAAAACTGATCCGGAAGATAATAGAGGCGGTGTAATTCTACATGCTGAGAATCTGAGCTATAGCTATAACCGTGTTACTGAATCTGAATACTGCGGTTTCAGTCTAAATATAGATAGTTTCAGTCTTCATGAGAATGAAGTTCTGTCAATTGTAGGCAGAAACGGCTGTGGAAAATCTACCCTTGCAAGACTCTTATGCGGTCTTGCCGCTCCTTCTTCGGGTTTTATAGGAGTTCCTGATAAGGTTCCAACGGAGTTTCTTAACTCCTATTGTGCCTATATGTTCCAGAACCCTGATTATCAGATATTTTTACCTACCGTATTTGACGAATTAGCGTTTGGGCTTAAAGAGGCCGGATGTTCAAATTCGGTAATAAAATCCACTGTGGAAGAAACGATAGCGGATTTCAAGCTTCCCTCTGCTGATACTCCCCCCGCTTTAATGAGTTTCAGTGCCCGAAAGAGACTGCAGGCTGCTGTATACTATCTTCTTCGCCGTCCTGTTTTTATCCTTGATGAGGCTGATACGGGGCTTTCTTTCAGCGATTTTCTTGAGCTTGTTGGAAAACTGAAGAAAAGCTGCAGGGGGATTATTATTATTACCCATAACCTTGAGCTTGCATCTGTTGTTTCTGACAGGGTGGTGGGGATGTCAGCGGGGAAGATCTACGAAGATATTACTGATTTTAATCCTGACAGACTGAACGAATGGCTGATCGGTGCCGGAGCCGGCTCTTATGGTTGCTGAAACATTTATAGCAGGTAAGGGGCCCCTGTATAAGATTGATCCCCGCCCTAAGCTGATTTTACTTGTAAGCATTGTTGTATATTTTCTTGTAGAATCCAGGCCCGTTATGCAGTTTTCAATTCTGATTATGATTTTACTCATTATAGGCTTCAGCATTAGTTTGAAGCATATCTGGCTTCCTGTAAAATCCATTCTGCCAATTCTTATTCTGACTGCGGTTCTTACTCCTCCGCTTAATACAGACGGCAATGTTATTCTAAGTATTGGCGGCTGGACAATTATTTCAGATTTGGGGCTTCTGCTTACTGTTGTTTTGATTCTTCGTTTTTCAGGAATTACCGCGGCATTTTATTTATTTTTCAGTACAACAGAGACAAGCTCCTTCATCCTTGCGCTTCGAGCCTTCGGGCTTCCTTACCGGGCGGCATTGACTGTTACAATATCGCTTCGATACATACCTGATATGTATATGACCTATGCGCGTATCTCTGATGCTCATAAGCTCAGAACAGCAGGAATAGCCGCAGGAGGTAAGGTTAAAAAAAGGGGTTTTCTACTCAGATTAAGACGCCTTTATCCGGTACTTATTTCGGTATTAATCCATGCTGTAAAAGGCATCCCTTCTCTTGCAATGGCTCTGGATGCAAAGGGGCTTGGACGGCGTAATCAACGTACCTCATGCATAAAGCTTTGTCCATGGAAGAAGATCCTCCTCCAAATGCTTCTTAGTATTGTAATAACTGTTTTTCTTTTTATTATAAGCATTATATTATACCCCTGATAATTGAAAGATCCTCGTACAATCTGATTGTACTGATATAGTCAAAATGATAGAATCCGGCCATGGACAATAACATCGAAAAGAAGAATATCTCAGGCCGCATTGCAGCTATAGCAATTATGACAGCAGTTACAATGGTTTTTACCTATGTTGTAAGAATCCCGATTGCGCCAACCAGAGGATATATAAACCTTGGTGATGTAGCTGTATTTTTTACCGCCTTTACATTCGGACCTTTTACAGCATTAATATCCGGAGGGCTCGGTCCTGCTATTGCAGATATAGTTTCCGGTTATTCTCAGTGGGCCCCTATAACCTTCTTTGCCCATGGTTTACAGGGGTTCGCGGCAGCTCTTGTTGTGCGGGCCCTTGGGCAGCGTAAATTTGCCGAGCCGCTTGCAGGTATTATCGGAATGATCCTGATGGTTGGGTTATATCTGCTTGGCGGTATTTTTATGGCAGGGCTTGGTGCAGCTGCGGTTGAGGTTCCGATGAATGTGATTCAGTGTGCAGTTGGAATTCTTGGCGGTTTTGCTCTGTCAAAGGCGGTCAAAAAGGCCTATCCGCCTGTAACAAGACTTGTCTGGTAGTTTTCAATATGAAATACATGGGCAGGATAATAGACATACATACCCATGTTCAGCCGCCGGGGGTTATTGTCGACCGCCGGCGATATCTTGATTCAGAGCCTGACTTTAAAATTTTATACGAAAATCCCAAGTATCTGCTTTCTTCAAGCCGTGATGTCCTTGGTTATATGGATGACTGCGGGGTCTCGTCTTCTGTGATTCTGGGCTTTGCCTGGCGTGATACCGGCCTTCTTAAAGAGCATAATGACATGATTCTGCAAGATTCATCGGCAGGCAACGGCCGGTTTTACGGCTTTTGCTGTATATATCCATTTGCCGAAGGCATGACTGCTGCCGCTGAGGCAGAGAGATGTTTTAACGAAGGTGCTGCCGGCATCGGTGAGGTCGGCTTATATGACCGTGACCTTGATTATGAGTATATTGATGCAATGTCACCCGTAATGAAAATCTGTCTTGAGCGGGATAAACCTGTAATGATGCATGTGAATGAACCCATAGGCCATAGCTACAGCGGCAAGGCGCCAATCTCAATTAAGGGTATATATAATTTTGTAAAGGCATATCCTGAAAACCGTATTATTCTTGCGCATTGGGGCGGCGGACTTTTCTTCTATAACAGCCTTAAAAAAGAAGCTAAGAATATTCTTAAAAATGTATGGTATGACAGCGCGGCTTCACCCTATCTCTATGATAAATCCATATGGAAGACCGCAGTTGAGCTGATGGGGCCTGATAAAATATTATTCGGTACTGATTTTCCTCTTCTGAATTCTGAAAGATATATTTCAGAGATTGAAGAATCAGGAATGGGCATGAGTGATATGGAACAGATTCTATATCGAAATGCCGAACAATTATTAAACTGAAAAACCCCTTAGCTCATGTTTTTTTTAAAAGCCTCAAATGTATTTCAGGATTTTATATTTTTGTAATTAATAAAAAACCGCCGAAGTCGTCATACGGCCTCAGCGGTTATTGCTTATCAATCGTCAAAAGCAAGATCTGTAGTCCATTCTTTCCAGACATTTCCTACAAGATCCGGACCCGGTTTAAGGGTCTTTTTATCAGGCTTCCATCCGGATGGGGTTGCCTGTGTACCCTTTGATTCACGTACAAGCTGAAAGGCCTTAAGCTGCCTTAGGGTTTCTTCCACATTCCTTCCAACAGGAGGTGTAAGAACCTCATAACCCTGAATAATTCCGTCAGGATCTATTATGAATCTTCCTCTTGTGTTTACTCCTGATTCTTCATCATAAACACCGTAGAGGCTGCCTAATGCTCCTCCTGTATCAGAAAGCATCATATATGGTGCGCCGCCTTCAACCATCTTTGAAAGCTCATTTTCATTCCACATCTTGTGTACAAAAACACTGTCAACACTTACTGTAAGAACAGTAACACCGAGTTTTTCGAATTCTGAATATTTTTCTGCGACCGCAGAAAGTTCAGTAGCTCAAACAAAGGTGAAGTCACCAGGATAAAAACACAGTACAACCCACTTGCCTGTGTATTCTGACAACTTCACATTGACAAATTTACCTTTATGAAAAGCAGCGGCGGTAAAGTCCGGTGCTTTCTTTCCAACTTTAATCATTGTTTTTACCTCCATAGGTTCATCCGTTTTACCAGCTGCTTTTTCAGCGGGGACTGCTTCTGCAGTCGAGCTTTTTGGCCTCTGACATCCGGGTTTAAATTCTTCTGGCATAATGCCACCTCTCTTTTTTTCTTTTAACTATGATGATTATAAATGAGTATTTAAGTAAGCTCAAGGAAATAATGTAAAATATTATTAATTAAGTAAGGATTCTCTTTTAAAAGCTGGCTGCTTTTGAAATACTTCATCTACTTTGACTGTACATAAACCATTTAAAGCTGTACATTGAGGCAATGAAAAATCACCAATACAATGACAATATCAGAAATATAGCCATTATTGCGCATGTTGATCACGGGAAAACAACCCTGGTTGATGCAATGTTTAAACAAAGCGGAACCTTTAGAGAAAACCAGGAAACGGCCGAACGGCTTATGGACAGTATGGATCTTGAGCGGGAGAGGGGGATTACCATTGCCGCCAAGAACTGTTCGGTAGGCTGGCGTGATACGAAGATAAATATACTTGATACCCCAGGCCATGCCGATTTTGGCGGAGAGGTTGAACGGGCCCTGTCTATGGTAGACGGTGCTATTCTGCTTGTCGATGCCTCTGAGGGGCCCCTGCCTCAGACACGCTTTGTGTTATCAAAGGCGCTTGATGCGGGTCTTAAGATAATTGTTGTAATAAATAAGATTGATCGTGCCGATGCCCGCTGTGCCGAGGTTCTGGATGAGGTTTACGAGCTTTTAATCGATCTTGATGCCGATGAACAGCAGCTTGAGTTTCCCCTTTTTTATGCGGTCGGCCGTGAGGGTATAGCCTCAGAATCACTTGATGTTGAGGGAAAGGATCTTAGGCCCCTGTTTAACGCAATAATTGATGAGATTCCGGGGCCCTCCTATCATGAAGAAGAGCCGTTTCAGATGCTTGTTTCTGATCTTTCCTATTCTGATTATCTTGGACGGCTTGCTGTAGGCAAGGTCATAAACGGCTCAGTCCAGTCCAAAGACAGCCTGGTTTGCATTGATTATGAGGGTAAAGAACATAAGCTGAATGTTACAAAGCTTCAGGTCTATGACGGCCCCGGGCTGTCTGAAACTGATTCGGTTCAGCCGGGAGATATCGTTGTCCTTGCCGGAATTGATAATGTCTTCATAGGCGATACAATATGCACAAAAGACAACCCCAAGGCCCTGCCGAGAATAACAGTAGATGAACCTACAGTGTCGATGCTTTTTGCCCCAAACACCTCTCCATTGCTGGGGAAGGAAGGAAAATTTCTTCAGGCAAACAAGATAGGAGAGCGTCTTAAAAAGGAGACCATGCTAAATGTTTCTATTCAGGTTGAGACCCGGCCCGGCGGTGAAGGCTTCATTGTAAAAGGGCGCGGCGAGTTTCAGATGGTTATACTGATTGAAACCATGCGGCGTGAGGGCTTTGAGCTCAGTGTCGGACGGCCGCATGTAATCTATAAGACCGATCCAAATGGAAAGCGGCTTGAGCCCATAGAGCATCTGTTTGTAGACTGTGAAGAGACCTATACAGGGGTTGTTACCGAAAAGCTTTCGCAGCGTAAGGGGCGGATGACAAACTTTGTTTCTCACGATAACGGCCGCGCCAGGCTTGAGTTTTCGGTTCCGTCGCGTTCTCTGATCGGCTACCGTGATGAATTTCTTACCGATACGCGCGGGACAGGTATTATGAGCAGCTACATCAGCGGCTATGAGCCGTACAGGGGAGATTTTCCTGAGAGGCATACCGGTTCGCTTGTAGCCGACCGATCGGGTGAATGTGTCCCATACGCCATTTTCAACCTTGAGCCGCGCGGAAATATGTTTGTTGTTCCGGGAGATGTCGTCTATGAGGGTATGATTGTCGGTGAGCATTCACGTGATAATGACCTCAATGTAAATCCGATAAAGACAAAGAAGCTTTCTAATATGAGGGCCGCGGGAAAAGATGAGGCGGTGGTTCTTACCCCGATTATTCCGCTTTCAATAGAACGTGCGATCCAGTATATAAAAGAAGATGAAATGGTTGAAATTACACCAATGTCCATTAGAATGAGAAAAAAGATTCTTTCTGCCCAGGACCGAAAGGTTGAGCAGAAGAGAAGGTGAGCTATTCTCACAGCCATATTGAGACCGATATGAATATTATGATATAGTTAATAATATTGGAAAAGGGTTACGCGGTTGAAGTTAGTTGTCAATGGTATTTCAAAATATTTTAAATCAAAGAAAGCTGTCGACAATGTTTCTTTAACTATTAATCCCGGTGTCTGGGGATTACTTGGTGCTAACGGGGCTGGTAAAACAACGCTTATTCGTATAATAGCAGGAATTATGAAACCTGATGCTGGAGAGGTTTTGTATGACGGGGTTCCTATTCATAATTTACAGGAAAAATATAGAAATATATTAGGTTATCTACCTCAAAATTTTGGGTTTGATCCTGATTTTACTGTTAGTAATTATCTGGAGTATATTGCAGCATTAAAGGGGTTAACCTCACAAAAATCAAAAATACGCATAGCGGAATTATCAGAACGTCTTACCCTGACAGAGTTAAAAAATAATAAGATCTCCAAGTTATCTGGTGGAATGAGGCAGAGGGTCGGAATAGCTCAAGCTTTGTTGAATGAGCCGGAAGTTTTAATTTTGGATGAACCAACTAGCGGACTTGACCCCGGAGAGAGAATCAGATTCAGGAATCTATTGTCTGAGTTTGCCCGAGACCGTATTGTATTAATCTCAACTCATATCGTATCTGATGTTGAATCTATTGCATTCATGAATACTGTAATAAAAAATGGAAAGCTTATAGCCGCAGGAACAACTGAAGAGCTTGTTACAGCTGTTGAAAACAAGGTTTGGAGTGTTGTAGTCCCTGTGAATGAATTACATAAATATGATAAGACTGTGAGAATTGTTAATGTTAAAAATGAAGATAAATCTAATGTTTCTATTCGGTATATTGCCGATGGTTCGATTGGTGTTGATTCAAAAGCTGAAGCCCCTTGTTTAGAAGATTTATACTTATGGATGTTCCCGCAAGAGAATTATTAGGCGGTGAGGGCATGAATAGATTATTAAAATTTGAATTTAAGAGAGTACTTAAAAAACGACTAACACTGGTTGTTTTCTTGGTTTCTATATTCTTTGCATTTATTCTTGCGTATATCCCGGTAATCTTTGAAAATGCTGCGTATTTAGATGATACCGGCAATCTGATTGAAATAAAAAAAACTGAGGCTATACGTTTCAATAAAGAGCTGCAGAAAGACCTTTTCGGTGTTGTTACTCCAAATAAACTTCAGTTTGCTGTTGAGGAAGTCCAAAACTGCCTTCATGAATACGAGGTAGAATCTCGGTACGATCTAACAAGAGATGTTTATAGTGAGCGTATAAGCCCCTATTCAGATTTTGTCCATGGGGTAAGAGAGGTCTTTGTTGATCCGAATACCGGCTTTGCTCCCTCTGACTTACAGATTGATTCTGAAAAAATTGATGATGATTATTATAGCAGGTGTGAGCAACGGGTTACCCGAATAATGGAAATAGAGCAAAAAGATCACCCTGATAGGCAAGCTGCTGCTGTAGAGATGTATAAGAAGGTGCAAAAACCATTTGTGTTTTATGGTACGAATGGGAACGCAATTGATTATCAATTGTTCTTATCTTTTGTTCTGCTCCTGTCTTGTACTGTACTTGTAGCACCTGTTTTTTCTTTAGATTATCAAACCGGGGCAGAAGATATATTACGCTGTTCAAGATATGGTGGAATTCGTTTAACAGGGATAAAGCTGATTGTCTCCATTATAACATGTACTGCTTTATATCTAGTCTGTATGACGATCTATATTATTTTTTCAAACGTGTCCTTTGGTTGGGAGTGTACTAAGACTTCGATACAAATGCTTTATTCAATTACAACCCTGGCAGATTGGAATGTCGGACAGATGCAGTTGGCAATGCTTATTCTCGGATTACTTAGCGTTTTGGCAACGGTAAGTTTGACATTATTTATTTCCTCAAAGAATAAGAACGTAATTGTTCCGTTGGTTACAGGGATAGTTATATGTATCTTGCCATTCATGATTTTTGTAGCTGGGGGTATGCTTCATGAGGAATTTGGACTTTGGATTCAGGTGTTATTACCATCAAATGGTGCAGGAATGACAGCTAATT
>PDWJ01002793.1_pt1 | contig 17704 bp, 16 predicted proteins | sample 1430881 | NCBI WGS metagenome assembly PDWJ01 (sample SAMN01162460, study PRJNA174530) | Oral metagenome, whole genome shotgun sequencing project. | biome: Marine environment; feature: Marine mammal; material: Swab sample of the gingival sulcus; isolation source: swab sample of gingival sulcus...
GGTGATGATTACTCACGATCTTGGGGTGATTGCAGGGCTTTCTGATCGGGTGGTGGTGATGTACGGTGGTCGGATTGTGGAACAGGCCACAGTTCAAGAAATTTTTCATGATGCCCAACATCCTTATACCAGGGGATTATTACGCTCCATGCCCCGGCTTGATGTGGAAAAAAGTGATGCTTTGCATACTATTCCAGGACAGCCCCCGGATCTTCAGGATTTACCACCAGGATGCAGCTATACACCACGCTGTGATTATGCGATGGATATTTGCCGGCAACAGCAGCCTCCATTACACGAAATAGCCAAAGGCCGTAAGAAGGCCTGTTTTCTGGAGACCTTACGATGACGCAACAGCAGGAAACAGTTGCTCCGATCCTTACGGTACGAGATCTGAAAGTCTATTTCCCAATTCGATCAGGGAAATTATTTGTCGCCCCCCGGCCACTGAAAGCTGTTGATGGAGTCAGTTTTGACCTTTTTGGCGGCGAGACTCTGGGTGTTGTTGGCGAGTCGGGATGCGGTAAGTCCACCTTGGGCCGTGGAATATTACAGTTGCTTCCTTTGACTGGTGGCGAGGTGTTCTGGCAGGGGCATCCGCTTCATGGCTTGTCGTCCAAAGAGATGATTCTTTACCGGAAAGATTTACAGATTATCTTTCAGGATCCGCTTGCCAGTCTGAACCCGAGGATGACCATTGGTGATATTATCGCTGAACCGTTAACTGTCCATTTTCCTGAGATGTCTGCCCAGGAGCGCAAGGAAAAGGTGGCTGAAATTATGGAGCAGGTTGGTCTGCTGCCCCTCATGATTAACCGCTACCCCCATGAATTCTCTGGTGGCCAATGTCAGCGTATTGGAGTGGCTCGAGCCATGATTTTACGCCCGAAACTCATTGTCTGTGATGAGCCGGTTTCAGCCCTTGATGTCTCAATTCAGGCCCAGATCGTTAACCTGATCCAGGAATTGCAGCATTCATTCGGGCTTTCGTTGATTTTCATCAGCCATGATCTTTCGGTGGTACGCCATATCAGCCATCGAATTATGGTACTCTATCTTGGTAATGTCATGGAAATTGCCGATAAGGAAAGCCTGTACACTTCGCCCCTGCACCCTTATACCAAGGCATTGATCTCGGCAGTTCCAATTCCCGACCCGGAACGGGAGAGGAATAAGCAAAGAATTGTTCTTGAGGGAGATCTTCCCTCGCCACTTTCACCACCTTCAGGATGTGTGTTTCGTACCCGCTGTCCGATGGCATGGTCTCGATGTGCCGAAGAAAAACCAGAGTTACGCAAAGTGGGCAAGCAGAGATATGTCGCCTGCCACTGTAATGATTGATGGCTGAAAATGTACTGTGGAAGAACACCTATGGAAACACTCGAAGATGAAAGAAACGTGTGGATGGAAAAAATCTGGACTGAATTTGAACTGACAAACACCTCGTCAAAATTGGTTATTTGTCAGATCTGGTCTTGACTAATACAATTTATCACGCTCTAAACACCTTGATATCATCACTGTCATAAACACCTCGGGTATCAACTATCAAAGAAGCATTCTGGTAAATCCACTCCCAATCAAACGCATCATGACTTGTGGCGATCAAGACGCAGTCAAACTCCTTCATAGATTCTTTTGTGAGCATAACGCTCTCCAGGGCTAATTTATGTTTTCTCATCACTGGGAACTTTGGAATATGAGGGTCTGAATAGGCAGCCTTAGCCCCCTTTTCTAATAACTTCTTGAGTAGCACCACACTTGGGGACTCTCTGGCATCATCAACATTTTTTTTATAGGCAAGTCCCAAAACAAGTATTCGAGCACCGTTCATTGCCAGTCCTACAGTATTCAACGCCTCCATGGTTTTGGCCAAAACATAATCTGGCATTGCTACATTTACCTCTCCGGCAAGCTCTACAAATTTGGTAGCGATGCCATACTCTCGAGCCTTCCAGGTAAGATAAAAAGGATCAATAGGAATACAGTGCCCTCCTAAACCAGGACCAGGATAAAACGGCATAAAACCAAAAGGTTTAGTGGCAGCTGCTCGAATAACCTCAAAAATATCAATATCCATCTTTTCAGCTACTATCTTTAACTCATTAACCAACGCAATATTGACGGCTCGAAAAGTATTTTCTAAAATTTTGGCCATTTCAGCAGTTTTCGTGGAACTCACCGCAACAACTGTGGCAACAATCTGCTCATACATTGCCTTGCCAACAGCCAGGCAATTTGCGGTACTTCCTCCGCAAATTTTGGGAATAGTCTCCGTGGTAAATTCTGCATTATTGGGATCCTCGCGCTCTGGAGAATATACCAGGAAAAAATCTTCTCCAACAGTAAACCCGGCAGCCTCAATTCTTGGCAGAAGTTCCTCAGCTGTAGTTCCTGGATAGGTAGTACTCTCCAAAGCAAGAAGCTGCCCCTTTTTTAAAAAAGGCAAAATAATCTCTAAGGAGTTTATAACAAAAGAAAGATCCGGTTCTCGATGCGCATTCAGCGGTGTTGGAACACAAATGATAATAGCATCTGCCGACACAGCTTGCGAAAAATCAGAAGAAGGATAAAAAAGGCTTTTATCAAAGGCTCTTTTTAATGGAGTAATATCAAGATGTTCAATATATGGAACACCTTTTTTTAGTTTCTCAACTTTATCGTTATCAACATCAAGACCGATTACAGTAAAGCCTTTTGCAACAAACAAGGCGGTCAAGGGAAGTCCAACGTATCCCAGACCAATGACAGCAACAACAGCCTCTTTATTCTTAAACTTTTCTATCGTTTCATTTACTAATGATATCACAATCTTTCACTATTCCTTCGCACATACTTTATTTAGGCTACAAAGCCTGGCCACTTGTAAAAGATACGCATACCAGTATGTTGGCATACAGCTTTTCCGTTTTCATCAAGAGACAAATCAAGCTGTTCTCCATAATGACTCAGCTATCTTATTTACTTTGCCATCATCTTCATCTGTTCATAGAAAAAATTTCACAAATTGCAATTAATTCCAGATCATTATTATATTAGTCGGTGGAGTGAAAATGATTTTTTACAATATGACCACAACCAACCACTGCAATATGTATTTTATGATCGTTAACTATGGGTAACATTTCTGCCTCTTGTAATTAGATGGTCTTAAAAGCCTTGAGATACTCAAGTATTGTGTTTTTATTTAAGACACAACTATAATATACAACAGGCCACTGTTTTCTCATAATTTTTTATGATATTAGATAACTAAAGTTCCTTCAGAAAATCATAACACTCTTCTAAAAGATATTCCTTGCAAGTAAATTGACAGAAGGAATTGATAAGCAAAGTCTTTCAATTTTTTATCCATAACAGACAGGAGGTGAAACACAAAAAGTTGCAGGATTTTCCCCTTTATCTTTAGTAAAATTATCAAATTCATTACCAGAAAAATACAGTTGATCTGAATTAGTTATGATTTGATCTGACAAACGCCTCGTCAAATTTGGTTATTTGTCAGATCACGCCTTGACTAATACAAGTAATGAACTCGAAAATGTGGCGTTTTTATTTCTCCAAGCGGTATTAGATGCGTCTGACTTCGGCACCACTTAGCCAGATGTAAAGATCGACTTGAGCCTTGGAAGAAAAAATGGTCAAAGAAAACTTGATATTAACCGAGGTTTAGGTTTATGACAGGATGCTTCACCTCTTTCTTAACTTCTGCAATAGAGGAGATAGTTGCTTCTCATATTTGGTAAAAAGGAAAAACATAGGTTTGCCAAAAGTATGTAAGACGGTTAGCACAAGTACACATCTTTTTCCAGGTCCTGTACTAAAATTTCCAACCGGGAATATCTTGGAGTAACACATTATTTTTAATAACCGTGTTATTTCCAGACCCCGGAGATCATATTTTGTCGTGAATGTGGTTTTATTCATTGTTCTCGTATTCTTTCTTTCAGATTATGAAAAAAATATTTCATTCGGATAAAAGGATTAAAACGAAGTTGAGACAGGCTTTCATCCCACAGTGTTTTTTGTCTTTTTTCTAGAAATTTAGGTGGCTTATGTTTTCCATGGAAATCATCCAGATGGGATTGATGGCGTATTTGTTGTACTTCATTTGCCTTTGGAAAGGCTAATTTGGTCGCTAAAAGATAATTGAACCATGGTTTATAATCCTGAGCCTTATAGCCAAGTAACGCAGCAGCTGCGCCATAGGCTTGAGCAGCATCCTGAAGCCCCTTTTGTAGAGGGGCAAAATAATGATCCTGTTCTTTTTCCGCCCTGCCAATTTCATCATCTTCTTGCCGAAATTCAAGTTCATATCCGTTTTTAGTGAGCCTATAGCTATTCAGGGTTGGATGAGGTGGCCGACAAACCTCTTCAAACAGATCACGGTTGTACATAATTAAACTTGGTGCAAGTGTGAATTTATTGCGATCATAAATCAATCCTTCAAGTCTGTTTTTATTCGATTCGGGAAAACTTATTCCTCTAGTTGCGGCAAAAAGCATTCCATGCAGTGTGGGACATTTTTCATGGTGTTTCACCGCATCATATATGAATCGTTGGATGGTGCCAAGCCAGCCAATATCGACGATTGCCACGTCTTGATGATCAAACAGACCGGCTTCAGTAAAATACTTGATCATGGCATTACTGGCTGGTCTGGTTTGCCGTTTTATCTCGTTTTGAAATTTGTCATCAGAAAGAATGGCAGTAAAGTTTTCTTGATTCTCACTTGTAAAACCATCATGATGATGACTTAGGCAGGTATCTACCTGAAGATTGTAGTCGGCAAGAATTGGTTTAAATGGTTCGGGGTTCAATTGAAATATTCGACAGATATCGCGGAAATCACGATTCCCAGGTGGGAGAAAGGCAATTGCTGCATTTTCCTTTGTGAGTCCTTGGTAAGCACAGGTTGTTCCGGCAAGTGCCATCCGGCTGACATAAAGATATTCAGCTTCAGGAACATTTTTCTCTGGGAACAATACTGGAATACATTTATCCCAAAATAATTTGAAGGTATATCCTTCTCTTGCTAGGAAAAAGACTTTTGTTATGCCTTTTGTTTCGCATCTTTCAGCGACTTCCTGTACAAAAGCACCAATCATTGGACCAAGAAAATTAAACCCTTCAATATATAAAGGATCTCGTTTGACATTTTCTTCTTCATGGGGCTGCATTAATTGTTGTAAAGCTCGGCCACGCCAGAATGGTCTTATATAACTATAATCAAGATATCTTCTGGTAATTGATTTGCGCATTCTTTCGGCAGCATCATGCAATACCAATGCGTTAATGCCAAACTCACTGGGGCGTAAACCGTCAGATATGGGATTGTCACCAACATGAAGCCAGCTGTTTTTTGTAAATACAAAGTTTTTTTCAACAAGGGGAAATGCTGCCCCTGATGCCTTGGCACAAAAACTGTCGGCAGAAGATACTACATCTTCGACATATTTGAGGATACCAATATGTTTGAGCAGCTTTTTAAGATGTGAGGCAGGAAGGTAAATATCTGAAATAATAACAATACGTTTTTTCAATGAGCAGAGTTCTTTCATCCAGTCAATCATGAGTTTTCTTGGCACAATCATCCTGCTTTCCATTAGAATCTCATAGTTGGTAACCTGGTCAAGAAGTACATCAGTATAGTGATCGGCAAAGATTTGTTTGAGACATCGTTCCATAAAAGTCGGATAGTGTGCCTCATAATCAGCAAATTGCTGTCCGGTTTCGGCTCTGTTCTGCTGCTCAAGTTCATCACGAATTTTCTGAACTTTTTCCCAGGAAATGGTGATGCCAGCTGAAGCTGCTTTTGCTGCAATGTAACGGGCAACGGGAAATTTTATTAAATCTGGGTTGTGAACTTTCCTTATTACCAGGGTATCAAAAAGGTCAAAAGTTACTACCTCTTTTGAGGCAGCTATTTTTCTCCCTGCATCAACAAGGTGTTGTATGTGGATATATTTTTTAAAACTCATTTGTTTTCTTTGGTGTATTTTTTCTTCACCCAGATTTTCAAAGCTTTTATCAATGCAGCAGCGGCAGGTTTTACACCGGTTATTTTCTCTTGGGAATAAAGCAACTGCTTCACTTCATTAAGTTCCTGTTCAAGCTCAACCATTCTTTCAGTACCAGCCTGGGCATATTTTTGTGCCTCTTCTGGAATTTTTGCAAGCATATACTTTTTGATCAATTCCTGATCCTGTTCTCGCCCGATTATTGCCGCTTCACCAAGGGTGTTCCCATCGTGAATACGATAGTAAAGAAGCTTTTGATCGTGCATATATTTCACCTGGTCAGGGAAGTGTCTTGCCATTCGAAAGATATAGTCATAATCGTGGAGATATCTTAACGAACAAAACTTTCCAACTTTGCGTACAGCCTCAGTTTTCATAAATAAATTGGAAGTCGTTACCATATAATTGCCTTTGAGAAAGGCAAGATAAATGTCTTCCACTTGAAAATAAAATGCCCGATTTTTTTGATGCCATACATTCCACCCAAATTCAGGATCAGTAAATTCCGTGCCATTATCTGATATTGGAACAACGTCTGTAAACACACAGGCAAGATCTCTCTTACCTATGTAGTTTAGGATTTTCTCAAGCCTGTCAACGCTGTACACGTCATCAGAATTGAGAATGGCAATATATTTTCCCTTTGCCATTCCCATCCCACGATTAATGGTGTTATAAGCATCTTGGTTTTCTTGAAAATAATAAGTAAGCCTGCTGTCAGTATAGCCCTGTATAACCTCAGCAGTACGATCAGTGGAGCCATCATCAACGATAATCAATTCCAGATCAGAGCATGTCTGTTGAAGTACAGAGTCTATTGCGGCGTTGATAAATTGCTCATGATTATAGGCGGGAATGACAACAGAAATAAGCGGAGAACGCATCTTATTTTTCCTGATTTACTAAGTATCAAATGTTCAAAGAAACAGTATTATATGGCCTGTCAGCCACATTGTACTGAAAAAACTGTTCATACCAAAAAACAAATAATAGTACACCCTCTTTCTTAAAAAAGGAACTCTTTGAGGGAACTCACGTTTCCTCATCGCTTTTAGTGATGAGATTTCCCATGAAATAGTAAATCAGAACCGTTGTGGCGGGTACTATTCTGTTTGTGACACGACGATGTACACTACGAATTTTACGAAAAACAACAGCCTTTCACAAACTGAAAGTATTCTGAGATGTTTAGTTGAATTTGGGCTATATAGGTGTCATTCTTGTTAGGAGTATTGGTAAACGGGACGAAATCAATGTCCATAAATCTAATATATTATTCTCATAATTACTAACTGGTTAAGCAGGTTCTTGGCTTCATAGTTATGTTCAGTCTTCTTTGCTGTTCTTGTTACAGCCAGCGGCTTTTTTTATTTCTGTTTGTGGTTCATTGCAGCCGCATCCTTGATCACATCCTGAGCAGAAGCCACGGTTTTTCATCGCTTTTCTGACAAGATACCAGAGTGCTCCGGCAAAAAGTACTCCGGCTAAAACTATATCCCAAAATTCCATTACAAAACCTCCATAAAAAGAAAAGGCACAAACTGCAATGCGCAGCCGTGCCTTTTTTCTGCAAAATATCAAAAGACGTTTTTTATTCTACTTCATGTCTTTTGCTTGAATCCAGATAACTGCGTCACGAGAGCATTTCTTGCCCTTGTATGTGTAGTTGGGATCCAGATCAAGTGCTGCAAATCCCCACCAACCGGCACGAGGAATACCGAAGGTGAAAACACCATTCTCATCGGCAAAAATGGTTTGCAGAACAAAAGCATCCTGAGGAGCTTCAACCTCACCTTCCTTGGCAAAGGCATTTTTGTCAAGAAGCGGCTTGTGGTTCATGAACTCAATTTCAACTTCAGCACCTGCAACAGGCTTTCCGTTGAATAGAACTTGACCTTGGAAGACGTTGCCAGTCCAGCGATCATAGGGCTTTGCCAGAGGTACAATCTCAGTAGGCAGACCAACAGGCTCGTTCCAGGCTCCAGGCTCGCCGCCAACGTTCACGATAACCTTAGTGTTTTGTTTGATGTAGAAACCATCACCACCTTCCCAGTAGGGTTGAGGAATCAGGCAGAATGCATAGTCGCCGCCACGGAATTTATATGTGGTTTCCCATGCCTTGCCGCTATTGGTCACGCTGGTCCAGGTCATCGGCTTCAGGGTTTTCAGCAGGTCAGTTCTTTTCGGTGCATTCTCGCCACGGGTCCGTACAACAAAGAACTTTTCAGGTGTTCCCATATCCATGGTGTGACCAGCTTCAAACGGGTGGGTGAAAACCAGTTTCAACGGGGCTTCGCCACCTTTATTCATTGCCATTTCTGGGGTGTAGATCATTTGAAAGTGGGCTGAGGCCACTGCTGCTGAGCCGAGTATTGCAACTCCAGCTACGAGTGAGGTGAGTTTTTTCATCTCGTTCTCCTTTGTAAAATAGTAATCTTATTGGGTATCCCTAACAAGTGCTCAAACAAAAAGGTGCCGCATGGCACCTTTTTAAATAGCGATATTATATCCTAGTTAATATCTGAGGGGGCAACCTTAATTCTATGTCCCTCTCCAGCGTCAAAAATGACAAAAAAGTCACCTTTAGGCTTTTCGAAGGTATATTCTGAGTCTTCACTCATTTTTCCTTCAAGCAAAACTTTTCCATCAGGTGATTCGACACGCATCGCAACACCTGATGCAGAAGAACCGTCAGAAAAACCGCCTTCGCAGGTTATGGTGACATCGTCATCATAAAAGCAAGAGCAAAGCGGGGTGTGGGCTTGGGCAACTGATGCACCAAACATAAAAACTGCTGCGACCATAAAAGCTCTGATAAGCATAATAAACCTCTCTTTAGAATTAAGAAAACAGCGGGTAACATGCGGGAAAGTAGCTCTTTCCTCGGTGCTTGTCAATCTTTTTTTAGCGATGCCAAAACATGACTGGTGTGGCAAAAACATCTCCTGTTGATGGCAATGCGCCCTGGAAATAGTGGCGTTTTAGAGTGTACTTGAAGATTATCCTCAATTTTTATTGACCTTACTTTTTTTTTGTTTTACATAACATATTTTGCCTTAAATAAACTTAAAATGAGGTGTCTTATGTCACAACGGAAAAAAAGACAGTGCTGCATGCTTGGCGACATTAAGCCTGGAAAAAGAGCCAGAATTCGATGTCATCATGCCAAGGGTGCAATACGACAACGTTTGCTTGACCTTGGTTTTGTCCCTGAGTCGAAGGTTGATATTGTTCGCAGGGCACCACTTGGTGATCCGATAGAGTGTAGAGTTGCAAATTATAATGTTGCACTGCGGCAGTCTGAAGCTTCATTAATAGAAGTGGAAGAGGTCTAATTCCCAACCCCTCCTTAAACCCCAGCTTTTAGAAAGAATCTTATGGAAACATCTGAAAAAATTCTGGTAGGTCTTGCCGGACAACAGAATGCCGGAAAATCAACAACATTTAATATGCTCACCGGTGCCAGCCAGCATATTGCGAATTATCCTGGCGTTACTGTAGACAAAAAGTATGGCTCGTATCGCTATCAGGGCTCCAAAGTTGAGGTGGTCGATCTTCCAGGAACCTATAGTCTGACTTCGTTTTCTCTTGAAGAGCGAGTAGCTAGGGACTTTTTGATCACTGAAAAACCTGATGTTATCATCAATGTTGTTGATGCCTCGTCCTTGAAGAGGAGTCTTTATTTCACTTTTCAGGTGCTCGAGATGGGTTTTCCTGTGGTTGTTGCCCTGAATATGATTGATGTCGCAGAAAGAAACGGGGTGAAAATTGATGTTGAGAAACTGCAGCATCGTCTCGGGGTTGGTGTCATCCCGACGGTTGGTCGGAAGGGCAAGGGAAAACAGGAGCTGCGGCAGGAAGTGCAGGATACTGTTACTCGAAAGGGGGGAGAGCGGCTCCAGATTTCCTATGAGGAACTTGAAGATGTCATTGGCGAGCTGCGAGGGAAGCTTGAAAAGACACCGCTTGCCGAGATTTACCCTGTCCGCTGGCTGGCGGTAAAACTGGTTGAGGGAGACAGTGAGGCGGAGCGTATTGTCGTTGAGCAGCTTGGTGCGGCCTCATCAGAGCTTGAGCTGTCGAGAAGGATTCGCCGTGATTTTGAAGAGCAGCATTATATGAGTGTTGCCGACTATATGGTTGGCTGTCGTGACCGCCTTGCTTCATCCATCGTTGAATCTTGTGTTGCCGAAACGAAGAAGGGTGCTGCCAATATCTCTGAAAAGATTGATATGCTGGTGCTGAACCGTTTTGCTGCACCTTTTTTTCTGGTGGCGACGGTTTTTATTATTTATCAGCTTTCCATTGTTAAAGGATATGACCTGACTCAATATTGGTGGCCGTTTCTTGCCAAGTTCCGCGCCATTGCCGCTTCGATTTTGCCTGCTGCAGGGCTGCTTGAAGATCCCTATGCTCGATCCATGGGACTGTGGATGGTTGATTCAGCCAATGCTCTGCTCAATTATATCCCTATTTTTCTGATTTTATTTTCGTTGATTGCGATACTTGAAGATTCAGGGTACATGGCTCGGATTGCCTTTATCCTTGATAAGATGTTTCACGCCTTTGGGCTTCATGGCCAGTCAACTCTACCGTATATCCTGGGCGGTGTTTTTGCAGGAGGCTGCGCCGTACCCGGCGTTATGTCAACCAAGGGGATTCCCGATGAGCGTTCTCGGATGGCAACGATTTTGACGGTGCCATATATGAATTGTCTTGCCAAAATCCCCTTCTACACCCTGTTGGTGAATGTCTTTTTTGTGCCGTATAAATCCTGGGCGATGTTGTTTTTATCGACGATCACTATTTTTGTGGCTCTGTTGGTCGCCAAATTATTAACAGCTACTGTTCTCAAGTCAAAAGAGACAGCGCCGTTTGTCATGGAGTTGCCCAATTATCATCCGCCGACTCTTTTTGGTGTTGGTCAGCGGGCCATTGAGCGCACCTGGCAGTATATTAAGAAGGTCGGTACCATTGTTGTTGCCGTTTCCGTTTGTGTCTTTACCTTGCTTCAATTTCCTGGGGTTAATGAAGAACGGAAAACCTATTTTCAAGGGCAAATGGACAAGGCGGTTGCAAAATTTCATAAGTCTGTCAAGTCTGGCTCTTATGCTGAGATGTTTCAAGATGAGGCAAATCTTGTCACTCTGTTGAATTTATATACCGATTACAAGGCTGCTCGACTGAATACAAAAGGAAAAGATGCTGCGAAGGCTCTTGATGAACGATTCTCTGCGAAGAGTCCTGAAATGTTTATTTTCTTAAAGCCGCCCAAGGGGAATAAAGATGCTCGTAAGGTGAGCAAGGCGGTACGGAAGCTGGCCTCGAAACGGAAGTCGATTCGGCGTGAGATCAAAGAAGAACAGATTGAGACCAGTGCTCTCGGTATGATAGGTCGTTCTTTAGAACCGATTACGCAATGGGCAGGTTTTGACTGGAAGATAAATGTCGCTATTCTTTCGTCTTTTGCGGCACGTGAATCGAGTGTAGCCACTATTGGTGTCCTTTATCAGCAGGGGGCTGATGAAAATAAGACCCTTGAAGAAAGGGTTGGTTCAGAATCCTCCGAAGGCGGGTTTACTCCGCTTCATGCCCTGGCAGTCATGGTGTTTTTTGCCCTGTATCCACCATGTCTGGCAACGACCATTATGATTAAAGTGCAAACCGGGTCCTATAAGTGGATGTTATTTTCTATATTTTTCCCGACGACATTGGGCTTCATTGCTGCGATGTTTATTTTTACTGGTGGTAGTCTCGTGGGGCTTAGCGGGATACAGATGATGGGTGTTTTTTATGTCCTTGTGGTGTTGTTGGCGCTTGTTGTTGGTTTAGGGAGCGTCATGAAGAAACGGCCTGACCCTCAGGATGGTATTCCTGATATGGCGACATAGCGAGGCGTGGTATTTAACTATGTGCCAGTTGTCTTTGCAGGATGTAAAGACAACTGGCGTTTTTTATTTTGGCAATGGCTTGTAATAATATTGAGAAGAGTTTTTGCTCTGTAGTTTTTTGTTTTAAGAGACATTGTAGAGTGTTTTTTGTATGTGAAACAAACGCTGAAATCTCCTTCTTTGCCTGCTAAAAGCGGGTTTTGTGGCTCGAAACCCATTTTTTATTTGACAATAAAATTAGACATCGCTAAATAGATAACATCATGGGGAGTACAAGACCCTGTGATGGCTCTGAGTGCTTGATCTAAAGATTCGCTTGTGAGAGCGATTTTTTTTGTGCACAAGAGTTTGATGTTTCTAAAATGATTTGTAAGTTCTAATCGGTGGGGTTGTTGTTATGTCAAAGCTGAATGAAACCGCTGTCTGTGAGTCGGGAAGGGGGCGAAGAAAGAAGATTTGGGAGATCGGCGGATATAACTGTTCGGTGATCGGTACCTGTTTGAAGCGTTCTGAGGTACGTAAAATTGCGACCAAGAAGAAGTTCGGGATTCCTGCGGATTGCCGGGATCATGAGATGCATTCCGCATTGGTGAGTCTCACTGGTTCTCGCTGTGATGAAGCGCGGGCTTTGCATCAGCTCCTTGACAAGAAATATCGTGTTGTTGTTGCAAAGTTTTCTAAAGTAAAAACAGAAGAGTCTGTACGGCGTCTCTGGCGAGAACATTTTGAGAGAGGTTCCATTGCCAGTGCCTATTGGGCGTTGTTGACTCACCCTGCTACGAGTAAGGAATTTGCCGCTGAGGTGCATGGTGAAGTGCATATGCTCGGCCACGATTTTACCGAGGCCTATCAGCAGAGAAAACGTCAACTCCACGAGTTGAAAACTAAGGTTGCTACCCTTGAAGAATCGCTCGCCAGCGAGTGTCGGGAACGTGACGCAGAAAAACAACGTGTTGTTGAGCAGGGCGATGAACTCTGCAAATTACGTGCAGAAATTGCTGCGTTGAAAAAACAAAATCGTGATTTAGAAAAGCAACAGGAAGCTGCGGCTGTTGAGCAACAGGAAGCTGTGACCGCTGTGTCTCGGGAGGCTTTGGAGAAATTGCAGGCCGACAATACCCGACTTAATGAAGAAAAACGTCAATTACTTGGCGAAATGAGTGATTTACAAGAGTTGTTTGATCTGGCCTCAGATACTGTAAAAGATCTTGAAGAGGAAAATGCGTTGTTGGTTCAGGAGACCGAAGAGTTAAGGAGAGATCTCGGTGCTCTTGAAGGTGTCTTTGAAGCTGGCTTGAATGGCTTGCAAAATTATCAAGGTGGTTGCGATAAGTGCAGTAACTGTAGTGAAGAGGACTGCCCTGGTATTGATCTTTGTGGCAAGACCGTGCTCTACGTTGGTGGCCATCATAAGATGGTGCCTCGGTATCGTGAACTTGTTGAGAAATATGGGGGCAACTTTTTGCATCACGATGGCGGGCGTGAGGTCTCACGAAATGTGCTGCCTAAAATTTTAACCCGTGCCGATGCTGTGGTTTGTCCGGTGGATTGCGTCAGTCATGATGCCTGCAAATGTGTCAAGAAGATGTGCAAGAGATACCAGAAAGATTACATCATGATGCGGACTTCTGGGTTGTCATCTCTGGCTCGTGGCCTTACTGAGATAAACCTGCAATGAGCAATGTAGGCAGGATTTGTGAAAGAATGGCGTAGCAAAGAGACAGGGTGTCAGCCTCTGGTTGTGGCCCAGCGGAAGGGCAATCTTCACGTCTATCTGGACGAAGTTTTTACCCAAGATACTGCCAGGGCCTTAGTTGCTGCGATGCAAGAGCAGTATCGGGGGCAGGGAAATATTTTCGTCCATGCTTTGGATGTTACCATGGTCAGCCCTGATGCGCAGGAGGTGTTCTCCGCATTGTTTGTCGCTTCAGGGGTGCCTGCGGAGAAGGTGTATTTTAAAGGCGAAAAGGGTTTTGAGATCGGCCATAAAGGGGCCAAGGTCATTGTTTATCAGCGAGGCATGCAAGGTGGCGGCTGTGGCGGTGGCTGTAAGAAATGCCGGTGTGCTGCCTGAGTTTTGTCTGTAAAAAAAAGTGCGTTGGATGTGCGGTGTTGACCCGCAGATGAGGAGTTTTTATGGAAGGTACTCAGCCAGCAGAGCATGAGACCGACAATGTTTTGCATGTTCGTGTCGAAGGGTTGTTTACGCCGAGTCTGGCTATGGAGTTGACTGCAGTACTGTGTAATTCCTATTGTGGCGAAGGGGATATTCTCTTGCATGCAAATGGTGTTACCTCTGTAGTTTCTGAGTCGCGAGAAGTTTTTCAAGAGTTGCTGGATATTTCAGGACTGCCCAGAGAGCGTATCTGGGTGGTTGGTACCAAGGGCACCGAGATAGTGGATGATACCCAAGTGATACGTTCAGGGGGCGGAGGCTGTTCGGGGTGTACTTGCCCGAAATGCCGGCAGGCACGACAACGTCTGCACTAGCCACCCTGAAGTTTTTGCTCCTGATTTTCACATTGGAAGAAGGAGTCTTTACCTAACATTACAAGGAGGAAGTGATGCCGACAGCTTTAATTGTTTTTGGATCAACAACCGGGAATACCGAGTCCGTAGCCAATATGGTTGCCGAGGTTCTCGAACAGAAAGATGTTGAAGTAACTGTAAAAAATGTAACTGATGCAACAGTTGCAGAGCTTGGAAATAATTTTGATGTCACCCTGTTGGGTTCCTCAACCTGGGGTGATGATGAAATCGAGTTCCAGGAAGATTTTGAGCCTTTCTTCGATCAACTTGATGATGCCCAGCTCAGCGGCAAGAAGGTTGCCCTGTTTGGTTGTGGTGATTCTTCGTATGAATATTTCTGCGGCGCTGTTGATAAGCTCGAAGAAAAAATGGAAAAACTTGGTGCGAAGGTGGTTGTTGAGTCCCTGCGCATTGATGGTGATCCAGATGATGTCTCTGGTGAGATCGAAGACTGGGCTGCCGACGTTGCCGGTGCTGTAAAATAAGCGCTGTTTTCCGGTTACAAAGACCCCCTTGGGTATGAAGATGGGGTCTTGCTGGTTCGGGGTATTCCTCTGCACATGGGGAATACCCCGCTGAGTTTTTACGGTGGCGGTCTGGTGATCGCTTGAAAATCTTACAAAGAAAAAAGCCTTTCCCTTTGTCGCTGGCAAATGTAGAGGTTTTTCTTCGGGATACCGGAGGACGTTTGCCGGTGTTCTTGTTGACTGTCTGAATAATTATGAAAGCGACACAGATCATTGCGGCCCTGGAATTGTTGGTAAAATCAAAGCAACCGGTATTTCTCTGGGGTCCCCCTGGGGTTGGAAAGAGTCAGGTGGTTCGGCAGACGGCACAAGGTCTTGGTATTGCCATTGTCGATATTCGAGCGGTGCTCCTTGATCCTGTTGATCTCCGTGGCCTGCCCCGTATTACCGAGGCTGGTATTGCCGAGTGGTGCAGTCCCTCTTTTTTTCCCCAGGATGGCGAGGGAATCCTTTTTCTTGATGAATTGAATGCGGCACCACCCCTGGTTCAGGCTGCCTGTTATCAGCTTGTGTTAGATCGCAGGGTTGGTGAATATGTTTTGCCTGAGGGCTGGACTGTGGTCGCTGCGGGGAACCGTGACCAGGACAAGGCGGTGACTCATCGTATGCCCTCTGCTCTGGCCAACCGTTTTGTCCATATCGACTTTACTGTTGATCATCTGGAATGGCTGGCCTGGGCCGAACAAAATGGTATTGCCCCGGAGATCCAGAGTTTTATCAAGTTTCGTCCCGCATTACTCCACGATTTTGACCCGCAGGGAGATACCCGATCTTTCCCGTCGCCGCGTTCCTGGGAATTTGTTTCTCGATTGCTGCTCTTTGGTGCCGAAGGCGATGTGCTTCGCGAGCTTCTCGAAGGAACCATTGGTGTTGGTGCGGCCACCGAGTTGGTGGGATATCTTGAGATCCACCGTCGTCTGCCGGCCATTGAAGAGGTCTTGGCTGCGCCTGGAGAGGTGCCACTTCCCGATGATCCCGCAGTGTTGTTTGCGACCTGTGAAATGGTTGGTCGCTCCATTGGCCGTGAGAATGCTCCTCAGGTCATCGAACTGGCCGATAGATTGCCCGATGAGTATGGGGTCTTTTTGGTGCGTGAGGCGGTGAGAAATTGTGTGGAACTTGCCGGATCAGAAGAGTTTGCCGGGTGGGCCGCCCGTAACGCCGATGTGCTGGTATGAGTGGTGCCAAAGAGAAAAAACATTCCCCAGAGCCTGAGATCGCTGATCTTGCAGCCTACCAGCGTATCAAACGGGCCAGAAATGGTCTGATCCTCAAACATCCTTTTTTTGCCTCTCTTGCGTTGCGGCTTAAGGTTCAGGAAGATCAGCATTGCCGTACCGCCTGGACCGATGGCACGATCTTTGCCTATAACCCCAGCTATGTCAGTCTGCTCTCTGCCGAGACCCTTGAGGGCCTCACGGCCCATGTGGTGATGCATCTTGCCTGTAACCACCATCTGCGCAGGCAGAACCGGGCCCATGACGATTGGAATCGAGCCTGTGATTATGTGATCAACGGGTTGCTTTTAGAGGCAGGGTTTACCCTTCCCGAAGGCTATTTATACCGTGAGGATTTTGCCGAACAGAGTGCCGAATCTGTCTATGCCTTTTTGCTTGCCGAAAAGGGTGAATCGTCCGAGGAAAAAGGCGAGGGGGACGAAGATCCAGAGGACGGGGAAAGTAATGAGGAGGACGAGGAACAAGAGGGCGGTTCCGGAAGTGCTGAGAGCAGCGAAGAGGGCGAAGAAGGGGGCGGAGACCCCGGGATGTCTGGGGAAGTCCGTGATGCTGAAGGTGGTGCTGGCCAGGGTGAGACGGGCGAACAGGAGATGGAATGGAATGATGCCGTGGTCAGAGCGGCGTTACATGCCCGGAGCATGGGCCAGCTTCCCAGCGGTGTGGAGCGCATGATCAACCGCCGCATTCGACCACAACTTCCCTGGCAGGAATTACTAGAACGTTTCATTGATCGTTCTTCGCGGTCCGACTATAGCTGGATTGTTCCGAACCGGCGCTATCTCCATGCCGATATCTACTTGCCGTCTCTAAAGAATTGTGATCTTGGTCATGTGGTTGTTGCCGTTGATACCTCAGGGTCTATCCAGCAAGATGAAATGGAGATGTTTGCTGCGGAGATCACCTCGATTTTCAGCCGCTATCCGGCCTCGGTACAGCTCATTTACTGTGATTCGCTGATCCAGGGACGTAACTGGTATGAACGGTGTGATCTGCCGATTACCATCACTCCCCGAGGAGGTGGCGGTACCGATTATCGTCCGGTGTTTGCTGCGGTTGAAGAGGAGGGTACTGCACCTTCCTGCCTTATCTATCTCACCGATATGGAATGTATCGGTTATCCTCGACACGAGCCCAACTACCCGGTGCTCTGGGTGAAAACAGGGAGTAGTCCACGGCGTCCTCCGTTCGGTGAGCTGATACAGATGACTCCTGAATATTGATCTGTCAAAAAATTAAATAAGATACGGTGTTAGGGTATGAGAATTTGTTGGGAGATTGAAAAAAAACGAGGAAATTATCGGCCAATGCTCAGATATTCCATGGAGCTTGAGGACTACGAGCGCGAGCTTGCCGTTAATGCTGTACGTATCACCTCGTCATTGCCCTTTTTAGAGAACCCTCATGAAGAGTTCTGTCTGCCGGGAACCCATGAAAGGGCCGAGGACTGGCAACCCAAGGATTTTCATCAATTAAGTGTGCCCTATTTTCGTGAAGGGGAA
>PDWJ01002794.1_pt1 | contig 17698 bp, 12 predicted proteins | sample 1430881 | NCBI WGS metagenome assembly PDWJ01 (sample SAMN01162460, study PRJNA174530) | Oral metagenome, whole genome shotgun sequencing project. | biome: Marine environment; feature: Marine mammal; material: Swab sample of the gingival sulcus; isolation source: swab sample of gingival sulcus...
TCGTAAACCATTGCGTAATTGTCTCCGGCAATACGCTTTAATAACTGGATCAACGTAATATTCTTTGCATTAATCGTGATAGGGCGTTTTTTAGATGCACTATCAACATAAATATCCACATTTGTCGTCTCCCTAATTTTAGACAGCAGCATCTCTAAGGGAATCGACTGAGATATTACGCTAAAAGTGGCATCTGAATAAGCGGTAAACTGCAATCTGTTTGCTTCTTCACTTGCTTCAATTGATCGAGCAAACGTCATCGTCATGATGCTGATAGTCAATAGTAACATCAGAAATTGTCTTAGGTAACAGAGATAATTGTTCATGATATTAACTCGTTATTTTTCAGTAGGGGGAATTCCGGGGACACAATTCTATTTTTTCTTGGGTCGTCCCGGCAGCCCCGGTCGGGGATTCCGTCCGGTAATATTTTCAATGATAGAATAAAAACTATCCGAGCCATGAAAAAAATTATACCCTTATAACGGATGGACACAATAAAAAACGGTATTGTGTCCCCAGATTACCCCAGATTACCCTCCCAACTTCTTTTTTTGTTTCCTTGGTAAACGATGCCAATTGGGATGCTTTGATTTTCATTGTTTTTTGATGATTCGTTTGATATCTTTCTCTTTCATAAAGCCTCTTTTTTGGGAATTAATTGTGTTACATTGTTTTTTTCATTTTAGAGGCTTTTTTCTATTTAAATAACTGTTTTTATTGAAATATTTAGCGTTCCTTTTAACGCCTTTTCGTAGATAGATGCAAAAAGATGTGCCCGCTACGGGCGCACCTTTTTTATGGTAACAGCTTCCAGGCCACCTGTCTTCGGAGGATCACTTGCCCTGGTCATCTTGATTTCAGCAGCATCTCGGTTTTTTTATCTTTTCCAACCCCGGCAGACAAGGGGATTAACCGGTGTGAGAAGGTAGAACCTTCTGAAGCTGCCCGGGCTTTTGCCTTTTCATCTTCTGCGTCCTCCTTCCATTTGCCGCTGCTATCCCAGTGAACAGTCAGGAGCCCCTGAAACTGCCCTTTTGTGGGGGTACGGCAAAGCAGCGTGTTGTTGATTAGGGTCGGTTTTTTTCTGGCCGGGGTTCCTGCCTGGAAAAGAATATGTATGGCATCGCTGCCTCTGGCTATTTTTTTATTTTCTTCTTCGTCGTAACTGGAAAGCAGGATGGTCATGTCTGCTCCCCTTATCCGGGACAGAAGTGGCGGCAGCACTTCCTGCCAGGGTTTTTCAACGATTTCTTTTTTCGCAGGATCGGTGAGGTGAGCAAGCCCGATAACGGCAACACGCAGTTTGCCGATGCTGCGAAAGACATACGGCTTGAAGAAGGGGGCGTTGCTCTGTCGTTCTATCAGGTTGGCGCAGACATAATTATCTTTTTGCTTTGCTGCTGTTTTTGCAAAAAAAGAGAGGCCTGCGGCCAGATCATATGGCCCAATCCCGGTAATCGCTCCTGTGGAAGCTGTAAATGCCCTGGTTATGGCCATGGCAGTTGCTTCAGCCTGACTCCGCGCCTGAGGGCTGATAACCTGTTCAGGAAAGAGGAGATTGCCGGCATCAAGCACCAGGCACGGGGCGGCCTCCTTGGAATATTTGTTGATAATATGCATTTTTCTGGACAGACCGCCCAGGGAATTTTTGCCTCAGCCGAGGCGGGTTGTTCTGCCCCGGATATCGTTGGAGTAAAGGAGATTGAAGGTCGAGGATGCCAGAGATGTTTCCGTGACGAGAATAGCCAGAAGAATGATGACAAGGCTATGGTGCTTAACCATTGTTTTTTGTTTGTCCATGTGCTTGAGCTCGCTGTTGGAGTATTTTTTTCCATTTACGAAGGCGGTCGCTTACCACGGCTTCGTATCCTCTGTTCGTCGGTTCATAATAGGTTGCGCCTTCCAGTTCTGCTGGTAAGTGCTGCTGGGCAACAATACCATCTTTTTCGTCATGGGCGTACTTGTATCCTTTGCCATACTCAAATTCTCTCATGAGCTTGGTAACGCCATTGCGAATATGCAGTGGTACCGGCAAAAAACCGGTACGTTGTATATCCTTTTGGATCTTTTTTTCCATCATATATACAGCATTGCTTTTGGGAGCTGTGGCCAGGTAGACTACCACTTGCAGCAGGGCAAGTTCACCTTCCGGGCTGCCAAGCAGGTGAAAGGCCTTTCTGCCATTCAAGGCAATCTGCAGTGCTTGAGGATCTGCTATGCCAATATCTTCCGAGGCAAAGCGGATCATGCGCCGGGCGATATAAAGTGGATCCTCCCCGCCTTGTACCATACGACAAAACCAGTATGCAGCTCCATCAGGGTCACTGTCTCGCAGGCTTTTATGCAGGGCCGAGATGAGGTTGTAATGTTGTTCGCCGTTTTTGTCGTAGTGGATCGGTCTGTGTTGCAGTGCTTCCTGTATATGGTCTGTTGTAATCAGGCCCTTTTTCTTCCCTTCCTTTTTCCTCTGGCACAGTGAGGCAGCTGTTTCCAGTGTATTCAGGGCTCGTCGGCAGTCACCATCTGTGCACCGGGCAAGCAGATCAAGGGCTTCTGGCGCCATTATCAGGTCGAGATTGCCCAGACCATTTTCTTTGTCCTGAAGTGCTCGCCCGATAACCTGGCTGATTGAATCGGAGCGCAGGGGATGGAGTTGAACAACCTGACAGCGGGAAAGAAGCGGCGCATTTATTTCAAACGATGGGTTTTCGGTAGTTGCACCGATAAGGGTAAGCAGTCCGCTCTCCACATGCGGCAGGAAAGCGTCTTGCTGGCTTTTATTAAAACGGTGAATTTCGTCGACAAAAAGCACTGTTTTGGAACTGTTGTCCTGTGTTGCCTGGCGAGCTTCAGCGACAATAGCCCGAATCTGTCTGACTCCGGACAGCACTGCAGAGAAAAAAACAAAGCGGGCCTGAAGAGTGTGGGCAATAATGGTTGCCAGCGTTGTTTTGCCAGATCCAGGCGGCCCCCAGAAAATCAGCGATGGCAGGACATTCTGTTCTATGGAAGTCCTGATCAGTTTTTCGGGACCGACCAGGTGTTCCTGACCAACAAAGGTCTCAAGGGAGGTTGGCCGCATTTTTTCTGCAAGGGGTATATTATTTTGACTTTTTTTGTTCATAAGGAGACAATAGTGGTGAAAGGCGGCTGTATATTGATGCTGATCTTTCCTCTCATTTTCTATGAGAATATTGTACTACAAAGCCTGCAATTATGAAACATTGTGCCTTATTGTTTAGTCAGGACGATGAACAGATCCAACTTGTCAAATCCGCTTTATCCGGATACAGGCTTGTCTGCTGTCGCAGCGAAAGGGAGGTGCAAGCCGGTTGTGACAGATATGCAGTCTGTCTGGTGTTGCTGGTTCATGATCCTCCTCGTACTGACGCCGGACAGCTGTTTGCAGAATTACGCGAGAAAAATCCGGGTCTGGCAGGTGTCGCCCTTGCTCCCGCCATTACCCGGGAGACCCTGCAAGCGGCCAGGGACGTGGGAATCTCAACTGTCCTGGAAGTGCCGCTTCAGCCGGATCAGGTAAGAAAAGCTGTGCAGAACACGTTTTACAGGGAAGCATTGCAAGATGAAAACAGCCGCCTGCGAACACTTATTCCCCTGTACAGACTTGGCGAGAAGTTCCTTTCATCAACCAGCGAAAAAGAAATTGTTGACGGTCTTCTGGAAAGTGTAAGCGATGTAACAGGGGCAACAAATATTTCTATCCTTCTCTACCAAGAAGAATGCAGCTGTCTGCGCATTGCAGCCTCCAGGGGGCTGGACAGAAAGTTGGCCGAAACCATCTGTATACAGCCGGGGGAGAGCATCTCCGGTTGGGTCTTTCAACAGGGAAAGCCGGTTATCCTTAACCGGGAAACCCAGGAAAAATCAATATTCTGGCGCTACCTTAAGCGTCCGGAAGTTGTGTCTGCAATTTCCTGTCCGATGATTGTCCGTGACAAGATTCTTGGTGTACTGAATATAAGCCAGACGGACACCGATGAACGGTTTTCAAGGTCAGATATGGAAATGATCAGCGTGGTCTGTACGCAGGCAGCACTTGCCCTGGAGAATGTACGCAGCCTTGAGAAAATACGAAAATCCACTCGTCTGCAGACGCTTCTTCAACAATATGTTGCCCCGGAGGTGGCAAAACTGCTTCTCGACCAGGAAACTGATCCGATGAAGCTTGGCAGGATTGAACAGGTTACCATCTTTTTTGCCGATATTCGAAGCTTTACAAGTCTTGTTCAGCATCTTCCCCTGACCGAACTCCGCTTGTTTCTCAATGATTTTTTCAATATCTTTACCGATGTAATCTTTGAAAAACAGGGAACGGTTGATAAATTTATGGGAGATGCGGTCCTTGCCTTTTTTGGTGCACCCCTGGCAAACAAAAGAGCAAATCAGCACGCCGTTGAAGCGGCGCAGCTCGTCCTGGCGCGATTTGAACGTTTGAAAGACAGATGGAGTAAAGATAACGACGTCTTTACCGCACTCGACCTTGGTATAGGCATCACCTGCGGGGCCGTGTTTTTAGGTAATGTCGGTTCTGCCAAACGGTTTGACTATACAGTTATCGGTAATGAAGTTAACATCGCCCAGCGACTGGCTGCGGAATCAAGACAATGCAGTATCTTTATTACGGAGAAAGTCAGAAAAGGGTTGAAAGAGGGCAATTCTTTTGAATATGTCGGCCCTGTAAGGCTGAGGGGAATTACCTCTCCTGTCGTTGTTTATTCTGTTCCTTCACTGTGACCGGTTGACCGGTTACAGGCCAGAACCAGAAAATAACATGGAAGTACGCCCCTGCGTGATCAATGACAAGGTTTTCCTACCACATGGTTTTTCCTTTTCTTGCGGTCCTTTTCGGGGAAGAACCAAGCATCGCGTTAGACCACCTGGCACTCCTCAGCTTTCTTTTATGATTTAAGCGTGTCTGGATCTCTCGCATTTGTTTACCTGTCGGATTGATTATAAAATCTATGCCGATTTTAAAGGCGCGAATGTTTTTGTGACAGAACAGATCCATCCAGACAGGCCGTGACAGGAGGTGCATTGTTTTTTGATGTCCTTCCTGGGGCAGGGTAAGTACCAGCTCGATTAAACGGGAATCATTTTCCCTTGTGGAATAAAAAACATGATATTGCCCCTGTATTACCTGGGTCATGAGAAGACAGGCTCCGTGCATTGAGATATCAAGGATACGGCTGGAAAAAGGGCCTGCCAGAATTGAGCGGGTTGTTCCGTCAATCGAGTTAACGATAGCGGGCAGATACTCATTATGGCGTCTTGATCGTCTTTGGTCAATTATCATTGGCTTTCTGGTTGTGCCTTTTCTCTGTAAAGATATCATCTACCTGCCTTCAGGCTGCCCAGGCCTGAGCAGCCTGAAGGCCGTTACAGGCGCAGAGCAAGTGAAAGCAGAGTGATGCGTATCCTGCCTGTTATTACGATATCATGTATGTATAGTTTAAGAAATGAAAACCATCAAAAAAATGAGCATCAGTGATCAATCATGTTTTTCAAGATCATTGCTGTCGATATAAGCGTAAGCGTTGTGATTGTGGATGGACTCGAAGCTTTCCACACTAACCGAGAACCAGTCAAGTGATGACATTGACCGGGCCTGCAGGGCAACCTTTCTGGCAACATCTTCCACAAACATGGGGTTGGCATAGGCGTTTTCAGTGACAAATTTTTCATCCGGTCTTTTGAGAAGGGCGTATACAGGACTTGAACCGCTTGACTCAACCATATCAATGAGGCTTTCGAGCCAGATGAAGCGGTTCGGTTTGGCGGTCAGGATCACCCTGGCCCGCTGGTTATGGGCACCTTGGGTGCTTATCTCCCTGGAGCAGGGACAGAGAGTAGTAACCGGTACCCTGACTCCAACCAGTGGTGACAGTGTATCCTGAGAGGACCCTGTCAGGGTACAGGTATATTCCATTAAGCTTGAGGTGGCTGATACCGGAGCTTTTTTGCAGATAAAATAAGGGAAGGTCATGATCAACCTGGCTTCCTGAGCCTGCAATGTGCGCTGAACAGTACCTAAAAGATCCTGAAAAATTCCGATATGAATATCTTCTGCAAAGTCGGCAAGAACAGGGATCATTATATCAAGGCATGATTCCCGTTGATCGTGCGGCAGAAGAGCTTGCAGGTCAATGCTGGCTATAGTGTGCTGGACCTCTCCTGTTTTTGTACGTATGGAAACGGGGCGGGACAGGTTATGGATGCCGACTGAAGAGTGTATCATGGGTGTGTGGTAATGACTCACAGGGCAAGCACCACCTTGATTGTACTGCAACTTCCTTCAGACTGCCCTGATTTGGGCAAGGCGGCTGGCAGCTGGAGCCCGCCCCTTCAAGCCGCAACTCGTAATCGTCTGAGGACAGGTGAGCTGGGAGCAATGATGCTGTGTGTTTGTAAATGAGCTACTGCTTACAGCATTTTTTCCTGATCTGCAACAGCGCATTTTTTTGTTTTCTGTGAAATCATTTTGCAATATGGTGATCTTTGTTTGATGGATAACAGCGTGTATGGTAACCTGTACGTCGCAACTGATCACGGGCACCTTATCTTTGCCCGATCACCATTTCCCGCATGCTCTTGTACACGAATGTCTCACTTCGCTTGCTTACCTGCCGGAAATGGTGCGTGTCCAATTCTGTTGCACCCGTGACCAGTTACAGGTCAGAAGCAGAGAATAACACTTAAAGTACAGACCCCGTGACTGGTTATTGTACGTCAATTCAAAGCAGCTGCAGGAACGCAGGGTGATGAGGCAGATGGAATCTGTGCGGATAGATAAATGGCTTTGGGCAGCACGTTTTTTTAAAACTCGCTCCATGGCCGCAAAAGCGGTTAGCGGTGGACATGTCCATCTCAATGGTGGGCGGATAAAGCCAGCGAGAATTGTCCGAAAGGGTGACGAACTGCGCATACGAAAAGGTGCCCTTACATTTGTGGTAACAATTACTGCTGTGGCGGATCGAAGGGGGCCGGCCAGTGCGGCCCGGCTCCTTTATGAAGAAAGTGAGCAGTCAATAGCTCTTCGTGAAGAGGCAGCAGAAAGGCGACGCCTTGTTGCCATGCCTGCAGTAAAACCTGATCGCAGGCCGGACAAGCGGGATCGTCGCAAGATACGTGAGTTTATCCGAACGTCTTCCGGGGGAGGCAAGGCGCACCTCCTGCCAAGGTAGCGGATTTTCAAGTTTGTCTGCGGCTGGCAAATCGTAACGGATCACGGGCACTTTACCTTTGTACGAACACCATTTTTCACATACCCTTGTACATGAAAGCCTCACTTCGCTTGCTTACCTGCGGGAAATGGTGCCTGTACAATTCTGTTGCGCCTGTGGCTGGCCCTGTCAACGCTGCTCTGTCGTATTCTGCCTGTCTTTTTCAGCCCTTATGCAGCCTTGTCCTGCGTTGCATAGTAGTGCCATGTGACACAGGACAAGGCTGCATAAGGGCAAGAAAAATCCGGCGCAATATACTGACATTTCATCGTTGACATGACACCAGTTACACGCCGGAAACAGAGAATAACGGGGAAACACAGGCCCCGTGATTGGTTACAGACAATGGAATGGAGAATATGAGTACAATACAGCGGGCATTAATAAGCCTTACAGATAAAAACGGGGTCAGGGATTTTGCCAGCCGTCTGCACGCGCTGGACATTGAGATACTTTCCACCGGAGGTACCGCCTCAAAAATACGGGATGCTGGTATAGAGGTTGTTGACGTTGCTGACTTTACCGGATTTCCTGAAATGCTTGATGGACGTGTAAAGACACTGCATCCAGCTGTGCACGGCGGTATCCTTTATCAGCGTGAAAATCCTTCCCATCAGCAGCAAGTGCAGCAGCAGGGTATAAGGCCTGTCGATCTGGTCGCTGTTAACCTGTATGCCTTTGCAGAAACCGTAGCCCGAAAAGAATGTACGCTGGCAGATGCCATTGAAAATATAGATATAGGCGGCCCCGCGCTTCTGCGGGCAGCCGCCAAGAACTTCCATGATGTGACGGTTGTCGTAGATCCTGCCGACTATGATCACGTTCTCGAAGAGATTGAACACTCTGGCAATACTACTCTTATGACCCGTTTTCAGTTAATGAAAAAGGTTTATGTCCTGACTGCCGGGTATGATCATGCCATTGCTGAGTGGCTGGCAAAAGTGGATCCGGTAACCGAGGATTATTTTCAGGGAGCACAGTGATGCAGAATCTGGCAGTGCTGCTTTCCGGAAGCGGCAGAACACTGGATAATTTTCACAAAAAGATAGAGAGCGGCTTTCTCAAGGCAGAGATAAAAATTGTTGTCGCCAATGTACCAGACGCACTTGGTCTGGAAAAAGCAAGGCGATATGGATATCCTGCCTTTACAGCGCACAGTGACGAGGAGATAAATACTCTTTTAGAAGGATATCAGATAGATCTTGTTACCCTGGCTGGTTATCTTAAGCTTTATGTTCCTCCTGCCGGGCTTGCGCGCTCGGTGTTGAATATTCATCCTGCACTTGTGCCTTCTTTTTGCGGCAGGGGATTTTACGGCCATCATGTTCATGAGGCGGTCAGGGCCAGGGGCTGTACAGTCAGCGGCTGCACAGTTCATTTCGCCAATGAAGAGTATGACCAGGGTCCAATAGTCCTGCAGCGCTGTGTGCCGCTTGACTATGAGGATTCAGCTGATGAGATCGCAGCCAAAGTGTTTGCGGTTGAATGTGACGTCTATCCGGAGGCAATCAATCTTGTTGATGCCAGGGGTGTTGACTATTTCTGGAGCAGGATAAAATGAAAAATAATATGCATGTTATTATGGCTGGTTCTGATATTGACCGGAGTCTTGACCGGATCTGTCTGGAGATAATTGAACGAAACCACGGGGTTGATAATCTTTCCATTATTGGAGTGCATACCGGGGGAGTCTATCTCGCAGAGCGTTTGCATCGAAAAATAATGCAGTATGAACATAAAGAAGTTCTTCAGGGAGAACTCGATATCACCCTCTATCGTGATGACTGGAGCCTGATCTCACAGAATCCGATTGTGAAGAAATCGGATATTGCCTTTACCATTGAAGACCAAAGCGTGATACTGGTTGATGACGTTATTTTCACCGGCAGGACTGTACGTGCCGCCATGGATGCAATCATGGATTATGGCCGTCCCCGCCGCATTCAACTTGCTGTATTGATTGACAGAGGCGGCAGGGAGCTGCCTGTACAGCCAGATTATGTGGGGATGGCCCTGAATGCGATGGAACATCAACGGGTGGATGTGATCCTGAAGGAAAATGCTGACCAGGATAAGGTCATCCTGTCATAAACTTCTGCGGGCAGAAAGAGTCCTGGAGAAAAAAATGAGCCGCAAGGAAAGCCTGAAGAAAACAATACCTGCTGATCTGGGTGATGTGTGCAGACGTGTTCGTGAAAAAATATCCAGTTACCACGAATATACTTCTTCCCTGGCACACAACAATTTTCTCAAGGCCTTTTTTGACCTGACTCAGGAATATGATACGTTGGATGATTTTTATAGAATCTGCGTCTCTGTGCCATATGAGATGACAGGAATGCACAATGCGCTTTACCTGTGCAGGGAGAATGACGAGGGATTGTTTCAGGTTTGCTCCAGCAAACAGGGAGTATGTAAAAATCCGATCCCTGCAGCTTACCCGGTTCAGATGCACCAGGTTCCCTATGAACTGGCTGGTTCGTATATCGTTCCGGTGTACAGCAAACAGCCAAAAACGGACAAGGGTGTTCAGGTAACAGAAAAGCACTGTGCCCGGCAGGCCAGACTGTGGGGTAATTGCGGCAGATTATGCACCGATGGTTGTCTTCTTGGTATGTATGAGATTCGTTCGGATGACCCTTTGGCAGAACCCGACAAGTTATTTTATACAAAATATGCAGGCCGTATTGGCTATAGTCTTGATAACAGATTGATTGAACTGCAGAATAGAAAGCATCTGCAGTTTATCAATACGTTGGTGGCCGATATTGAGCACAACATTATTGTGCCCAATATGTTCTACAAGCACCTGTTCAATCAGCTGAGAAAGAAAATCGAGGAAATCGGAGAGATTCGCACCTTTTTTCAGAGAGACAGAAAGCCTGAAGTCTATGAACAGTGCTGCTCCATGCTGCAGCAGATACAAGATGACCTGATGGTATATCATCGTGAAATTGTCAAGCATTACTCCAGTACCAGTCTGTTTATAGAGAGTATGCTTCGAAGGGAACATTTTGAGTGTGGACATCTTGTCTTGTCTCCCAGACGCTGCTTTGTGGAAAAAGAGGTTATTATTCCGCAGCTGGAGCACTATGCCAGCAGGCTTGCTGCCGCCCATGTTGTTGTCGAGCGTCCTGCAAACATGATTTCCGAGGAATTTGCCCTGATGGTTGACAAGGGTCTGCTTGCCCAGGTATATGCAAATCTGTTTTCCAATGCGGCAAAATATACGCAGGAAATCATTGATCATCAGGGCACCCCCCGCAAGGCGATGGCATATGGCAGGGAGATCATCAGTAACTTCCTTCGTCCAGGACAAAACGGCATCAAGTTCAACGTGTTTACAACCGGGCCTGCATTACTGCCTGATCAGGGAGAAAAAATGTTTCAGGAAGGAGTCCGGGGTGATGAGGTTCAGCATATACCAGGTACCGGGCATGGACTGGCTTTTATCCGTCATGTAGTCGAGATGCACGGGGGGGTTGCCGGATATGAAGCCACCGGGGAAGGCAATAATTTTTATTTTATCCTGCCAATGCCCCCGGTGGAGTATCCACTTGTGCTTGTTCCCTGAAAGCAGGTAAGTGCATTTACTGACCAGCTGTAACTGATCAAAAAAAATCATTTTTGCACGATCAGACCTTTCCGTATACCACTTTTTACTAACCAGTCACGGGGTTGGTACCGTAAGTGTTATTCTCTGGTTCTGACGTGTAACTGCTCCCAGATCATCCCTCTTCGGGCAAGCACGACCTGCCGCACAGAGGGGCTGCAGCCCGTATTTCTCATGAACATCTTGTCTCATTTGAGAAGAAATACATACAAACACATGGCTGTGATGTCCGTGAGCAGACTCAGATTTTGCCAAAAATGTTCACCAAAGTAAAAGAGTAACTCCTCACTGGGTGGGTAACGCTCTGATTGTACCTGCCTCAACCGTGTAACTGCTCTCAGGCTGCCCCTATCTGGACAAGCACGATTGGCAGCTATAGCCCCTCTAGGCGGCGGGTCGTGATCGTTCAAAGAGGGGTGAGCTGTGAGTAGTTACGTAAAATAAAGAGAGTACATACCCTGTGAGCAGTCACAAAAACATAATGGAATTACTTGCACCGGCAGGAACCACAGCCGCTTTTGAGGCAGCAATTGAAGAAGGAGCTGATGCGGTCTATATAGGTGCGCCAAGGTATAATGCAAGGAATCTGCAGCGGGATATCAGCCTGGCTGAAATCAGGGAGATGGTTACATTTGCCCATGAACGGAAGCGAAAAATATATATAGCCATGAACAGTCTGATCGGCCAGCGGGAAATGGCTGAAGCGATAGAAACGCTGAGTGTTTTGGCCATGATTAAGCCGGATGCCCTGATTGTTCAGGATCTTGGGCTTGCCGGTATTATTCATCGATATTTTCCAGAGCTGGTCTTGCATGCTTCCACGTTGATGACCGTTCATACTTCACAGGGCGTAACCTTTCTGGAAAACTCAGGCTTTGAAAGGGTCGTGCTTGCCCGGGAGCTGTCTCTTGCTGATATTCGCACCATTGCCGGGAAGAGAAACAAGATCGGCCTGGAGGTGTTTATTCATGGAGCGATGTGTTTCAGTTATTCAGGATTGTGCCTTTTTTCGAGCATGCATGGGGGAAAATCAAGCCTGAAAGGGGAATGCGTCCAGCCCTGCCGGAGAAAATACAGCCTGAAAGCGGGCAAGGCTGTTCGCTCGTCCCGGCAGAATGCCTCAGGCACTACTCATGAGGGGTATTTTTTTTCCATGCATGATCTCAGCGGCCTGGAGTATATAGAGGCACTGCATAAGGCTGGAGTGGAAAGCCTGAAAATAGAGGGACGCCTGCGTCCGGCAGAATATGTTCGCAAGACTGTACGTGCTTACAGGCTTTGCCTGGATAACCTTGATGCCTCAGCAAAGGAGCGGCAAAAGATAAAACAGGAAGCTGAGGCATTGCTCGACCAGGCCATGGGGAGAAAGCGTACCTGCGGTTTTCTGGGAGGGCCGCACCAGGGAATCATTCAACCACACCTGGCAGGAGGAGCTGGTCTTTTTCTCGGAAAGGCAAAGCTGGACATTGGTGGCAGGGGTGTTGGCAGGAATGTGCGATGTACGGTTACACTTCAGCATGACATTTCGGTCGGTGACAGGCTGCGTTTTCAGGCAACCAGAAAAGAGCTTCGCAAAACTTTTACCGTCCGGGATTTACGCTGGCAGGGGCGTCTGGTAAACATCGGTAAAAAGGGCCGGAAAGTGGTAATGATCATGCCCGGCTCAGCTGTATACAGGGCAGGGAAAACCATTGACGGGATCTTGTTTCGCGTCGATGTGTGCAGGCGGCGCGAAGATGAACGTAAGGCATCTGGCAGCCTCAATACGGTTTCCAGAAAGATGCAGGTAGATCATCGCAAGGTTGCACGCATATCTGCCCTTTATATAACCGCTGAAGAGACAAATAGCAGGAAAAGGCCTAAGACAAGGGGTCGTCGGAACCAGTCTCCAACATGGTGGGTCCGGCTTGCCTCCCTGCCGCCTGTCCGCCTGAAATATCCTGTTAAACCTCACCGTATTCTTGTCCCGATGCGAGCTGAGTCTGTTGACCAGGTCTCCAAACTTGGCAGGCAGGCCAGCAAACTGTATCCTCATGCAGTCTGGTGTATACCTCCTGTGCTTGAGGAAACGCAGGCAGCGCGCCTTGGCAGGTGGATCATGCTCTTGATGGAGCTCGGCTTTCAGGCCTTCCAGCTTGGGCATGTTGCACAATTAGCCTTTTTTTCTGAGAAGGAGATACAGTCAGGTCAACTCCAGCTCTATGGTGACTATACCATCAATGTTTTCAATGCGGCCTCTCTGGCCCAGGGGAAAGAACTTGGCTTTTCCGGAATGCTGTTTTCCCTTGAGACTGACAGGGCGACTCTCCGGCAGACCCTTGCCTCATGGCATCAGTATCAGGATCAAGCTTCAGGGAAAAACAGAGATTCATTCATGTCTGTCGGTATGTATGTGTATGGAAAACCAGCTCTTTTTACTTCAAGGGTTGACCTTCCCCATTTGCAGTCGAGAAAGAAGGTTGTAAGTCCCAGAGGTGAGCATTACTCGATTGAGCGCAATGATTACCTTACCCTTGTTCGTTCGGATATTCCTTTTACTTTGCTTCCTTACGCGGGAGAAATGATGGCCATGGGGATCTCGTACCTGGTTGTTGATCTCAGTTATACAGATATACAGCGGGCCTCTGCTGAGTGTATTGCTTATCTGCGGCGAAAGGACTGCGCCAGCAGGGGAAGTGGAAATTACCTGGCCGGTCCTTGTTAAGCAGCTGCAGGTTTAAATTAATTAAAATCAAAAGGTTATGCGCCATGCGAATGGGCGGCAGGTATATGTTGAAAATGATTCCGTATCCATTTTCTGGTCAAGTGAGGTGTATAAAAAAACGTATTTTGGTTGCTGGCGGCTGTTATTTTCTGGAGTCAGATTTCAGTAAAAAGCTGTTTTTGTCACGAAAATGACTGATAATCCAATAGTTTCTATCATCATACCCTGCTATAATCAGGGGAAATCCCTTGGCGAGACACTCGCCTCAGTTTTTCGGCAGTCTTTTCAGGAAATTGAAATTATTGTCGTTGATGACGGCTCTGATGATGCGGAAACCAGCCGCATCATTAAGGAGCTTGATCATTCTCTCATTCGCACGGTAGTAACAGGGAACATGGGCCTGGCTGCTGCCCGTAATAATGGTATTTGCGCAGCGAAGGGTCAATACATCCTGCCCCTTGATGCTGATGATTTAATCGGCCCCCATTACGTTCAAGATGCAGTAGATACGCTTGAAAAAGATACAGAGCTCGGCATTGTCTATTGCCGTGCGGTACTGTTCGGTGCTGTTGAGGCGGAATGGCAGCTCCCTGAATTTTCCCTAAAGCGGATGTTACAGGATAATATTATTTTCTGTTCGGCCTTTTTTCGCAAATCGGACTGGGAAACTGTGGGCGGGTACAATGAATCCTTGATTTATGGCTGGGAGGACTACGATTTCTGGCTGCGTTTGCTGGAGCTGGGACGCAAGGTTCACAGATTACCACTTGTTCATTTTTTTTATCGGGTATCTGCTGACTCCATGGTTCGCGCCAGGCCCAGACAGCATAAAATTGAGACCTTTCGTAATATTTACAACGCACATCAGCAATTATTCAGCGATAATATTGAAGCGTGGCTTGATGTCATTGTGGATCATCAGGAATCCTATCGGGAAGCAAGGCTTGTTTATTCCACAGATAAAAAGACAGGGCACTCAACCATAACACAGACCAGGAAGATCATTCCAGGCCCATGCACCCTGCGCTTTTCCCTCACCGATGAAATAGCTTCGGCGGTTCTGCAGCTGGGGGAAGAGCCGGTTGTTGTCACTGATGTTACACTACATCTTGTTACCGTACAAAAAAGAGTCAGCGTGCCATGGACAGCAAACGCTGATTGTTTACATCAGCATTACTTCTATTTCAGCTCCAACTCTCCACAGCTTTTTCTGGAAGCAGGCAACACGTACTTCTTTAAATCAGAAGACAAGGTTGAATTAGTTTGTTCGTTTACCTTTGCCGCTTTTGGCAAGGATTGTTTTGCTCACTATCTTTCCCGCACCAGGGACGCCTGTTCAAAAGGTGCTGAATCCCTTTCACCTGTATCCCCGCCCAATACCCTTGCTCCGGTTTCATCCATAATCGGAAAAATTCGTTCCATGGCGCAGCGTATCCTCTTGCGCCGTGAGTATACCCTTATCCGTGAAAGCGGTCTGTTTGATGACGCATATTATGCGGGAATTTCTCCTGATCTCGTCCCGGGTGAGACCGATCTCCTTCTTCATTTTATCAAGCATGGCTGGAATGAAGGCAGAAACCCCAACCCCTTGTTTCAAATCTGGTGGTATCAGCAGACATATCCTTTGCCCCCTGCCGCGAACCCTCTGCTTCATTATCTGGAAAGAGGTGAAACAGAAGGGAATAAACCAAATTATTTATTTTTTCCCGGGTATTATACCGGGCAGTTAGCCGGGCAGCTTGACTCAGGTAAAACCGCCCTTCAGCATTATTACGAGCACTGGAAAAGAGGGCTTTGTCCATGTCCCTTGTTTGATGAACAGCTGTACCAGGAGCTGCTTGAACGGTGTGTTGCACACGGTGAGGCCTCGCCCATGGTGCTATTTTTTCAGGGAAAGATTGCCAGGGACGAGCTTTTGCCGTTATTCGACCATCAATACTATCTTCAGTATGCTCCATTCGTTGAGATTGTGGAAGAGCCTTTGCAGCATTACTGGCAATATGGAGCAGAAGAAGGATGCAGGCCAAACCATTTTTTTGACCCATTGTTCTACCGGAAGACCTATCTGGGGGGGAGAGGGTCACTGCTTGATGCCTTTGCTGCATATATGAAAAAAGAAAATCAAAAAAAGCAATGGCCCAATCCTTTTTTTGATCCAGTGTATTATGAGAAGTCTTATGCTCTCACCGCATCCGGCATCAAAGATAACCCTTTACTGCATTATCAACAGTATGGCGTGCGATATGGCTATTATCCGTCTGCCAGGGTCGCGTCCCTGCCGGAAAAACCATCCATTTCCATCATTCTTCCAACCTATAATACGCCGCCGGGCCTGCTCAGGCGTTGTCTTGATTCTGTTGTTCAGCAACCCTATCCGCACTGGCAGCTGTGCATAGCTGATGACGGGAGCACTGACAAGTCAGTTGCAGATATACTCAAGGAGTATGCAGCGCAGGAACCACGGATTTTTTTACGTTTTTCCCGGATTAACCAGGGAATTACAGCTGCTTCTTCTTTGGCATCAGAGCTTGCGACAGGCGATTTTATCGCCTTTCTTGATCATGATGACGAACTTGCCGATGGTGCGCTTTATGAGCTGGCTCTGGCAATAAACAGGCAGCCAGCTGAGGTGTATTACACCGATGAAGATCTCGTTACCCCTGAAAGCAGGCACCTTGACACTTTTTACAAACCTCAGTTTAACGAGGAACTGCTCCTTGGACACAACTACATTACTCATTTTGTTGTTCTGTCCAGAAAGATATTTGATGCCTGTGGTGGTTTTATTGCCGGATATGACGGTGCGCAGGATTATGACCTTATCCTGCGGGCAACCGAGCTGGCCCGGAAAATAGTTCACATTCCCCGGTCCCTTTACCGGTGGCGGATGCACGAGGGCTCCACCAGCATAAATCATGCGAGCAAGAACTATGCTGAAAAAGCCGGTGTCCGTGCTGTTGAAAAGGCACTTGCCAGAAGAGGGCTGGCAGGAGATGTGCATAAAACAGATGTCTCCTATTTTTACAGGCCGCAACGTACGCTGCCAGACGCAGCAAAAGTCTCCCTGATTATATCAGATAATTATAGTGATGCCCTCTGTGATACGCTCTTTCTTGCTCAGCTGGCCACAACAATGGACCTGGAACTGGTTGTTCAGCATGAGTCAGGAAAGGCCTTTAGGCAGGATAATCTTTTTATATATGGTCTTGGCAAAACAAAAGAAGATGAAATCTCCTGGCGAAATCAGGCGGCCCAGGCAGCATCCGGTGAATATCTCTGCTTTCTTTCTGCAGATGTGGTTTCAGTAAAGAGGGGATGGTTACCGGCGTTGCTGGAATACTGGCAGCATGATTTTGGTTGTGTAAGTGGTATGGTTCATGCAGATGAAAGCGGTAAACATGTTGGTTCTCTGCCAGATGTCAATAATATGTCACCACGATATTATGCTTCCTTTGTCCGGGATGTAAGTGTTCAGCATAATGGTGTTGATTGCCCGCAGCAGGTCATTGCTGGCAATGAAAGTGCAGTGCTGATCAGGAAGAGCGTATTGCTGGCAGCAGGAGGGTATGACAGTACATATCATTCCTTGTTGTTTGGACATCTTGATCTCTGTTTTCGTTTGAGCCGTAAAGGGTTTTCAAATTTTTTTACGCCATACTGCGCCGTAAGGTGTGTTCATACAAATACAGTCAGCGAAAATGATACGTTTGCGTATCAAGATGACAAGAATCGTTTTCAAAGAAAACATAAGGAAATGTTAAAAAAGGGAGATCCTTATTATCCACACAGACTCATTGAAGAGCATGGCCTGTCACCGGCCCGGTTTGATGAATGGTATCTGGGTGAGCTTAAAGAGTAATGGGCAAATAAAGCAAGTGACCCTGGCGCATGTCCTGAGAGCAGCTGTGATATTTATCAGGAGTATTAGTGCCTTACTCTTCATTTGCTGTCATAAAAAACAAGAAATTATTTGAGGTGTAAGGCCTCTTGGGTTGCGGGTTTTCCGCATTAGGTAGAAGATAACTACTCACTGGGTATGTAACGCTCTGGTTTTACCTGCCTCAAACGTGTAACTGCTCTCAGGCTGCCCCTATCTGGACAAGCACGATTGGCAGCTATAGCCCCTCTATGCGGCGG
>PDWJ01002796.1_pt1 | contig 17696 bp, 13 predicted proteins | sample 1430881 | NCBI WGS metagenome assembly PDWJ01 (sample SAMN01162460, study PRJNA174530) | Oral metagenome, whole genome shotgun sequencing project. | biome: Marine environment; feature: Marine mammal; material: Swab sample of the gingival sulcus; isolation source: swab sample of gingival sulcus...
GCAGTTTTCGGACAATGGGCTTGGTCATGCGCCCCTCCGATGGTTTTTCAAGCCAAAGAACACCCAGCCGTTCCAGCGCGTACCAGTGATGGCGCGCGCTATGGCCGACAACGACGTGTATGGGCGGCCCTGCCAGTCAAAACCGTCGGTGGTGACCGTGACGACGTGTTCGATTTCCTGCCATTCACGGATCAAGCGGGTGCCGACGATGGGCATCATGTCCGCGCGGATACGGCTTTTCTTGCGGTTGCCACCGTCGAGTTCTTCGCCCAGTCGTTCCAGCCGTCGGACAGTTTCCGGCTTCAGCCCGCCATAGGCCAGTTCCTGAATGCGGTAGGCCAGTCGGCTCTCGAGGTAGCGGCGGTTGAACGGGGGCGGTTCGCTGTCGAACAGCTCGCGCCATTGCGCCTTCAGGTCTGGCGTGATCTTCGATGTGAAATCACCTTTAACGGCACGCCCTTGCGCCCAACTTTTTAAGTTGCGAATGGGTTTCTCAAAGGGAGATAAAAAAGCCTCTCCTCGTTCGGTCAGGGCAAAAGAATTAAACCGCGCTGAATTGCTGGCCACCAGCCCGAATTCCATTAATGGCTGCGCACAAGCCTGCTGATATGGTTGTGTGACGTAGGTATTGGCGCGCGCCATTCTTTTAAAGCTGCCTTCGCCAATATCCTGACGGGGCAGTTTTTGGCGGCCCAGTATGCGGTTGCTTTCGTTTCCACGCCTAATCGCGTCGAGCATGACCTTGGCTTCGATGGCGTTTGCTGCGCGAATGGCCGGTAGTCCATCCATTTCCGACGCAATCTTGATCCCGATCAGGGACCAGATCAGCGGCATGCAAAACCCAATACCGCCGATGCCAGGAACGGACATTTCATTGTAGTGCCGGATTGCGGCCCCAAGTCCTAATTGCTGATTACGGCGTGTTGAAAGTTGCTCACCCAGTGCAAAGGTGCCCCATTGTTCGTTCATGTATATTCTTTTGACCTGGCGTTTGTTCAGGATGCGGCCGAAGCCATAGCGGGGATCGTTATCAGGCTGATTTTGCCCTCGTCCATCCAGTTGATGGCGATATGGGTGACAGGTTTATCAGGCCATTGCTTTGCAACCAGATCTTGGTATGCGGATAATTGTGGCCAATATCGCGCGAGACCGTTCTGTAAATCGGAACACGTTCCGGTCTTGTGATCCATGATTGCAATGCCGTGCTTCCCGACGGCCAGTAAGTCGATAATAGCGTTCATCTCTGCGCCATTGTCGTTTTGCTGTTGCAGGGGCAGTTCGAGGTGGAATTGAGAGTAACCAAGATCACTGAGATATTTACGCAATGTCGCCGCCTGGGTCTCAATCGAATTGATTTCAGTCTCACTGAGCGGGCTTGCCGCCACAAGACGCGTTTTATCCTCTGGGCGCTCAAACATGACGCGGAATGCCAAATGGCAGGCGGTGCCGCGTTCGGCGGCGGTCATGGAGCCTTTCGGTTCCAGAAGAGCCTCTGCATATTCGAAATGTTCGGCAATGGGGGGGGCGGATTTTGGTGTATCTAACGTGGATGGGCTGGTGCGCCAAAGCGTTTGGGACGTATGTTGGAAACGGGTATCCAAGAGGCCAAAAGACTGGGTTTGTGCCGCTTGCTCCTCGGCAGTCGGGTCCAGTTGATAATCCTTGGCATAGGTGCGGACCTGTGCCTTAAAGCTCTGGTCCCCGAGAGAAATTTTACCAGCTTGCTGCGCAAAACCGGTGCGTTCGATCAGCAAGTCATACATTGTTGCAGGCCGATCTTTTTCGGCGGTGGGGGCTTTGGGCAAGGCCAGAACCAATGTTTCGCGCGCGCGTGTCAGGGCCACATAGATCGCCCGCGCTGCCGCTTCCTCATCTGCTTCCTGTTGCTTCAGAGCCTGCTTTTCTTTTTGCCCCGAGGCAGCAAAAGGCGCATGCCAGCCAAGTTTTGCGCGGGCCAGAACATTGTTCAGGTCATCAAAGTCGGAAAACTCGGCGCGGATTGTATGCGGGCGGTCGCGAATATCCTTGTCCCATCCGGCGACGATGGTGATGGGCCATTCCCGACCTTTGGATGAGTGCCATGTTGAAATTTCGATGCCAGGTGTTGTCCAGCCGGATGGGTCTGGGTGGATGTCATCCCTACGGCCCACCAGATCGCAAAGCCAACCGAGGAAAACGTCGATGGACGCGCCGTAAAATCCGGCGGCTTCGCGTAGTCCCGTCGGCGCACTATCAAAGGCCTGAGCCTCAAGGATCATGCGTTTCAAATCGGCGCTGGCCTGATCGGAATTTGGCAGCTTTTTCGCCCAATCCCACAAGCCGGATGCCGTCAGCACCCGCTGCAGCGCGTCTGCGACGGGCAAATCTACGAGAGAAGGAGACAGAGTTTTCAGGCGCTGCAAAACCTGAGCCGAGTCGATCGTCCCATCTTTCACACCATGAAACGCCAACGCCAGATCAAGTCGGTCTGGCCCGCGCGTCCCAAGATTGATTGCCGAAAACTTATCAGAAGGATTGGCGGCATAGGCCAAAGCCGCACGCGCCAGATCAATCGCCAGACTATCGTACCAGCCACTTTCTGGAAGGCGCACGGGCAGCCCATAGGCGCGCAAGGCATCGGCCATTTTTTGGGCATGACTCTTAGTGTACACCAATACAGCGATATCGCTGGGCTCAATTCCCCGATGTGGGCCGTTAAATCCTTGGCGAATTTGTCTGTCACTGGCCAGAGTTTCGTCAATGTATTCTGCTATACATTGGAATTTGTGATCCAGCTTGCCCTCAAGATTAAGGACGGACAGGGCCGGGCCGGTTGCTGGTGCGACTTGTGGTGTTAGCAGATCATAACTCTTGCCGAACAGCCCCTGACCAAGCGCATTCACAAAATGCATGATGGCTGGCACCGAACGCCAATTGCGATCCAACGGCTTCAACACATCGCCGTTCTGCGCATCTAATGCTGCCGAAAGACGTGGATCGGCCCCCTGAAAGCCCATAATAGCCTGTTTGCGATCACCTACGATCAGTGCTTTGGAAGCGTTTTGGGCCAGGCGCCACAAGAGCGCAAACTGGACCGGGTTGGTGTCCTGAAACTCGTCAATAACAACGCAATCGACCTCATCCAGAACGGCCGACAGCGTATCTGGATTTTCCCGCAGAACCGCTTCGGTTCGCGCGATCATATCTGCATAATCAATCAGACCACGGGCACGCTTTTCAGCTTCATAAGCCGCCAGGATTTCTTGCGCCCCATGTACCAGTGCTGTGATATGAGTGATTGCGTCATTCAACGGGCCGGGATGTTGTTCGATGCCGTCCGCAGCCGTCATGATTTTTTCCGCCAGATCGTCATATTTATCCGGGGTTTTTGAGTTTCGATTGGATACGAAAAGACTGCGCAGCTTTTGCCAAGCCGACCAATCTGTTAGCAAAATTTCGGTGGTCGCCGCCCTCTGGATGAGCTTGTGATCCCCCCTCAGGGACGCCCTTGGTCCCTTTGCGGTGATGTTTTCACTGACATCTTTGGGAAAGGTCGAGATCATGTTCTGAACGGCTGACTTCAAAGCCGCATGAAGCGCCTTATCATCCGCTGGTTTACCGTAGTCATTGCGCAAATCTTGAACCAGATCATCGATCAACCCAGCATCTGTTGCGCGCGCCCCAAGGCCGCTCAAGATGTTAATAAGCGATAGAACTGTACTGCGAAACTGATCTTCGGCACTGCCCGCATTTCCAAACTGATACCCAAATCGTCCCAGATTTTCGGCAACAGGACGCAGGGCGCTGGATTTGGCGATCTGTTCGCGGATCAACAGGTCTCGCTCTGTCTCATCCAACAAACGCGACGTGGGTGCATTTCCCGCGGCAAAGGTATGCTCTGTCAGGATACGTTGACCGAGGGCGTGAATTGTTCCGACATATGCGCGATCAAGGGCAAGCGCGTCCTCGGTGTGCCCATCTTGCAGTAGCCGTGAGCGGATACGCAATTTCATATCGTTTGCCGCCGCCTCTGTGAAGGTCACGGCCAGAATCCGGTCTGCTTTGATCGCCCCGTCTTTGAGCCATTTCGAAAGCGTGGTTTCAATGCGATAGGTTTTCCCCGACCCGGCACCGGCGGGGACAATCTTAAGGTCGCGGCTCATGCTGTGCCCCCTTGTTCATCAATCAAAAAAGCAGACACAATGCGGTTGTCGTGCAGTGCATAGGGCGTGATCCCCATGTCTTTGGAAAACCGCGCTTCATCCGCAGTTGTGCTCAGCGGGATTTTTCCGACTGTCAGATCCATGATGCGGTCGGACAGCAGACCCAGCGCGGCGCTGGCGATATCGCCCGACACAGTTTGAACACCGGCGATATCGTGGGCACTTTCACCGGCTAAAACCGTATGATCCAGGGTCGTGTGGTAGGCTGGAATTATGTTACTTTTACCGACTTCGCGTAAATCCAATGCGTCATCGCCTTGCGGATTGAGCAGCATTTCCCTGTAGAGCGTCGCTTGAAGATCAGCACGTTTTTCCAAGCGCTCCAATCTCTTGGCAGATTTGGACCTCTTGTGGTCCACCACCATGACTTTCCCGTCAGGCAAACGTAACAGGCAATCGGCATAGCCATGGGTGCGGATGAGCAAGCGGGGGCTGTTGCCCTGAAGGTGTTGTTCGTTTCCTAAAATTTCAGCGCCTGTTGCCCGCAAAAATCCTGCCCATGACAGTGCCGCAGAACGCGCCTCTACAAACAGGTTCTGACGCTCCAGATCCCATGCAGTTTCGCCCAGCCACGGGGCGTTTCTTTGGATGGCATCGGTGAAAATCTGCGTCAAGCGATCAGATAACGCTGTTTCGCCCGGAATGTCGCACCCTTTAGGGAAACTGTGTTCAAGCACATCATGCACGATTGTGCCCAATAACATGACATCAAGTTTTTGCGGCAGCCATAGGTGTTCATCGGCTCCGATTTCCCCAAGTGCCCAGGCCAAAGGCGCGGTGAGCATGGTTTCCAGCCGAGAGACCGACTGAGGTTTCATGATGTTTGTGCCTGCTTCATGACGCAACAGCATAAGGTTGCCACCAATCATGACGTGATGATCGGGGGGCAAACACGGTGTGCAGAGCTTGGGATCGACCGGGACGTTTTCCATTGATGCGTCGTCTGAAGTCGGCGGCCGCAAAAGGGCAGTTGGGTCGTTCAATTCGCCGGTGGCCTTTGCGATCAACGTCAAGGCAACAGATGTCCCCAGACGTTTCCCCATGAGATCGCGCGCTGAAGCACAAAGGGTAAGTTTCGTCTCTGCTGCAATTATTTGCTGGCGGAAGAGTTCCAGATTGCGGGCCAGAATGTGTTTGCGCGAGCTAAGAACCAGACCGGTCTTTTGTGCAATCAGCTCAAATTCGCTCTCGGTAAAAAAGGGATTGGCTCTGGCCGGGCGCGGCCAGTTAGAACCTGTCATACCCAAAACGATCAGTTCCTTGACTGGTCTCCAGGGCAGTGCATGTGCCGAAAACAGGCTGACACCTTCGACGATCATAGCTGGTGCGTCAGTCCGAACATCCCGCGACACAGCCATCTGTTCCAGTTTGTGCCAATCCACCGGCGCATCAGCTGCCAATGACCTAAGCCCGGCGACTCTCTGGGAGAAATCAGATGGCTTTAGATGTTTCGACAGCGCGTCCAGCCGAGCAAACAAGGCACCATAGCTTGTTACTGGACGCATAAGGTCCAGAATGGATTTGGCATCAGCGTGGTCACTCAATACTTGCCCAAGCCCGCCAAACATAATGGCGCGGCTGATTTCCTGGCCTTTTTGGGGGCTCCACGGCATGAGAGGGGACAGGCAAAGGCTGGCCTTTGCCATTCTTGCGCCATGCGATTTCAGACAATTCAGCGCAAGCGTCAAAGCTTCCGCAGAGTGATCTCGAAGTGGATCGCCTTTGAGGCCTGAAACGGGTATGTCGAGACGGGTAAATGCGGAACGCAAGGCCGAATGATACAAGGGATCATCCGGGGCAAGAATACCAAAGTCTTGTGGTCGCTCCCCCTCGCTGCATCGCTTTTGGATGCGGGCCGCTGCAAATTCTGCTTCTTCGATGAGATCGCGCACCCCGATAAATGCAATGCTGTCATCTCGGGCGCAAGCGGCGTGATCAGAGAGCAAATTATCCTGAACATGACGCAATAATCCGCTGGACTTGGGCGCGTTGGTTTGCTGCAAGGGCCGCGCCCCGTGATGGGAGAGCAACGTTTTATGCAAGCTGCGCTGCGCCTCATTGGCGAAAGCACAAGGCGTTTTTGTTGTGAGCGGCAAGCTATCCAATGCGTCCTGGGCGTTTGACAAAATCACATGTCGTATCACGGCAAGATCATCGGGCAAGGCGCCGCAGCGTTCCCATAGGGTTTTGAGTGCCGACAGGTGTTTCCTGGCGCGCCCCTCAGGCAACGAAGTCAGATCAATGTTTTGCACCTCCAACCCTGGTGTCGCTTGTATCAGATCACGAAGCATTGCTTTGACCTGTTGCTCAGTCCCTGCCGGATCCTGTTGGAAACTATCCGCCCAAGGAAATTCCGGTGCCTTTACGAGATCCGAAATATCGAAACCCTCTGTATGGGGGCACAGGTAGATTTCTTTCAGCAAATCAGTGGTGATGGTGCGAATGGCAGAGGTGAATGGGTGTTGCGAATAAAGGGGAGTTAACTGCATGAAAGTCCCAAGATAAATCTATATGTAAGACGCTTAAGGTCAAACTCGCCCTGTTTCAATGGCACAGGGGAGTTAGGGACGGTTCATCTCGCAACAGATCCATGATGGCCGCTTGCTCAGTCACCCCGGTGCGGAACAGCAACGCGTCAGTGACACGCCCTTTTCCGAAGCGGGGGGGGGTCTGGGTGCCTGTCGCGCATGAAGGCAATGCCCAGATCGCACAGGAGGAGGTCGAGGCCATTGCAGAGGCCGTCACCCGTCTGCTGGGCGGCACATGGACGGACAAGGATGGCGCCACGCGCCCGATGCGCGCGGCAGACATCATCGTTGTCGCCCCCTACAATGCGCAGGTGAACGCGTTGCGCGATGCCCTGCCGACGGGAGTTCGCGTCGGGACCGTGGACAAGTTTCAGGGGCAGGAAGCCCCGGTCTGTCTGGTGTCGATGACCGCTTCTTCCGCCGATGAGACTCCGCGCGGGATGGAATTCCTGTTTTCGCTGAACCGCATCAACGTCGCGGTCTCCCGCGCCCGGGGGCTTGCGCTGGTTTTCGGGGCACCGCGATTGCGCGAGGCGAAATGCACCACTATCATGCAGGTGCAACTGGTGAATACGCTTTGTGACCTGAAGGAATGCCATGATCCATCTGACCGAAGACCGCCGGATCGTGTTTCGTCATGCCAACGGAGATATTTATACGGTTTCGCGCAATGGCGGCACAAAGCATCCCGGATATCTGTATCTGCCGGAGGGAGAAGCCAACTCAGATGAAAATATTCACAGCACGGAAGATTTGACCGAGTTGGCCCGAATGGCTTTGAACAAGGAATGCGCGGTGCGTTGCAAGAACATATATACCAGCACCCAAGAGTATTTGCATTTCCGTGAGGCGAGCTTTGCAGCTACGAAATCGAGCCCGAGATCGCAGGCGCCTTGGGTATTTCGGAAGCTAGGAATGTCGGAGGTGAAATGCCCAAATCAAAATTAACGCGCGAAGCCATTGAAGCCGCAATGGATGCCTACGACAACTACCTCAAGCATGGGGAAGAAGCCAATTTCTTCAGACATTTTGACCAACCGAGTAACTATTGGGTGCGCTCGTCTCGTGAACGTAAAAACCGCGTCTATCCAAGCAGGCCAATTCATCATTTCGCGGATAGAAACGCAAATAATTCGGGGGGATTGACTGAGTCCCGTCATTCGGCCTCCGTTTTGCACAATTCCGGTTTCATCATTGTAGATTCTGACGATCAGCCGGTTCAGGTGCCCCCGCAAGATTATCTCCTTTCAGGTGCCGAACGGATCAGGCTCTGTGCCCTGAATTATTTCATTGAACCTGCCCGGGAAAAGGGTGCCAAAGGGGTCAAGATCCGCGCGGGCAAGCTGGCAAATGCGATGGGGCTGAAAGACGCTTTCCCCAACATCTGTCAGGTTCTTGGCGGCAAGAAACTCCAGAAACTCGCACAGTTGCCGCCCCCCAAATACACAGAGCCGAACCCGAGCAGTTCAACCGTCTTCACATACATGCTCGCATCTCAGTCGGAGCCTGACACCATGACCGAAACGCCCAACACAACACCGCCGTCTGCCGTGAACCTGATCCTGTATGGCCCTCCGGGAACGGGCAAGACTTATAAAGCGGCATGGGAAGCGGTGCGGCTGTGTTTGGGAGACGAGGCCGCTGCCCCCCTTGCAAAAGATCGGGATGCGTTGATGGCGGAATATAAGCGTCTTTCCGAGGAGGGCAGGATTGAATTCGTGACCTTCCACCAATCAATATCCTACGAGGAATTCGTCGAAGGCTTGCGGCCGACAACGGATCAGACTGACGATGCCGCTGCACATGCAGGGTTTCGCCTGAAACCCGAAGCCGGGATATTTAAACGCCTTTGCAAACGCGCCGGAGGAGGTGGGCCAGATGAGCCGAACGAAAACGCGCTTTCTCTGGATGGGCGACGCGTCTTCAAGATGTCAATCGGAGAGGACAGCAATGCTGACGAGAAGCACCTGTTCGAGGAAGCCATTTCCGAGGGATGTGCGCTTTTCGGCAGGGAAGATATCGACCTCACAGACGAAAAGTTCTCCTGCATCAACGAGATAAAGAAAGCTCACCCTGAGTTAAACTCGCCCGAGTCGCTGGATGATTTCCGCAATAAGCTTAAAATCGGTGATATCATTGTTGTCCCGAAGGGTAATAAATTCTTCCGAGCCATTGGTGAGATTACCGGAGAATACACCTATATACCGCGCGACGATCAAAAATACAGCCACCGGCGATCCGTGCGCTGGCTCTGGGTGGACAAAAAGGGGGTCCCTGCTGATGAAATTCTGAATTGCGACTTCGGAATTTTGGCGTTTTACCCAATTGATGAGTCTCGGCTGAAAATCGCTGCACTTGAAGACTACATGAATAGCGCAAACAAAGCCGTTTCGCACGTGGCGCAATCGCATGTTCTCATCATCGACGAGATCAACCGGGCCAATATTTCCAAGGTTTTCGGCGAGCTTATTACCCTGCTTGAACCGGACAAGCGTCTGGGCGCTCGCAATGAGATTTTTGTCCGACTGCCCTATTCCAAAACCCGGTTCGGTGTTCCGGCCAATCTGCATATCGTGGGCACGATGAACACGGCGGATCGTTCGATCGCACTGCTCGACACCGCGTTGCGCCGCCGGTTCAGGTTTCAGGAATTGATGCCCGATCTCGATACCCTGCCGGAAAATATCGAGGGTATCAACCTTCGCAAGCTCCTGTCCACGCTCAACGAACGCATCGAATACCTGTCCGACCGCGAGCATCAGATCGGCCATGCTTATTTCATCGGATGCCGCAGCAAGGCGGATGTGGAAGAGGTCATGCGCGACAAGGTCATCCCGCTGTTGGCGGAGTATTTCTACGAGGACTGGGCCAAGGTCGCCGTTGTTCTGGGCGATGGGCCGGACGTCAAAAAAGGACACTTCCTTAATTGCCGCCCCCTTCAGCGCCCGAACGGGATGCCCGGCGATGATGTAAACGGTGAAAAGTGGCGCTGGAGCGTGAAGGAAAAGTTCGACTTTTCGGAGTTCGAGGCCTGATGCCCACCTATACCTTGCGCGAATGGGAAACGCTGGCCTATGGCGATGGTGACGGGCAAGTCCCGAAACCTTGCGCGGATCGTCTTGCGGCCCTGGCCCGGCGCTCCCGTTTCGCGGGCAGCGGGGGCAGCGGGGTGCTGGAACACGGCCGACACGCTCTGCGCGCGCGCGGTGTCGTCGGTGTTCTTGCCACAGGCGATTGCAGCCTCGAGATCCTGCCGAAAATCGCTGTTCCCGCGCAAGGAGGCGCCGAAGAGGAAAACAGAGAAAATGCGGCCATTCGAAAACGGCTGGTCCACATGCTGGCGGTCGCTCTGAAGCTGAAGCTCGATCTCGGGCAGGTGGCGGAATTGGCGTGGCAGCGGGAAACGCTGCTGGAAATTCTGATCCGGATCTTTTGCGACAAGCTCAATGAGGCCGTGCGCAAGGGAATACCACACAGCTATCTCGCGCAGAGAGACGACCTGCCCACCTTGCGCGGCAAGCTGGATGTGACGCGCCAGTTCACCCGGTATGCCGCCAACCCTTCCCGTCTGGCATGTCGCTTTGATGTCTTGTCGCCAGACACGCCATTGAACCAGATCCTGAAGGCTGCGGTGTTGTACCTTTCCCAGATGTCGCGGAGCGCGGCAAACCAGCAGCGGCTGCGGAATCTGGCTTTTGTCTATGCGGACATTTCCGATATTCCGCCGTCGGCGTTACGTTGGGATGCTGTGGTGATCGACCGCACCAATGAGCGATGGCGCGCGTTGTTCGACATGGCCCGGCTTTTTCTGGCGGGCCGCTATCAGACGACGACAAGCGGATCGGGTCAGGGAATGGCGCTGCTATTCGAAATGAATACATTGTTCGAGGAATATATCGGGCGTCAGATTTCCCGTGCTCTTGCCGGGACGGATCTGGTCGTTTCCTTGCAAGGTGGGCGTTTGTTTTGCCTGTCTGAGGAAAAGACCGGGCGCAAGTTGTTCCAGACAAGACCCGACATCCTGATCCGTAGCCGCGAGCGCGAGTGCGTGACGCATGTCATCGACACGAAGTGGAAACGAATTTCCTCCCGGATCGACGATCCGAAGAGGGGCGTTTCACAGAGTGATGTATACCAGATGATGGCCTATGCACAGGTTTACCAAGCGCCGCGTCTGACGCTGCTTTACCCCCATCATCCCGGGCTGGGGACTGAGGAACGCGTTCACGCCCGACATCGCATAACTGGCCACAAGACAAGCCTGGAGACCGCAAGTAAGATAAGTCTGGAGACCGCAAGTATTGATGTCGCGAATGGGGAAGGAATTCATGAACGGCTGCGCAATCTGCTCTTCAATGTCCATCGGCATTGAACATTGCTCCTCTATCGGCATGCCTCTTTCTGTCGTCCAGCCAGCGATTGGAATAGGTCCATCAGCACCAGACGCAGACCGTTTCGGGTTAGCTTTCCAAACGTGCCGCTGCTTTAACCAGTTGATCCCGCATGGTTTCCCTCAGGATATCTGGCGCGACAATCTCAACCGCACCGTTCCACTGGAACAGGTGATGGGCCAGCTCCAGAAAGCCTCCAGAGCAGAACCGAACTTCCAGACGGCCATCATTCAGGGTTTCCACATTTTGATGAGGGTGGAACTGGAACGCCTCTGCATCATCATGCACATCCTCATCAAAGCGCAAAACGATCTCCTCTGGATCTTCGTGAAAAATACCAAAGGACTGGGCGGCGAAGGTCTCCAGATCAAAGGTCTCATTCGGCCAGGCGGGTTCGTTAGACACTTTGGGGGCCACTATGCGATCAAGGCGAAACAGCATCGGATCACCCCAATCATTGCCATCTGCAACCAGATAGGAGCGCATTCCCAAAAGCAAACCACGAGGGGCCACCTTGTGATGTCGGGTGCCATGCGCTGAAGTATAATCGAAGCTCAGAAGGCTGTTGGCGAGCAGCGCCAGATTGCAGGCATCCTGTACCTCATGTGGGATAGGGTTGCGCGGGCCGGGAACCGTGATCGGCAGGCGGGATTTGGACAGCAGATCAAGGTCTGGCTCCAATCGCAGCCGATCAACGTTACGGAGGGCTGACAGCAGCCGGTTGCGCATCGTGTTCAGACTGTCGGCGCGCTCTGTCTGGCCGGTTTTGCGCATGGCTGCAATGGTCAGATCCAGATCGGCCAGTTCTTTGGCCGTCGGGGCCAGCATGGCGGAGGAAAGATGCCCCTGCAAACGATACCGGGTGGTTTGCCCGTCGGGCAGCGCCTCAATCGGAAAAACCAGATCAAGTGCTGCCCGCATGCGCTGTGCGGTGCGACGGCTGACCTCCATCTCGGCGGCAATCTCGTCAATGGTCAGCCCCTCGGCCGTTGCGCCGAGCCGAAGGGCAAGCTGTAAATGACGTATGACGCCAAGTTTGCGGGCGTCGTCTGTCATGCCGGTTGGGGTTTCAGAACGGGGATATCTTTCAGTGCTTCTTGGGCCTCGGATGCGGGGTCGTCAGCATTGAAGAGTGTCTTGAGGGGGGTTAGCACATACCTCCTCAGATCGGTTTCATCCCTGAGGGCAAAGATCGGAAGGGCGAAGAAATATGAGTAATCAGTGTCGTCGTCGTGCCATTTCCAAAGGCCGTTTGTAATATAGTGGATACACTGCTTGCTCTTCTCAGACGGATCAAAGTCACTAATGTACCATTGGTCATCTGGATTGTCCTCCGGGTGCCAGCCAATGATAAGGCAGGCTTGACTAAGCCATGGCCAAGCAGGGGCTTCAGCTAAATCTATATCCTCAGAGTTACAAATGCGAACGACCATTGTTATGGTACCAATTTTCTTTGCTTTGGGTTGGCGGCCTTTCTGACCCGGCTTTCGCAAGGGCTGGGATAACACTGACGCATTATAAGCATAGGCCGGTGCCAGCCATTTGCCTTTGCCTCCGCCATCCTCATCGCCCAAATCGTCAATTTCACCAAGAAAATCCGATTTTTCAACCGCCTCCCAAAGGCTGTCCATCAGCGCATCCAAATCTGCCGCTGATTTCCGCAGGTTCTCTGCTGACAGGAACAGTCTCTTGCCATTGTCTTCAATTTCTTTTGGTGTCTGTGGTTTGCTGCTCATGATACTTCTCCAGATATAAACGTGTATTCTACAGCCCCGGCATCGACCAGAGGCTTGTCCAACCAAGGTGTATGCCCCGGTTTTGAAAAACAGTAATTGACATGCCCGGGATCATTCCCAGGCAACGGGATACCATTGAAAATCCGCCCCATATCCGTCTGCTGCAGAAACCGCCGCATAAGATCAAGCCAATCCCGAAAAGGGGCGGGATCCTTCTTGTCACGTAACCGTATTTGAACCTCTCCCGACACATCGCGCCATGTCCGTTGGAAGCCTATCTTTCCGTTGATTTTTTCTGGAATCTTTTCATAGCCTAGCATCATGATAGCACTGACGTTGCCTTTCCCCACGGCGTCAATCTGTTGCTCAATCTGTTGCTCAATCTGTTGGTCAGAGAGTGTAGCATGCCACTTTACCTCAATGATGAGGGTTTTATCATTACATGTCAGGAGAACGTCTGGTTCAACATACTTGCGATCCGGTGGATAGTATCGCTTCCATAAATCAATCGTTATATCCGCAGCTTCCTCAAATCCGGCCTCTTTAAAGCACTTCTCGCCAACAATCACCCTGATCGCCTCATGTCGATCATTCGACGACATCAACCGGATTGTTCCAAACACGGCAGAAGTCACCATATCCTCTTGGGGACGCTTGCCGTTAAACGACTTCTCACTTCCGACATTCAAAAGCCAATGAGCTTTCCTTCGGGCAACGGCTTCCATCATGACTTCAGTCCTGCAATTATTTTCGAAGATATTGCCGAAAACCGGGGCGGATACCAGTGTTTCCTTTGGCACGAGCCTCATCGCTGAGGGCTGCTAGAATGGCGCCCCGGTCCTGCTCGCCCAGCAAGTTACAGCGGCGGACAACAGAGGCCATGTCGCCCGGCGTCAGCCCTTCGAGATCGAACAGCCCGGCTGGTGGCTCCATCTGAAAGAACATCCTGAAGGCGATGGCCAGTTGTTGCGAGCTAAGCGGATGGAGTTCCGCGTTAATGGCAAAACGCCTGCGGGTGGCAGGGTCGAGGTGATCGGCCAGATTGGTGGTACAGGCAAAGGGCAGCGGGTGGCTTTCCATCCATGTCAGCATTTCATTCACTTTGCTGATCTCCCAAGAGTGGATAGCACCTGCGCGGTTGCCCAGCAGTGAATCCGCCTCGTCGAAAATCAGGAACGCGCCTTCTTCGCAGGCCTGGGAAAAGGCCGCGGCAATCGCTTTTTCCGAGCCACCAACCCACCTCGACAGCAGATCAGAGGCGCGCTTCTGGATCACAGGCAGCCCCATGACATCGGCCAGATGGCGGGCAAATGCGCTTTTACCAGTGCCCGGCGGGCCGGAAAAACAGAACGATACATTCCGGGGTGCGTCGGGCTGTGCCATTTTCGCAAGCAGATGGTCCACATCAAAGTTCGTCACCAGCAGAGCGGGGTTAAAGCAGTGCGCGGTATTGGTGCTGGGTGGTTTCGAGTGCCCGCCTCGCAGCGCCTTATCCGCAGCGCCAATGGCAAGGGCAAGGTCATGCTCGCCACCTTCTGTCAGGCGGGCGACATCGAACGCACCGGCTACCAGCGCGGGAGGCACTTCGATATCACGGGCAAATTTCTGTATTCTATCAATGCCAAGTGGCAGGTTTTTCCGCGCTGCCAGTCGTGTCCAGACACGTTCACGCACCTGCGGTCCGGGGGCGCGAACCTCGACGGCCAGCGTCATGCGCCGTAAAAGCGCCGGATCACAGTTTTCGATGTCGTTGGTGGTCCAGAGTACTGGCACCGGGTTGGTTTCCAGCGTCCGGTGCAGGTGAATTTTTGAACTTCCCGTCTGGCGCCCAAAGATCGCGGTAAAGAAATCACGTTTAAGAATATCTTCCATCTCATCAAACAGCAAAACACCACCCGGCTGTTTGGCAAGCAGACGTTGGGCTAGCTGCAAGGCACCGCTGCGCTCCCATGAATTTGGCGCATTACCATCTTCATCTGTCTCTCCAACAGTATGCAATGGCTGACCGACCTGCTGGGCGAGGGCTTTACAGAACTCAGTCTTGCCGGTGCCTGCCGGTCCGTAAAACAGAAGGTTTATGCCTGTGTGGCGCCCCTCAATTGCCCCTTTCAGGATACGTGACGATAGATCGCGCAGCTCTCCAAGGTGCTTGAAATCTTCCCATTCGGTGACAGGTTCAGGCGCGGCGGGGAACAGCGCGTGGCATAACTGATCTGGGGTGTTGCAGCCATTTTCAAGTAGGTGCGCAAGCCGGTCTGACACATCTAGGTTCAAGCCAGAACTCCACCTGTTGGCATTATTCTCAATCAAACCTGTTGAGAACAAATGGCCATTGTAAGAAAGTGCCCGACGAACCGCACCAGCGGGGCAGCCCACCACCAAAGCAATGGCGTGATGGCGCTCCATCCGCATCTTATCAATCAGCAGTTCACACAACTCGCCAGTGCTATCACGCGAACTGTTGGCTTGTAGCACCAGTTGAAAAATAGAAATCTCTACTTCATTCAGGCCAACCATCTTTCCGAGGCTATGTGCCGCATTGAAGCGCTGATCCGGATGTGTGCCCAGCAACGGCCGAAGGTGGCTTTTGATCCGCTGGTTCAGAAGCCTCCATTCTGCCTTCGATACGGTTTTTGCTTTGTAATCCCGCTCCGGTTCCCATTCAAAATCCGGATCGGCATCTTCCATCCAATCCGATAGTATGACAGCGGCTTTTCTGCCGGGAGAGGTTGCTTCCAGAACCCGCTGGATTGCCTCAAATAAAACTCGCTTCTCATATTGTGTCACTGGTCATCTCCATTCGTTGAAAACTATCCTAAATAGTGGGTGTGACAGAAACGGACGCTAAGAGGGGCGCTATGCGCGAAACTTTTGCTTTGTTAGGTTTCCCGACAAATACACGTAGGGAGCTACGGCATCCTGCTATCAGTTTTTGGGATGCATAAGCGTTACCGGGGCGGGGTGAGAAGCGCTTGCAGCAGTCCCGACAGCGTGTAGGGATCGTCACGAAGGACAACATGCGTGCTGTCTGTCTGTACAAGGCCAAGAGTTACAAGGCGGCTTTGCGGTGCAAGGGCCGTCCAGACTTGGGTCTCATCAAGATTGCAGCAGATGGCGATTACCGCCTCTGCGGAAAGGCCGATCTCACACTGCAACATTGCGGCGAAGTCAGCCAACGGTCCTTGGCGGAGCTGAAGCGCCAAAAAACTGAGGATCATCACTTCTTCGTATTGAAGGTCCAGATGTGCGGCGATGGTCTCCAGCCGAGTGAACGCGGCATCCAACGGCTCTTGCATTGAGGCAAGACGTTCAGTGAGGTATGTCGTCAATACTTGCACGCCCTCCGCCAGAAGTACAGGTCCACGGCGACCCGCACCGACTACGGACGGCACCAAGCCAAAGATGTCGCTACGCTCCACCATCCAGCGTGAGAGGGAGAGGACGAGCGCCTCGGGATAAGGTGGGTTAAGCCCGTGGAGCAGTCGCAGGCATATCCCATGCAGTGTGTAGTGTTCCGTCGTTTCCATTTAGCCCTCCTTGATAGTGCGGGCAAAATGCACGAGAGGTGCGTCAGAAACGGACATGCGTTATACGATCTGACTTCAAGGCATATGGAGGTAAAGTGCGAATGCATTTTGCAGGGCTCCATCACGGCCTTAAAAAAATGCCGCTATGACAAGGTGATAGGCTTGCTTACATTTTGGCACCCCTCTCAGGGAAGGCCAAAAACGCGATGCCTGAGGATGGCTTTCCTTGAGCCCGGGCCGGGGATATGATGTGGCTTTTGCCCTCCCTTGAACCGCGCGATCGCGACGCCGCAGGCTGCTGAGCAGCGTCATGACACCCTTCCGGTCAGCCAGCAAAAAATCGCGCAGCACTTCGCTCAAGCGCGCAATGTCTGCCTCTGACACGAGAGAGAGTTGGGTGCTAGGTTGGCTCCCTCCGCATGTTTCCCCTGTCAGAGTTTAGCAAGGCAGCTTTGAAACAACTCCACCGCAGTGGCCGAACCCGCCAGAGAAACAGGCAGTCCGCTCGTTCCGATTACAATGGACATTTCATCCCCTGTGGAAAGGCGTTGAAGAACGGCGTCGATGGCATCTCTGCTTTCAAGGCGCGCCGCGTACTGGTCCACTTGTTCAGCGCCTTCGTTGTTGTATCTGGCCATGCGCATGGACAACAGGCTCTCACGGTCGAAGGCAATACTTGCCTCCATCGCATCAGGCGCAGCGTCGGATTTACGAAACGTCAGGAGAACCGGATAGACCGTGTTTGATCCGTCCGTCATCATGCCAATGGCAAGTCCTGTTTCCCGCCCGCTGGACCACAATAAATTGCAGGATTTGAACGCGTTGGAATGTAATTCCGGCTCGGCAGCCGACGACCACCCCTCCTCGGCGAAAGCAGGTACGGCGGTGAGTGTGGTCATTGCCAGCAGGATCGTCGTGCCCCGAAATACGTTTTTCATGAAATTCTCTCCATTTTCGATTTTAGTGCCAACACTCCGCGTCTCGGCTACCGCTTCTGAAACAGGCTTGCTGCGCCTGACAAAAGCGAGCCTTCGCCGGTTTGCTTGCCTTCCCCGGTGGAGGGTGCGTTTTCCAGAATGCGGTCGGCCAGACGCGAAAATGGCAAGGATTGCAGCCAGACGCGGCCATGCCCCTGCAAAGTTGCCAGAAACAGACCCTCACCGCCGAGCAGTATCGACTTCAGATTGCCTGCGCGTTCGATCGAATATTCGACGCCATCCTCAAAAGCGACAAGGCAACCGGTATCGACGCGGAGTTTTTCGCCATTGAGCTGTTTTTCAATGATCGTGCCGCCTGCATGCACAAAGACCAA
>PDWJ01002797.1_pt1 | contig 17695 bp, 13 predicted proteins | sample 1430881 | NCBI WGS metagenome assembly PDWJ01 (sample SAMN01162460, study PRJNA174530) | Oral metagenome, whole genome shotgun sequencing project. | biome: Marine environment; feature: Marine mammal; material: Swab sample of the gingival sulcus; isolation source: swab sample of gingival sulcus...
ATTCGGCTTTTTCTTCTTTTGCACCGACTACTTCAGGCTCAGTTTGCTCGCCTTCTTCGGTAGCAGCAGGCTGCTCTTTACCGGCAAACTTAATTGCAGCAACAGTTAAATCCTCATCGGTTAAAACAGTAACAGCATCCGAAAGTTTTAAATCGCGTACATGCAGGGATTGATTTACATCCAATGTAGAAACATCCAAAACAATTCTCGGAGGCAAGTCTTTAGGCAAGCATTCAACTTCAATTTCGGTAATACCGTATTCCATAACGCCGCCGTGTCGTACCCCTTCGGGAGCACCTTCAAGTTTTACGGAAACTTTTGTTCTTAAAAGTTTTCCGCGCTCTACTTCGTAAAAATCAACATGCAAAAATCTGTCTCTTACAATATCGTGTTGATAATCTTTGATAAAAACTTCATAATCTTCGCTGTCAACAACGAGTTTTACAATTGTACTTTCCGTAACATTTTTGAAGAGTTTTACAAATTCTCTTTCGCTTAAACCGAGAGAAGTAGCTTTACCTTTTCCGTCATACATAACCGCAGGAATGTTGCCTGCTCTTCTCATTTCTTTAGCGGCAGATTTTCCGTGCGCTGTTCTTTTACTTGCTTTTAAAATTCTTTCTTCCATAAAACCGGGAACTCCTTCACCATATACATTATAGCACTCCGACTTGGTTAGAGCGGAGAAAAAACTGGGACGGCAGGATTCGAACCTGCGGAATGACGGCACCAAAAGCCGTTGGCTTACCACTTGCCGACGTCCCAAATATACTACAACGCGAGAATTTCAAAAAATAAAACCCTCGCAAAAGTAATCAAGTTTTAAGAAAATAAGCTAAATCAGTTTATAATGAACAAAGAACTATTCTCGGTCATCTGCGATATTCAAAACATCGTTTTTATCTGATTTTTCATAGGCTTCAAGCACATGAGCTATTAGCTTATCTCTAAATTCGGAATTGATAGGATGAGCTATATTCTTAAACTCACCGTTTTTCAACTTCCTGCTTGGCATTAAAAGATACAATCCTTTAGCACCGTCAAATATCTTCACATTGTGAACGACAAAACAATCATCAAATGTAATACTTGCATAAGCCTTTAAAGTATTCCCCGAATTAACATGTTGAAAACGAACTTCTGTAATTTTCATCCGCGATCCTCCATTGCTGAACAATATCCTATACCAACATTGTACAACGATTTTGATTAAAATGCAAGCAAAAAAAACAAAAAAGTTAACTTATATTGATTAAAAAGCTCAAAATAAGCCGTTTTCGCTAATTTTTCGTTACTAAAAAGACCAAAAACAGAGGAACCCGCTCCACTCATCAGAGCAAAGTCGGCTCCGTATTTTAAAAATCTGTCTTTTACCTCTTTTATAGCCGGATGCTTTTTAAAAAGCACCCCCTCAAAGCTATTAAAAAAAGGCCATTTGCAACAATTTTCGCTGCAAAATTCTCCGGGTTTAAAACTTGCAGAACAAAGCTCATCGGCTTTTCTGTTTAGAAGCGAATACGCCTCCGCCGTTGAACTTTGTATTTCAGGATAGACCAAAACGCCGAAATAATTTAAATCAAGCTGAATCGGCTCTATATGCTCGCCCCTGCCTTTAACAATTGCCGGTCGATTTTCGATAAAAAAGGGAACATCGCTTCCAATTTTTAAAGCGAGTTCCTTTAATTCTCCTGCACTAAACTTAGTATTGAATATCCTGTTAAGCCCCAGCAAAACGGAAGCAGCATCGGAAGAGCCACCACCCAAACCGGCACCCACAGGTATGTTCTTTATAAGCTTGACGGTAATACCATCATCAATGCCTGAAGCCTTTTTAAATTCTTCGTAAGCCTTGGTAATTGTATTTTTAACGGGCAACTCAAATAACGGCGAATAAACGACGCATTTACCGCTCCCCGTATCTTTTTGTATCAAAAGCTCGTCCGCAAGCGAAATTGGATGAAAAATGCTCACGATTTCGTGAAACCCATCCTTTCTCTTACCGAGAACTTCCAAGTGCAGGTTAATCTTAGCATTAGCAGAAGCACTGACTGCATTTTTAACCATTGAAGTTATTATACTGAATTTTAAAACTTTGTCAATAGGAAAAGTAAAATAATTCAATAATTTTTTGCTCAACAATTATATAAGGAATTTTTATTAGTTTTGGAGAATTTTGAGCATAGGAATGTATAATATTTTCCCTTTTTTGTCAAGAGGTAATTGACTAAATTCTTTAATTTATGTATAATTATATGTACGGAATTTGTAATGAAAAAGGCTACGGTGCTCAGGCTGACTTCTACATTGGATTTTCTCAAAAATGCAGAATTGGAAAAAGCCTACGATGAGTTGACCGAGAGCCTTAGCGATGATCTTGAAAACGATGATGTCGAATATGCTTTAAAAGCCGTAAAGTATTGGCTTGCCAGATTCTCCGAAGCAAAGCAGGCAACAACCCCGATGGAAAGGGGCGAATTTATGATTTCGTGCTGGAAGCCTTTTTTGAGTTTTATAAACAAACAGGGCGAGTCGCGCGAAGTAATTATTTACGCTTTAAAGCAGGCTGTTTTTTTATTGGCTTTGAAATTTTACAGTGAACTTTTTGCACACAAAAAAGAATTGCAGGAAGCGGAACCTTATCGAAAAATCGGGATTTGTTACAAAACCCTTGGCGATTACGACGAAGCGTTAAACTTTTTAAAATACGCTGCCAAATTAGATGAAAATTCCGCGCCTATATTGGCGGAACTGGCGGATTGCTATGCCTGTTACGGAGAAACAAAACTTTCTAAAGTTTTCTTTAGGGAAGCGTTTTTTATCAACCCTTCAGAAATTGAGTTACAATTTTTGGAATCCGAGCTTATAGTAAAACTGATTGAGCGGGTTAAAAATTTAGGAGTAAAAACCGAATACATTGCAGAATGGCTGCCCATCTACGGAAGGCTTGACGGCGTTTTTACCGTAAAAAGGGAGCTTCGCTCCGTAGAATTCGGGCAATTGAAGCAAAAGATTTTTTTGATGGAATGCGAAATCAAAGAAGCCTCGAATGAGCAGAAGGAACGAATGGTTCCTCGTTTGATAAATTATTATTTTTGGCTTATTGACCACTATGTTGCGGTTCAAGAAGATAAAGCAAAAATTGATGATATATTGTTAAGAATAAAAGTTTGGGATAAAAATATTTACGATTGCTATATAGGTTAGCAAATTTTGGGGGATTTATGTCTGAAATTCAAAAGAAATTAACGGATATGCTTACCGAGGAAAAATGGACTCGGGCAGCCATTGGAAATTACACGACAAACAATTTTGAAGACCTGAACAAGATGTTATCGGTTGCAAGAAAAGACGGCGTTATAGATGAAATAAAAGAACTTTGTGACGAACACTTGACTCATACCCGAAACAGTATAGTTGCTCTTTACATATCGAGTATTATATCTTTGTCGAGTCAACAGCTGGACGATTCTACCGTAATAAGTTTGATAGAACTTTTTACGGACAACCATCGGGTTCAAATTGTAGAATATCTTTGTAAGAAGTTTTTGGAATACGGAGAATCCAAGTACGCTCTTAGAACATTGGCGGATTGCTACAAAGCTTCAAAAAACGAAGAACTCTACGATATTTGGGAGAGGCTTGTAAAAGTTGATTATGACGAAGCCGATATTGCAAAACTCCTTGCCGAAAAGTACGAAAAAGACGAAAACGGCGACAAGGCAATCGAGTATTATAAAAAAGCTCTTTACCGATTTATAAATAGAAAACAAATTAACGGAATAAAAGAAATGTGGTCAAAACTCGTTACTCTTATTCCCGAAGATATTGATTTCTTCCTTAGAATACAGGCAAAAATTTCTTCCGTAATGGATAACAGCCGTAATTCGATTTTGATGCAGGATGTTTACCAATATTATCGCCAACTCGAAAACTGGGACATTTCCATCGATATTTTGAAACTTATGCTTTCTTACGATGATAAGGATTCGTGGGCAAGGGACGAAATCGTAGAATGCTTTAAAAATAAATACAGCGATCACAGTCATCTTGACGACTATATTAAGCTTTCCAATCTTACGCAAAATTGGCGTCCGGTTTTCGATGCAATTGCCGAATTTGAAAAGCATATTTCGTTCGATACGGGTTCTTTCGTCTTCCACAGAACTTGGGGCGTCGGAAGAATTGCAAAAGTAGAAGGCGACGAACTTGTAATCGATTTTGCAAAAAAACGAAACCACAAGATGAGCCTTAAAATGGGTGTTTCCGCATTGCAAACACTCGAAAAAGAGCATATTTGGGTTTTAAAATCCACATTGAACAGGGCGGATCTTGCCAAAAAAGTAAAAAGCAATCCCGAATGGGCATTAAAAAATATTATAAAAAGCTTTGACAACAGTTGCGATATGAAGCGGGTTAAGCAGGAAATCGTGCCTTCACTTTTAACTCAGGGAGAATGGACAAGCTGGAACACAAAAGCAAGAACAATTTTAAAAGAAAATCCAATTTTCGGTATAAATCCTGCAAACATCGATTTTTATTCGGTGCGAGAGCGTCCCATTTCTCTTGAAGAAAAATTGTCGACCGAATTTAAGGCTCAAAAGAATTTCTTCGCAAGAATAGAATTGCTTAACACCTACGACCTTTCGGAATCCTGCGATAACGATTCCGATACCTTCCATGAAATGCTTGCGTATTTTGAAGGCTTTATAAAATCGCTGACAGTCGTAAACGAGCATGTCGTTGCGGCTTATCTTATTATACAGGAATTTAATATCGACAAGCAACTTGTTTCTACGGGAACACAGTACAAATTTGCCGAGCTTTACCAAAATATTGAAAATCCGATGGCAATTTATTCAAGCATCAAAGAAAAGGCTTCCATACGGAATGTTTCGATTCGGGCAAGATTTTTAAAGAATATAAAGAATTTAATTGCAAATTGGGAAGAAGAATATATCAAACTTTTCCCGACGGTTCTTTCGCAGCAAATTATCGACGCATTGCTTGAAGACGGCTCGACCGACAGTGTGCAAAAGCTTGTTAAGGACTGCTTTGAAAATTATCGTATTTATCGAAGTGCTGTTATTTGGTTCTTTAAAAATGTTCAAAATGAAGAATGGTTTAAAGAAATCGGAATTTCGCTGGAGCAGCAGCTCATAGTTTTGATTCATATTTTGGATATTTCTTACCGCGAAATTGCATCAAAGCGAAACACAACCGAAAACCGAAAAATTAACAATCAGGTAAATAATATTCTGTTCGGAAAAGACAATTTGCTTGAAAACTTCATTCTCGAAAGCGATGTCGATACGATCACAAGACTTTACACGCTTATCGGTGATATAAAAGAACTCGACCCGATTACAAAGATGAATATTCGAGGAAAAATTGTCGAAAAGCACAAGGATTTCAAATTCTTTGAAATTGAAGAAAAGGTTGCAACGGTTCAAGGCTTAATTGTTACGACAAAAATGCTCGACCGCAAAAACAAAGAGCTTATTGAAATCCGCGATGTTAAAATTCCCGAAAACTCAAAGGCAATCGGCGAAGCTATGGCTCTCGGCGACTTGCGGGAAAACGCCGAATACAAGGCTGCAAAAGAAGAGCAAACACGCCTCGGAATGGCACTTACACACTTGCAGGATGAACTGGACAGAGCTCAGATTTTTGACCCGACAACCGCGACCGCAAAAAAAGTTTACTTCGGAAGCAAGGTAAAAATCTTAAACAACTTGACAAAAGCGGAAGAAGAATATACAATTTTAGGTCCGTGGGAGTCCGATCCCTCGAACGGAATTATTTCTTATATGTCTCCGCTTGGAAACGGTTTGTTTAACCGAAAAAAGGGCGACGAGCTTGAATTTGAAATAAATGAAGAAAAACGAAGCTATAAAATTTTAGACATCCAAATTGCCGATCTAAAATAGACAAAAAGGGGAATTTTGTGAAAAATTTAAAAAAAGTTTTCATTTTGCTGACAGTTGTTTTTGTATCCGCATTTTTTGCTTTTGCCCAAGAAGAACCGGCAAAAAATGCGGATATTGTTATTATGCTCGATACTTCAGGCGGGATTTTGCAATACTACGAAGAAGTCAACAATCAGGTTCTGGCAAAAATATCGAGCGGTTTTATCCGAAAAGGCGACACGGTTCATATTTTGTCGTTTAATTCTTCGGCTCATTACGAAATATCACAGAAAATAAATACCGAAAAAGATCTTTCGCGGGTTGTTTCGCGATTTTTGCTGATGTACCAAATTGCTCAAAATTCCGACTTTTTAACGGGGCTTAATTTTTGTAAAAACTATACCGCAAGACTTCCCAAAAACGAAGAGCAAATTCTTATTGTAATTTCGGACGGTATTTTTAACCCGCCCGCGGAAAGCCCTTACCGAAATTTTACCGACCAACAGGTAAAGAATGAAATTAGCAGGCTCGCCGGCGATATTAGAAAATCGGGCTGGAAGGTTTACTATGTAAAACTGCCCTACCCTGCCGACGCAATTATAAGAAATCTTGAAAGCGAAGAATTTTACGCAGGAACCGACGGCTCTTTAAAAAAACGCGACGGCAGCAAAGACGGCTTAGGAAGTGAAAAAGACGGCTCGGACGGTTATCTTGATGTTTCGGGATCTTTTACGGAAAGTTCCGGTGCCGCCAAAAGTGATTTTTCAAAAGATAAAGAATTTGAAATAAACAAGAATATCAAGAATTTCCCGATAATAACCTATCCCGATTCGATTGAGGCAACAGGGAAAAATCTTAAATTTTCCGTAAACATTTCCAACGGAACCGATGAAACTGCAAAATTAAAACTTGAAAAGATTATTTTGGACACCGGTTCAAATCCCGAGGAAATAAGGGTCGATTCAAAAGAAATTGTTATAAACTCAGGCGAAGAGACTGTTTTGGAGATTAACGCAAAATTGCCGCCAACTTATCAAACGGGAAAAACACGCGTTCTACTGGGTCTTGAATTTGCCGACGGCAAGAAAGTTTTCCCGCAATTTGCGGAATTGTACCTTTTGGTTTTCCCGACTACTATGCAAAAGCTGCTAGGCTCAAATATTTTCTATATAATTATTGCCGTTTTGGTTTTACTTATTTTGATTATTTTGATTGCTTCGCTTATAAAAAATCGAACGGCAAATCCTGTTTCAAAAGCTCTGGGCAGAGAAGACGCTCGAAGTTCGGGTTTTGGCTTGCAAAACGAGGAAGAAAAGCGGCAACCCAAAAAACTGAACGAAGATGATGACCATAAAAAACGGCTACAGGAATTTAGCGCGGGCGCTTCGGCTTCTGCAAAAAGCAATAAAGACAATTCTTCAAAAAATTTGAGCAAAATTGCCGAACAAATAAAAGCCGATGAAGCCTTAAAGGCGAATATTCTAAGAAACTCAGTTATTGCTCAACAGCCCCGAGGTGTTCATATGTCGCCTGCAAATTTTATGGAGAAAATTGAAATAAAGGCAAACCGCTCGGGTATGTCTGAAATCTTCGTTTTAAATCAAAACCGCCGTATCGGCAAACGAAATATTCATGTAATGAAGGCGGGAACAAGGCTTTCGGTAGGCGGCGGAAAAAATGACGATTTTTGCGTATTTTTAGTTCCGTTTCCGTCAAAGCTTGCACAGGTTCGCTATGACGGCAAGGATTATCATCTTGCCATTTTAAAACCCGAATATTTTCCGTACGAAAAATCCAATATTGTAAACAATTGTATCGGTAAAACAATAACACTTGTTTCGGATAAGGGCTATCATGTCTACTTTACATTTAGGGATTATGAAGACCCGATAACAAAGTTGAATAGTATACTTAATTCCATAAAATAGGCTTTTTGAAAGCCGCTATAAAAAGTGACGGACTTTTGCAAGCGACTCATACGGTTGATTTAAGGCTCGTTTAGAATTATGCTGACTTCGCCCGATACTAATTCCTGTTTTTCTCCGTTGGCGGTTTTTATAATCAGACTTCCTGAGGGGCTTATATCTACGGCAGTAGCGGTATAGCTTTTGCCGTAGAAAGGCAAGACTTGTATTTTTTTTCCTATGATAAATGACAAGTCTTTATATTCTGCCATTAGCTCATTCTGCGGATAAAAACCGTAAAGCATTTCTATTAGGTTTGAGATGACGAATGCCGCTATGATATTTCTTTTAATCGATACGGCATCTTTTTTGTATAAGAAGCCTGCTTTGTTTTTTAGCTCGGGCGGCAAATTTGTTTCCTTTACATTTATGCCTATTCCTATAATTACGGCTTGAGCGGAAGAACTTTCCATATTTATAATTGCCTCACTTAAAATACCGCATACTTTTTTTTCGTCAAGGTAAATATCGTTTACCCATTTTATTTTGGGATTAAAGCCTAATACCCTTAGACTGCGGCATACGGCAACTGCGGAAATTGCCGTAAAGCAGGAGATGTTCGGCATTTTTTTTGCACTTTGTAAGATTATTTCAGGGCAAATAATTAGGCTAAAATATAAGCCGGCCTCTTTCGGTGAATAAAAAGTTCTGAAAAAACGGCCTCGTCCGGCACTTTGATGTTCTGCAAAAAAAAATGATGCATTAAATTTTTTTGCGTCGGCGGGAGTATTTAAAAATCTTTTTGCTTCGTTATTTGTTGAATCAATGGTTTTGAATATCTTAATTTTGCCGGAGCAAAGTTTTTTTGCAAAATCTGATAAATTGTTTTCTATTTCCGTTTCATTTAAAATATCCGATGAGGGATTTAGTGTATAGCCTTTGTTCGTACTGCTTTTAATATCATAGCCTTCTTTTTTAAGTTTCTGTATCGCCTTCCAAACTGAAACTCGTGAGATATTTAAGTCGCTTGCAGCTTTTTCGCCGGATAGGGCATTTCCGTTTTGCTCCAGCAGCATTTGCAAAAGCCGTTTGCTTGTTTCCTTTTCTTTCATTTATAGCCTTCCGTTATATGAATTATATCATATTGTTTATTTTTTTTCTATTGCAACCTTTTTAATTTTACTTTGTCTAATATACCGGAGGTAATATGTTTTTTAACGATTACATCGAATATACCGAGAGTGAAGATTGGGAAACAATATATAATTCTTTTTCGTTAAAGGTTCCCGAGAAATTTAATTTTGCCTACGATGTTATAGACAAAATTGCACAAAAGCATCCCGATAAGGAAGCCCTTGTGTGGTGCGATGAAACGGAAGAAAGGATTTTTTCGTTTGGAGAGCTTGCAAAAAAGATAAATAAAACGGCTAACTTTTTTAAGGCTATGGGAATAGAAAAAGGCGATACCGTATTGCTTTTTTTAAGGCGGCGATATGAATTTTGGTTTATACTGCCTGCCCTGCATAAGATTGGGGCAATTGCCGTGCCTGCAACCGTTCAGCTTGCCTGCCGCGATATAGAATACCGCATCCAATCCGCAAATATAAAAATGGTGATGGCTGTGCAGGAAAAAAACTTGCAGGAAGAAATCCAAAAGGCTGCCGAAGCTGTATACAAAAAACCAATGCTGGTTTGGGTGCATAATAAAATGGACGGTTGGGTTTCTTTTAGTGATCTTGTAAAAAATATGAGTGATGAATTTACACCGGATACCTATCCTTGCGGAACAGACACGGCTCTTTTATATTTTACATCGGGAACATCGGGTAACCCTAAAATGGTCGAACATAATTTTTTATATCCTCTGGGGCATATTGCAACTGCCAAATTTTGGCAAAATGTCAAAAATAATGGCAGGCATCTAAGTGTTGCAGAAACAGGATGGGCAAAGGCAATGTGGGGAAAAATATACGGGCAATGGCTTTGCGGCTGTGCCGTTTTTGTCTATGATATGAAGATGTTTATCCCCAAACATCTGCTTGAAAAAATGGAAAAATATCGAGTAACTTCTTTTTGCGCTCCGCCGACCGTTTACCGCTATCTTATACGGGAACACATTGAAGATTACGATTTATCTGCTTTGGAAGAGTGTACCGTTGCAGGCGAGGCTTTGAATCTCGATATATTTAATTCGTTTAAAGAAAAAACAGGATTAAGTTTACGCGAAGGTTACGGGCAAACGGAGCTGACCCTTACAACGGGTATATTTCCGGGAATGAAAATTAAACCCGGCTCTATGGGAAAGCCTGCCCCCGGTTACAACATTGATATTATACATTCTGACGGTTCTTCTTGTGCCAACGGCGAAATCGGAGAGATTATTCTACGCTTGGATAAAAATGTTCCTCTTGGAATGTTCGGCGGTTATTATAATAATCCTGAAAAAACCGCCGAGGTGTTTAAGGACGGAATTTATTATACAGGCGATTCTGCCTATCGGGACGACGAGGGATATTTTTGGTTTGTAAGCAGAACCGATGATTTGATAAAAAGTTCGGGTTTTAGAATAAGTCCTTTTGAAGTTGAATCGGTTATTTCTCAACACCCTGCGGTTCTCGAATGTGCCGTAACCAGCATTCCCGATCCCAAACGAGGGCAGGCGGTAAAAGCATTTGTAGTTCTGAATCGTATGTATACACCCGGTAAATCTTTGGAAAAAGAATTGATGTTTTTTGCAAAAAAAAATGCGGCACTCTACAAGGCTCCCCGTTCTTTGGAATTTGTAGAAACCTTGCCTAAGACGCATAACGGAAAGATATGCCGAGCAGAAATAAATGCACAAAAGGCTTGACATTAAGGATTTAATACGATAAAATATCATTTTTAACGCAGAAAGGAGTTTATATGCGAAGAGTTGTAATTACTGGACTCGGGGCGGTAAGCCCGATTGGAAATACTTTGGATGCAACATGGCAGGGTATAAAAGAAGCCCGTTGCGGAATAGGTAATATTACTCAGTTTGATTGTTCCGATTTTAAAGTTAAGATTGCAGCCGAGGTAAAAAATTTTGACGCCTCTCAATTTATGGAAAAAAAAGATGCCCGAAAGATGGCACGGTTTACTCAATTTGCCGTAGCTGCCGCCGTGCAGGCAATGGAAGATGCCGGTCTTTCAAAAGATACTATTGATTCGGCCAAAACCGGTATAATATTGGGTAACGGTATAGGCGGATTTGAAATTTACCAAGAATCTTTTAAAAAATACTTTGAAGTGTCGCCTTCACGGATTCCACCGATGACGGTTCCGCTTCTTATTCCCAACGAGGCTGCGGGAAATATCAGTATGAGATTCGGTATCAAAGGACCTTCTTGGACATTGGCTACGGCCTGTGCTTCCGGCACTGATGCCCTCGGGAATGCCCTTGACCTTGTCAGGTCAGGTAGGGTTGATATTTGCATTTCCGGCGGCACCGAATCAACTGTTACGGGCTTCGGAATAAGCGGTTTTACTATTTTACAAACGCTTGCATCCGAATACAACGATAATCCCGAAAAGGCGTGCTGCCCCTTCGATAAGAAACGCTCCGGTTTTATTATGGGAGAAGGCTCCGGCATTCTTATATTGGAAGAATATGAACATGCGAAGAAACGAGGTGCAAAAATATATGCCGAATTTGCCGGCTACGGAGCTTCGTCCGATGCTTATCATTTAACAAGTCCCGACCCTTCCGGCGACGGCGGTGCCCTTGCAATTACAAATGCCATTGCCGATGCGGGCATAAAACCCGAAGAAGTGCAATACTATAATGCACACGGAACTTCCACACCAATAAATGATCCCGCCGAAACGGCAATGATAAAAAAAGCTTTTGGCGATCATGCTTATAAAATGAAGGTGTCTTCCACTAAATCGATGATAGGGCATTGTCTGGGTGCGGCAGGAGCCTTGGAAGCAATCTTCTGCGTAAAAGCAATGGAAGAAGGTTTTTATCCGCCAACCATCAATTTAACCGAACCTGATATTGAAGCAGGTTGTGATTTGGATTATGTTCCCAATAAAGGGATTAAGGGTGAAATTAACTGTGCCGCCTCAGGTTCTTTAGGCTTCGGCGGACATAACGGCGTTGCAATTTTTAAAAAGATAAAATAAAAAATCAAATAAGCGAAAAAAAAGCGATTGCAAAAATCTTTTGCAATCGCTTTTTTTTATTCACAATATTTTCCGATGCTTCGGATCTTCTTTCTTCTGTATTTTACCAGCACGGCAGGATTTCTTTTTGTTAAATCGGCAAGGTCTTTTTTTATTTGCTTTTTAATTTCAGCGGCGGCTTGAGCGGGATTGGTGTGGGCACCTTTTTCCGGCTCGGGAATAATTCCGTTGATTACCTTTAAATCAAGAACTTCCCTGCTGGTAATTTTAAGCATTGCGGCGGCGTCCTTTGCCTTGGAAGAATCTCGCAGCAGAATTGAAGCACAACCTTCAGGCGAAATAACCGAAAAAATTGCATTTTCAAGCATATAAACCTTGTCGCCGACTCCGATTCCTAAGGCACCGCCTGAGCCGCCTTCGCCGATTATAATGCAAATGACGGGGGTTTTTAAACGGCTAAACTCCCGCAAATTAAACGCAATCGCTTCGCCTATTCCACGCTCTTCCGCACCAAGCCCCGGATAGGCTCCCTGTGTGTCGATAAATGTAATAATCGGACGGCGGAATTTTTCAGCCTGTTTTGCAAGGCGCATGGCTTTGCGATAGCCTTCAGGGTTTGCCATTCCGCCGTTTCGGTCGATTGTTTCCCGCAAGTTTCGCCCCTTTTGCGTGCCGATAACGGTAACAGGCATTCCGTCAAGAAAACCTATTCCGCCAATCATTGCAGGATCATCGCCAAAAAAACGGTCGCCGCGTAATTCCGTAAAATTATCGAAAATCAAATCGATGTAATCCAAAGTTCTCGGGCGATCGCTGTGGCGGGCAAGTTCAACCTGCTCCCAAGTTTTTGAAAGAGCCGAGGTACTTGCCAATTTGGAATTTATTTTTTCAAGTTCTTCGCTTATATCGAGCCCGGCTTTTTGGGCAAAATCTTTTAAATTATCCAATAAAACGGTTTGGTCTATATTACTCATTTGATTCTCCGGAAGTTTTTTTTATTTTAAGATTTTTCGGCTCTTCGGTTAAGTTATTGCTGTGTGCGTCAATCATTTGGGCAAAAAAAGGTCGCTGTTCCTGCCGCGGCACAATGCAATCGACAAAACCTTTATCCATTTGAAATTCGGCTCGTTGGAACCCTTCGGGAAGCTGCTGGCGAATCGTGCCTTCAATAACACGCGGACCTGCAAAACCGATTAAGGCTCCCGGCTCGGCAATTGTAATATCGCCGAGCATTGCAAAACTTGCCGTAACGCCGCCTGTTGTCGGATCGCAAAGCATAATAAAAAGCGGAACACCCTTTTCGTCAAGCTCGGCTGCGGCACTTGAAGTTTTTGCCATCTGCATAAGAGAAAAAAGCCCTTCCTGCATTCTGGCTCCGCCTGAAGTCGCATAAATAATAACGGGAATTTTTTCTTCCGCACCCTTTAGCATAAGCCGCGAAATTTTCTCTCCGACAACGGAGCCCATTGAGCCGCCCATAAAATGAAAGGACATAACCGCCAAAAGAGCGTCTCTTCCTTTTATCTTACACGAGCCTGTAATAACCGCTTCGTTCATATCCGCCTTTTCTTCGGCGGCGGAAATCTTTTCTTCATAGCCTTCCATTTTTATTGGGTTGCAGGTTTTTAAATTAGCGTATAATTCTTTAAAAGAATTCTCGTCTGTAAGGTATACAATTCTATCTCGTGCATCGATTCGCAAATGATGATTGCAATGAGGACAGACCATTAAATTATCGGTAAACACTTCTTTATCGTATGAAACTTTACAATTAGGACAATCCATATCTTCTCCCGTAAAAAAATTAAACTCAAAACTCGCTTACAAACGCCATTGCGTTCTTTTAGCGGCCTTCAAAAAGTTCTTCGTATAAACCCGTTCCAAAAATACCCGAACGGAATTTTTTGGAATTCAAAATTATTTTTTGCTCTTCAATATTTGTTTCAATTCCTTCGATGTATAATTCGTCCAAGGCGCAAAGTAATTTTTGAATCGAATGCTCCCTGTCGTTTCCGTGAACTATCAACTTTGCCGTCATCGAATCGTAAAAAGGAACGACCGTATAGCCTTGGTACAAAAAGCCGTCAAAGCGGACACCGTTCCCGCCGGGCACTCTTAAATTTTTAATAAGCCCCGGAGTGCGTGCATTTATTCTCGCTTCAATTGCCCAACCTTGAACGGGCAAAATGCCTTGCTTAAAATTCATATTTTCGCCGGTGCATACGCGGATTTGCTCGGAGATTATATCGGTGCCGGTTATCATTTCGGAAACAGGATGCTCCACCTGAATGCGTGCGTTTACTTCCATAAAATAGAAATTTTCGCCCGAAACCAAAAACTCAATTGTGCCGGCGCCTCGGTATTTAAGTGAAGAAAAAAGGTTGATCGCACCTTCGCACATAGCTTTTCGCATTGCGGCGCTAACGGCAGGCGAGGGGCTTTCTTCAATCAGCTTTTGATGATTCTTTTGAACGGAGCAATCGCGCTCTCCCAAAACAGAAACGGCACCTTTTCCGTTGCCTACAATTTGCAACTCGACATGGCGGGGGTCTACAAGATATTTTTCGATGTAAACCGTTCCGTCTGCAAAATTCGCTTGGGCTTCGGCGGAGGCGATTTTTAAGTTTTCGGCTAAGTCGGGTTTTTTAAAAACAATCCGCATTCCCTTGCCGCCGCCGCCGGAAGCCGCCTTTATTATAACGGGGTAGCCGCATTCTTCGGCGACCTTTTCCGCCTCGCTTAATTCTTTTATTGCACCGTCCGAGCCGGGCGTAACGGGCAGTCCGCTTTTTTGAGCGGTTTCGCGAGCCTTGACCTTATCGCCTAGCATTTCGATTGTATCGGGCGAGGGACCTATCCAATAAAGACCTGCGGCTTCGGTTTCGCGGGCAAATTCTGCATTCTCCGATAAGAACCCAACACCCGGGTGAATCGCTTCACTTTTTGTACAAAGAGCCGCCGTAAGAATGGCTTGCCTGTTAAGATAGCTTTTTGCGGAAGGTGCGGGGCCGATACAAATTGCCTCATCTGCAAGAAGAGTGTGTAAGCAATTTTTATCGGCAGTGGAATATACCGCAACCGTTTTAATTCCCATTTCTCGGCAGGAGCGGATTATACGAACGGCAATTTCACCTCGATTGGCGATTAATATTTTTTTTATCATAATCAGCTGCCGCCCGTTTATTCTGTTTTTATTTTAAATATCGGCTGGTCGAATTCGACAAGGTCGCCGTTTGCAACAAGAATTTCTTCTATAACACCGTCATATTCGCATTCCAGGGTGTTCATCATCTTCATCGCTTCAAGTACGCAAAGGGGCTGTCCCTTTTTTACCCTGGTTCCCTTTTCGACATAGGCGGGAGAATCGGGAGAAGGCGCTCGGTAGAAGGTGCCGACAATCGGGCTTTTTATTTCGACAAAGCCTTTATCGCTTTCAGAAGCAGCCTTGCCCGCTTCGTTCCCGCTCGCTTGGTTTGCTTCGGTCGAACCTGTCGCGCCCGACGAGGCTGATGCACCGGATGCACTCGGCATACCCGATGCTCCGGTCATACCCGATACGGCTCCCGCAGAAACAGTCTGCACTGAAGGAGCGGCTTGCATAGCAGGTGCAATCGCAGAAGGAGCAGCATAAACAAGACCGCCTTCTTTTTTGGGAAAGGCTCCCTCTTTTTTTAAAAGAAGTTCAAAGTCGTTTTTCTTAATTTGCAAAACAACTGTTTCGCCTTTTTCAAATTCTTCTATAAGTTTTAAAATAAATTCTTCTTTCATAAATATTCCTTAGATATTTCTTAACGGCTCCTTATATTGAATCAAAGCGCTCGACTTCGGCTTCGTAATCTACGCCGCTTATATCAAAGCCGTTGGAAGCCAAAAAATCATGACGATAGCCTGCCAAATCGGTTAAGGCTTCGCTATTCTCGCTTGTTACCTTTTCCATAAGAGCGGAAACCGCCGATTGAATTTCTTCTTCAAGTTCCCAATCGTCAATGCGAATTCGGTTTTCGCTGTCAACAGGAATTGTGCCGTCCTTGCGGTAAAGTCTTTCGGTGTAAAGGCGAACAATTTGCTCGATACAGCCTTCGTGCTTGCCTTTTTCCTTCATCACCTTAAATAACGAAGCAAGATAAAGCGGAATAACGGGAATTACCGCACTTGCCCGCGTAACCAAACCCTTGTTTACCGAAACAAATGCCTTGCCTGCAAAGCCTCTCATAAATGAACCAAGCTCGTGAGCAGTATTTTCAAGATGTTCCTTTGCCTTGCCGATTGTGCCTTTGCGGTAAAGAGCCTGCGTGGCTTCAGGCCCGATATAAGAATAAGCCACTGTGATGCAGCCTTCCTGCAAAACGCCTGCCTCGCTTAATTGTTTAATCCAGCGCTGCCAATCCTCGCCGCCCATAACCTTTACTGTAGAAGCGGCTTCTTCTTCGCTTGCAGGCTCGGCGGAAATTTCTTTTAGTTCGCCCGTAAAAGGGTCGAGTGTTTTGCCCGTAAAGGTTTTTCCGAAGGGCTTTAAAACCGACTTATACATCACGCCCGAATCGGGATCGGTACGAACGGGGCTTGCGAGGCTATAAATAACCAAATCGAATTTAAAGGAATTCTTTTTTGCTTCTTCAATTACCCGAGTCTTTATCTCGTCCGAAAAGGCATCTCCGTCAATCGTAAAAGAAAAGATGCCTTCTTTTTTTGCTTGGGCGTCAAAAGCAAGGTTATTGTACCAGCCGGGCGTTCCGTATTTTTTTTCGCTTCCCGCCTTTTCAAACGAAACGCCGATAGTTGTCGCTCCGTAGCCAAAGGCTGCACTTATTCGGCTTGCAAGCCCGTACCCGTTAGAGCAGCCCAGAACCAAAACCGTCTTGGGCCTTGCTCCGCCGCTTTTTAATTCACCGTTAATAGTTTTTTTTGTGTATTCTATTTGCTCTTCAACGGCTCTTTTACATCCCGCAGGATGAGCGTTAAGACAAATATTATTTCGAACCATAGGTTTTACAATCATATTTTCTCCCATAAAAATAAAAATTAAAAAATTTCAAGTTTTTAATTTTTATTTTTTCCGCCATTTCGTAAGAAATGGCATACAATAACACAATGTTTCGGCATTCAAAAATTAGCCGAAACTTGAAGATAAACCGAAGGAGCTAACCGAGCTCCGCAGGTTTATCGTTCTCCCTAAGTTTACGCTCCGAGTCCGCCGTCCACGCCTAAAACTTGGGCGGTAACATAGAGCGATAAATCAGACGCCAAAAATACGGCGGCGTTTGCAACATCTTCAGGTTGTCCGGCTCTTTTTAAAGGAATGCCTTCAATCCAAGCCTTGCGCATTTCTTCGTTTACGGCGGCAGTCATATCGGTTTCGATATAGCCGGGTGCAATTGCATTTACCCGTACGCCGCGTCCGGCAGTTTCCTTTGCAAGGCTCTTTGTAAAGCCGATAAGCCCCGCCTTGCTCGCAGAATAATTTACCTGCCCGCCTTGCCCGTGGATTCCTACAATGCTTGCCATATTTATAATCGAGCCGCTTCTCTTTCTAATCATATCCGAAGAAACAATTTGCGATGCAATAAAAGCTCCCGTAAGATTTACCCGTAAAACGGACTCCCAGTCTTCGAGCTTCATCCTAAACGAAAGCCCGTCTTTTGTAATGCCCGCATTATTTACAAGTATATCAAAACCGCCCGATTGTTCAAGTGCCTTTTTTACGGTCTCGGTAAGAATTTCCGCATTACCGCAATC
>PDWJ01003476.1_pt1 | contig 17693 bp, 16 predicted proteins | sample 1430881 | NCBI WGS metagenome assembly PDWJ01 (sample SAMN01162460, study PRJNA174530) | Oral metagenome, whole genome shotgun sequencing project. | biome: Marine environment; feature: Marine mammal; material: Swab sample of the gingival sulcus; isolation source: swab sample of gingival sulcus...
AACAGACCATGTCTGAGATAAATATTAAGACACACAGCAAGATGATTAAAGTTTTATCTCCCGGTTTTGGTCTGATGACAAAATTTTAAACAGATGAAATCATTCTTTGGTTTATTTTTGTAGACTGCAAAAAAACATTCGATTAAAATATGAGAAACAAATAATTAAACACAAAACTATGCGAAAAATCACTTTTTTGATGGTATTAGTATTAACAGCGATGTTGGGATTTTCTCAGGAAGCTGTTAACCTAAGACCGACAAAGGTTTCAAAAGCTGTGGCTTTTGACAAGACCATTCCTCTGAGAGATATGAAGGTTATTCTTCCCGGGGAAAAGGACAGAAGTTGGAAAGACGGAATTATTAAAAATGAATTTGTTGCTCCTCCGACAAATGATTCGGAATTTACGACTGACCCTGTTATTCAGACCACGAATGGCACAACTGCGACAAGAGGATTCGATGTAAATGTTGATGGTACAGGTTCTTTTGGTGGTGCTCCTGCCGATACGGATGGCGATGTTGGTCCTAACCATTACATGCAAATGATCAACCTATCGTTAAGGATTCTTGACAAGGAAGGGAATTTATTATACGGTCCGGTTGACAACAGCACACTTTGGGATGGTTTTATCGGTCCGTGGACAGGACACAACGACGGTGACCCGATTGTTATGTATGATGAAAAAGCAGATCGTTGGATTGCCACTCAATTTGCGATAAACGCCGGCTCATCGAACTATGAGCTTATTGCAGTTTCTGTTACGGGCGATCCTACCGGAGAGTGGTACAGATATGCGTTTGAATACGATGATTTGAACGACTACCCTAAATTCGGGGTTTGGGAAGACGCATACTATTGTACTTACAACATGTTCGGTGCATCATTTGTAGGTGCGGCAGTAGCTGCATACGACCGTGAAGCAATGCTTAATGGTAATCCTGATGCGGGAACACAATTCTGGCAACTAACCGATGCAACTTACGGCATACTTCCGGCAGACTGTGATGGAACAACTTGGGCTCCAACAGGCTCTCCACACTATTTGGCACATTTAAAAAGATTTGGCGGTCAGCGACTTCAAATCTATGAATGTAATGTTGACTGGAACAACCCTGACAATTCTTCGCTTGACCTTGCTTACGAACTCACTCCGGAATCTTATTCAAACGCTGTCAGTATAGAACAGCCTAACACGAACGTTGAACTTGATAATTTTGCAGGACAGTTGATGTATCGTTTACAATATATGAACTTTGGAACACATGAATCAATGGTTTGTAATCATGTGGTAAACGCAAATGGACGTGCCGGCATCCGTTGGTATGAACTGAGAAAAAGCGGAGACGAAGACTGGACAATTTATCAGCAGGGAACATACAGCCCGGACGAAGATAACAGATGGATGGCTTCTATTTGTATGGATGTTGAAGGAAATATGGCTATGGGTTATACGGTTTCAAGTTCTGATGTATATCCTTCCATCAGATATACAGGTCGATATGCTGATTCTCCACTGGGCAAAATGGATGTTGCAGAAGTTGAGATTGTTACAGGATCGAGCTCTCAAACATTCGTGACCAGATGGGGTGACTATGCAAGCACAAGCCCCGACCCTTCTCAAGCCGGTCGTTTTTGGCACACCAACGAATATATGAGTCCATCGGGAAACTGGAGAACTCGAATTGCTGCTTTTTCATTTGATCCTCCGCTAGCTCCCGAGGCAAATGCAGGAGAAGATATGTCGATTTGTTCCAATGAAGCTTTCACGACATCGGGTACTGCTGAAAATGCTTCTTTCATAACATGGACAACTTCCGGTGATGGAGAATTTCAACCGAATAATTCAGAACTCGAAGTAAACTACATCCGAGGCGAACAAGACATCGAAAATGGAGCTGTTACATTAACACTTACTGCAACAGGTTTTGGTAATTCAGGTGCTGTTTCTGATGATATGGTACTTTCTATTAGCCCTGAGCCTATTGCAAATGCGGGTGCTGACACCATTGCTTGCATTGATCAACCGCTTCAATTGGCTTCAAGTGTTGAGAATGCCAGTGCTATTTTCTGGTTTACAAATGGGGATGGTAGTTTTAATAATAACAACATAGCAAGCCCTGTATACAATCCGGGAGCTAATGACTATGCTAATGGGGTAACACTTACAGTATCAGCATCTCCAATGGATGGATGTATTGCATCAGACACTGATTCCATGCGTGCAACATTTCAAGATTGTATAGGAATTGAAGACATTGCAGAAAACGCTTCGTTCGAGGTTATTCCTAACCCTGTAAACGGACCGTTTGATGTTATTATCAAAGGTGTTACTGCTAAAAATGCAACGCTAACAATTTCTACCATGAAGGGCGAAGTTATCTTTACTGAAATGATTGCTTCTTATCAGGGCGATTATTCTAAGACCTTTGATCCTCAACAATTCTCAGCAGGCATTTATCTGGTAACCATTACTTCAGGTAATGTTTCAGAAACAAAAAAATTAATCATCACAAAATAATCTTGTAGTTTTTGAAATTCTACAAAACAATAAAAGCTGATCGTGTTGATCAGCTTTTATTGTTTGATAAAGGTTTTATTTTCAATATTTAACACTCAAAAACAAAGGTTTTCAAAAAAAGGTGTTAGCGAATCACAATTTGATCAATTACTTTCTTACCAACTTCCTTATTAAGGTTGTCCATCAATTGGCTTTTGGCATAGTTCAATTCATTCCTTAGAGCTGCCGAATCGAGTTGCACAAACAAGGTCTTTCCTTTTACATTAAGGTCAAGTGTATGCTTCGATATCATTGGTCCTACAACACGATCCCAACAATTTATAATTTTTGTACCATCAAGCCCCTTTTCCAATCGGTAGACTTTCAATAATTCTTGAATCACTTCACCCAGTGTTTGCTCGTTCGATCTTGCCATAAACTATAAAATATTTTCTTCAACTTCATTTATTTCTCCTTGCACTACCCTGAAAATCTTGTAGTCGCTTTCAACTTCATTTAAAAGATGTTTGATTCGTTCTTGTTGGGTATCCGTAATAAATACCTGCCCAAAACTATTATCACTCACCAATTTTATAATTTGTTCCACCCTCAGATCATCCAACTTATCAAAAATATCATCCAACAAAAGTATGGGTTTGAAATTCATCTTTCGGGTCGTATATTCAAATTGAGCCAATTTAAGGGCTATTACAAAACTCTTTTGTTGTCCTTGCGATCCGAAACGTTTTATGGGATGTCCATTAATCAAAAATACCAAATCATCTTTGTGCACACCATTTCCGGTATATCTCACTGCCCGGTCTTTATCTCTGCTCGTTTGCAACAATTCCTGCATCGATTGGGTTTTCAAACCGGATTGATACTCAATATGAACATTTTCCTTCTGCTCACTTATTATCTCAAAATAATTTTTAAAAACGGGAATAAAGGCTTTTAAAAACGCTGCACGCCTTTGGTAGATTACATTTGCCAAAGGAATCATCGTTTGATCCCACATTTCAAGCAATGTTTCGTCCCAAAATCCGGACTCGGCAAATTGTTTCAATAATTTATTTCGCTGCAACAATGCTTTATTGTAGCCAATCAAGTCATTCAGATAAGCCTTATCAAATTGTGAAATCACACTGTCCATATACCGTCTTCGCGACTCACTCCCTTCATTGATCAAATCCCGATCGTAAGGAGAAACCATCACCAAGGGATAGCTGCCAATGTGATCAGCTAGACGGTGGTATTCCTCAGTGTTTTTTTTGAATACTTTTTTACTATTCTTTCGGAATGAGCATGAAATGTGGTCATCCAAATTTTCTAAATCGCGATACCACCCATGAATTGCAAAAAAGTCATGATCATGCTTAACAGAAAGACTATCGATTTTCGAAAAATAAGAACTACAAAACGACAAATAATAGATGGCATCCAGCACATTCGTTTTTCCGACACCATTATTTCCTATAAAGCAGTTAATCTTGGGAGACAAAAAAATATCGGCTTCACTACAATTTTTAAATTGCGTTAGTTTCAAACGATTCAAATACATAAGGCTACCGCTTTTGAATAAAACTTGCAACACGCTCCAACAACCATGAAGGAGTTGAAGTTGCACCACTTATACCTACTTTCATTCCATCGCTAAACCACTCACTCTTTATATCCTTGATTGAAGAAATGAAATGCGCATTGTCATTTACTTCTTGAACGATACTAAACAGATATTTTCCGTTGGAAGAGTTTTTACCGCTAACAAAAATAAACACATCAAAATTTGGTGCAAACTCACGCAAATGCGGAACTCGATCAGCCACCTGTCCACAAATGGTTTTATATTGCACAAAATCATCCGACACAGCTTCTTTACGCATTCGTTGTTTAATTTCAGCGGCAAGCGCATCATAATCATCCCTACTCTTGGTTGTTTGTGAATAAAGACGTATCGGTCGTTTAAAATCTACACTGTTCAAATCATCATTTCCCGAAACCACAGTCGCTTCATTATGAGTTTGCCCGTTCAGACCAATCACTTCGGGATGTCCTTTTTTCCCAAATATGATGGTTTGCCCGTTCACCGCTTTCATTTCTGTCCATGATTTATTAACTCGCTTTTGAAGTTTCAACACAATCGGGCAAGTTGCATCAACAATAGTATTGCCCTGCTGCGTCAACTGTTCATAAATATGTGGTGGTTCGCCGTGAGCACGAATAAGAACAACACTATTTTTTATCTCCTCAATATCTTTGGTATAAATTACTTTCAGACCTTTTTCGGAAAGACGTTGAATTTCTTTTTCGTTGTGAACAATATCACCTAAACAATAAAAATGATCATGCTTACCGAGGTTTTCTTCCACAGCCTCTATGGCATTTACAACACCAAAACAAAAGCCGGACTTGTGATCTATGGTAACAGCTAATTTCATGAATACTTCCCTTTAGTCTGCAAAGGTAAGGAAAGATTAAAACTTTGTCATAATCGAAATCATATTCGGAGAACTATGCACATGGAATTGTGAACGTGCGTAATTAAATTGAAATCTTTTGTACTTAAAACTAAACCCGAACCCAAAGCCTACTATTCCACCCTTACCACTAACCGCCAACTCCTTACGTCTTTTATAATTGTAAGACACTTGCAAGCTGAACGCTTTCACGGGAAGCACCTCAACACCGACAATTACATGGCGCAATAAATTTTCTTGAAAAATTTTGCTTTTGGACTTTCCGGAAACTTCCCCGGTGAAACTATCGGGAATAAAATCAGGGTCATTGGGATCTTCAAAAAATAAATTCCATTTGTTCAAGTGATCAAAAACCAAATGAAAACGGAAAGGTGCTTTTTCCAACTTCTTTGACAATGCCAATTGAATGGTAAACGGAACAGGTTCTACCTCGTTCGCAAAAGTTGTAAACTGCCTGCCTATATTTCGTAAAATAAGTGATGAACTAAACAACTTTTCTTGATAATTATAGTTCACGGCAAGATCGGAAACAAAGCCAAATGAGTTCCAAGCATCGTAAGCCGAATAAACAAACTTGGCATTAATTCCCAAAGTCCACCTTTCGGATAATTTCTTCCCCCAGCCAACATTAAAAGCATACTCTCCTATTGAAAAATCATCGTATTCAATACCTTGCGCATCCGTACGTGTAATTTTCCCATAATTGACATATTGCAAGGAAGCAACAAAATTTCCTTGTTTTTCAAATGTTCGACCATAAGCAGCATAGCCATAGTTTATCCCTGCATAATAATCAACAAAACTTAATGAAACCCTGTTATGAACATAATCGCCTATCAACGCCGGATTTGTAATGGTCAACTGTAAATCATCATCATTTACAGAAAGAAAATTGCTTCCCAATGCCCCATTTCTTGGAGAATTATATAATGAAAGAAATTGAAACACGCCACCTCCACCGGACTGTGCAATGGTGATTGTAGCAGACATTACAAATAGCGCAAGAGTAAAAATTTTTTTCACAATAAGTTTCGTATTTTAGTTAATTAGTGCTTGTCTACAAAGACTCAATACTACCTTGAACGCAAAACGAATACTTTTAGTATAACGACAATTCTATTTTAGCCTTTAGTCCGCCCTATTCCGCAAAATTGAAACGATTCGCTTTTTTTACTGATTCTTCTCAAAACGAATATTTTTTGTTTGCGCCTGCTGCACGATTGTTGAAATAATTGCATTATCAAGCATTCCTTCTTGATCCGTTGCTTGTTTGTCGGCGATGTAAGCATCCCGCTCCCGGTTCAACTTTTGAAGTGCGAGGGTGTACTTTTCTCTTTTCTTTTTCAAAGATTCGATGTATTGTTTCTTTTCTTTGATGCTTTTTCCTTTCAGCACATCCGGCAACGCTTCTTCTTCAATGCTTTCCATAACTTCAACATCATCTTCAACTGCATCAACAATGTCCCAATCAGCATTCTTATAACTCTGACTACTCTTGGCTTTTATTCGGCTTAGAGCCACGCCGTCGCCCATATTTTTTGCCTGCAAATCCTGATTGAGTTGTCGTGATAAATACATTGATTTTTGGTTTCCATAAGCTAAATATGTAGCATTTAAGGAATCATTCAATTGCATAATTTTTTTGTCATAAGGCGAAGCAATAAATCGGTAACTGTTGTCCTGTTCAATATTCAAATAAATACCTCCGGCAAGATCAGCTCCATCTTTCCAATGCTGATTTATCCCCACACGCGAAGGTCCGCAAAAAATGGTATTCACCTTGATATCTTTTACTTGCATTTTACCACACACCGATTTGTAATCAATTGTCCCTTGGTCGAAGCCTTCATTTCCGGCAATATAGATCAATCGCAAATCATCTTCATTTTTCCCCCAATCAAGAGCCTGATATGCACGATCCAACACATGACCACAATATTCGGAACCACCATTGGTTTTAAGTGCGAACAGTTGCTCTGATATATGATCAAGATCGGTAGTGAATGGGCTCACCAAACGAATATACCCTTCCAACATCGACAATCCATCATTTCCATATTCAAAAAGAGCAATCTCCAATATTGGAGCTTTACCGTCTTTGTTTTTCGCTTCCGAAAATTTATTTACAACATTCCAAAGCTGAGATTTTGCTTGATTGATCAAGCCATCCATACTATTTGAAGTATCGAGCAGCAAGGCTAATTTTACTTTTTGGATATTCTCTCCTTTTTCTGTCGAAGAAATAATCGTATTCACAGGTAATAACGAAAGTATCAGGAGTGCAATTACTAACTTTTTCATAAGATATTTTTTTTTGTGGAGATAAAAATTACAACAAGCGTGCCAATTTCAAAATTATCGAAGTCCAATATCAAAACAAAAAGCTGAGAAAAGTTTCAACAGCATGACAATTTTTAGAATTAATCGAATAATAGTTAGTAATTTTGTACCTTGATTTATAAAAACACAGGCATCATCAAAAAAACATTTCTAAAAGTAGCGGGCATAACGGGATTGATTGTTATCATTCTCCCTCTTGTTATTTTCACTTGTCTTCGTGTGCCCTTTGTCCAGACGATCATAAGTCAGGAATTGGCTGCAAAGCTTAGCAAAGAAACCGGGATGCAACTCGAAATTGGTGGTGTTGATATTATTTGGGTGAGCGACATCGTGCTTGAAGATATTAAAGCAAAAACGCCCGACAATAAACATTTGCTCGATGCCCAACAAGTTTTCTTAAAAATTAAAGATTTTGATCTGAACAAAAAGACAATTGATTTTCAACGAATTAGTATAAGCAATGCAAATGTAGATCTTGTGAAAAAGGTCAGCGATTCTGCATTCAATTATGCCTTTCTTATAGATTATTTTTCTCCCGAAAAGAAAGACACCACCGAACAGTCTTTGTTTTCCTTTTCGTTAGACGAATTGCATTTAAACCAAATTGACTTTCAATACAAAGATGAATTGGAAGATACCGTGAGCGATGGAATGTGTTATTCCAATATTCAAGTTCACAACCTTTCGCTTATAGCCAAAAATTTGGCAATCGATAATGATACCATCCACGCATCCATTGATTATTTATCAGGCAAAGAAATTAGCGGAATAGATATTCGATCGTTGAGCGGTGAGCTCATGGTGTGCCCCACCGCAATAGAAGCGGATCAGCTTCAAATTGAATCAAAACATTGTAAGCTTGATTTTGACCTTAAATTTTCCTACGACGATTATGAGTCATTCCGGAATTTCATCCATGATGTTGCCATGCAAGTGGTCATTCGTAAATCGAAATTCAACCTTGAAGACATAAAATATTTCGTTCCAACATTAAAAGGGATGAACAACCCAATGTTAATTTCCGGAACGATTGATGGAACTGTGGCTGACCTTCACGGAAATGATCTGCAAATCAAGTATGCTGATTCCACTGATTTTTATGGAAGTGTACACCTTAAAGGGCTTCCGGAAATTAATGAATCATTCAACAAATTAAACATTTACAAACTTTCAACAACAGCTAACGATCTTAAAAAATTTAAACTGCCCGATGAAAAAACCATCCCGTTACCCGAGCAAGTTATAAAGTGTCAAAACTTTCTGGTTCAAGGGGTTTTCGAAGGATATTTAAATGATTTCTATGCCAATGCTTTTTTCAAAACAGCAATCGGACAATTGGAAACTGATATTGAGTTAAAACACAATCCTACTATGGATATTATTGAATATGAAGGTGATCTGTACGCCAACAATGTAGCATTGGGAGAACTCATAAACGACAAAAATTATTTTGGAAACCTCAATCTACAAGCCTCTGTTCGAGGACAAGGATTAACCAAGGAAACCATTCACGCAAGCCTTAACGGTGTTATTGACTCACTTGATTTTAGAAAAAATAACTACAACAGCATTACCATTGAAGGCGACCTTTACCGACAGGAATTTCGGGGACACCTTCTGATTGATGACGAATTTATAAATCTGGACTTTAAGGGACTGGCAGACTTCACAAACAGCCCTGCGAAATTTGATTTTATCACTTCCATTCAAGATGCACACCCCGATTTGTTAAACATTTCGGATCGCGACATTGAAAGCTCCTTTTCCACAACGGTTGTAACAAAGTTAACAGCGTCAAATATTGACGACCTGCAAGGCTTGTTGCAACTGAAAAAAACAAGCTACTATGAGAACAACACAAACTACTTTCTAGATTTGTTGGATGTGAGAATAAAACCGGAAAATGATTCGCTAAAGTCGATAAACATAAAATCGGACATGATTGATGCGGAAGCATACGGACAGATCAACCTCAGCAGTGTTTTTGCAACGGTTATGGATCAGCTGGACAAGCACCTTCCGGCACTCAACATCCAAACACAGGATGGCATAAAACCTCAAAATTTTGATTATCACGTTAACCTAAAAAATGTTGATCCACTTACACATCTTTTCTTACCTCAACTAAAACTTGACAGAAATGCAAACCTGAAAGGATCAATCAATTCCTACGTTGACAGCTCCAATATTGAATTAAATATCAATAGTTTAGAATATAAAGGCATCAAAATAAAAGATCTTCTGCTAAAAGCATATTCACAAAAAGATCACATACACCTTTTTGCCGGCTGCGACTCTGCCATACTCAAAGATAAAAATGAAAATGACACCATCCGATTTGGTTTTAAGGGTTTTAACATCAATACTTTTGCTGATACCAACACCCTATCCTACGATTTTCACTGGGATTTGCTTGACAATCAAAAAAATAATAAAAGTAACTTTAGCGGCATCCTGAATCTGAACAATTATCCGCGCATGGAGCTCTTAATTGAGGATAGCGATATTCACATCAACGATTCGATTTGGAGCATTAAAATGGACGATGCTTTTGTGATTGACGGTGATAATTATGCGCTGAATAATCTGAAAATTTTTGGTGCAGGACAAGGAATGCTTGCAAATGGAGCGATTTCAAGAAACATTTATGACAGCCTACAGTTGGACTTCACACACCTAAACATTTCGCAACTAGACCTGTTGTTGAACACACAAGGTGTTGATATTGACGGATTCTTGAATGGAAAAATTAAAATTACCGACATTTACAATCACCCAAATTTTCTTGCAGATATTACCGTTAGCGACCTCTTATTCAACAAAGTAAAAATGGGAGACGCCTTTATTCAAAGTCAATGGAACGATACAGCGAAAATGTTGCAGTTAAACTCCGAATTTATCTACACCGGCAATGTCGGACAAAGAACCCTATTGACCGCCAACGGAAAGTACTACCCGTTAAATTATTACAACAACCTTGATTTGGACATTGAAACCAAAAAAATTGAAATAAAAGTATTAGAACCCTTTTTTGATGGATTGATTTCCAAAATGAAAGGAAAAGGAAGCGGAAAACTGCATTTGGGAGGCAACACCTCCAATCCGTTGCTGACCGGCTCTATGAAAGTTACCAGAGCAGGGCTCTTGGTTGATTATTTAAACACGTACTACACATTCTCCGATAAGATTATTTTTACGGATAAATTTATCGGTCTCAACAACCTAAAGCTTTATGATACCTTGGGACATTTTGCTGTCTGCGAGGGCAAGGTCTTTCACAATTCATTTCAAGACTTTTTTATTGATTTAGAGATAAGAGCCGACAAATTTAATGCACTCAATACGAATATCACCCACAACGACATGTTCTACGGAGATGCTTTTGCCAGCGGACTTGTAACCATTAAAGGTCCGGTAAACGATCTTATGATGGATGCAGATGTAAATTCTGAACGAGGCACAGAAGTTTTTATTCCCGTAAGCTATGATACAGATGTGTCGGAATACAATTTCATTCAATTCATCAACAAAGAAGATAGCATAACAAAACCGAATCTTGTCAGTTTTGAAAATGAAACAGGCTTGGGTATTAATCTGAAAATTGGGGTGAACCAAAATGCAGATGTTGAAATAATTTTACCCTACCAAATGGGGAAGATTAAGGGAAATGGTGAAGGCGATGTGATGATGAATATGGATAAAGATGGAGCGTTTTCATTATTTGGCGATTACAACATCAATGATGGATCTTTTCAGCTTGTTATTCAAAATATGCTCCGCCGCAACTTTAGCATTCAAGAAGGAGGGCTTCTCTCGTGGAAGGGAGACCCTTTTGATGCCGACATTAACCTTAAAGCTATTTACCCCGTACGTACAAACCTTGGAGGACTTCCGGGCATTGCTGAAAATGCAGACAATCCGGAATACGAAGCCTTAGCGAACAAACGCGTAGATGTTCAATGTATTATCGAACTACGCAATAAGCTTTTTAACCCGTCCATAAAATTTTCAATTGATTTGCCAAATGCCGGTCAGGAAGTGAAAGACAAGGTGTTTAGAGCTTTTGATACAACCAATGTGGCAGAAGTAAACAAGCAAATTATTTCGCTGTTGGCACTCGGAAGTTTTGTAACCCCATCGGCTAACAATCTTGCTTCAAACTCTTTAGACGTATCACTTACCTCTACGATGCTCAGCAATACACTAAACAATTGGCTATCGACAATTAGCAACGATTTCGACATTGGCATTAACTACCGTCCGGGAGACGATCTCTCGGCAGAAGAACTCGAAGTTGCACTTCGAACACAACTGTTTGATGATCGCGTAACCATCGACGGAAACTTTGGTGTAAAAGAATCAAAAACGGCAGAAGGAGCTTCCAATATTGTTGGAGATGTAAATGTAGAGTACAAAATCACTCAAGACGGGCGGTTCAAAATCCGTGCATTTAACAGAACCAATGATATAGACCTGATTAACAATGAAGCCCCCTACACGCAAGGCTTGGGGGTCTTTTACAAAACCGAGTTTAACAAATTCAGTGATTTCTTCAAATTTGTCAGAAAAAAACTAAAGAAAAAAAAGAAAAGTAAAACCGGACAAACAATAAAACAATCGACAGATGCCGTTTTAACACGACGTCATGAGCTGGAAAAATAAAAGATTAACCATTATTTTCCGAGCATTATCTTAATAATCTCCTTATCGGTTTCTTTCATTCCTTCCCGACCCAGTCGACCAACATTTTTTATAGTATCTTCCACATCTTCGTGAATAATTCCTTCACCGCCATGAAATTGTTGTCCATTCTTATACATCTGGTAGCCAATAATACCTGCATCAACGGCAGCAGCAATTTTTCCTGCACAGGAAGGCTTTGCACCATCACAAATAATTCCCGAAACAATTGCCAAAGCATTTACAATGGTATTGGACACTTCGGCATATCCACCTCCTTGTATCCATGCAATTCCGGCTCCTGCTCCCACACCTGCCGAAACAGCTCCACAAAATGCCGACAAACGACCAATACTTGTTTTTTGGTGAATCGTTACCAAATTCGAAACAAGAAGCGCCCTGTATAAAGTATCCTGATCCGATTTTAACTCCTTGGCATACTCAATAACAGGTAATGAAGCTGTCATTCCTTGATTTCCACTACCGGAAGCAATGATAACAGGCAATTCACAACCACTCATTCTTGCATCCGAACCGGCAGCAGCCATTGCTCTGGCACGCACTTTCACATCCTCAGCACCCCAAGCATTCAAAATTGTAGAACCTACATTTGCCCCCCAATCTCCGGAAATTCCTTCTTCTGCTATCGCCGAATTACAACTAATTTGTCGCTGCAATACTTCTTTCACATCTTCCAAATCAACACTTTCAGCAAAATCAATAATATCTTCCACATTCATTATCGAACGATCAGTAACGGATTGAGAACTAATCTCCACATTGCACTGAACATTATGTGTCAATACTTTCCCATTTTTGATAACCTTTACAATGTTGGTGTGATAATGTGAGATCTGAACACTCGCCGATTCATCGCCATGATAAACATTTACAACAATATCGAAAATCAAGCCACTCTCCGAAACTTGCACAACCATGTCCGTATCTTTCAAATAACGAGCGATCTCCCTTTGCTCAAGCTCGTTAACATCAGCAATTACTTCGAGTATTTTTTCAGCCTTTCCGGCAACAATACCGGCAGCTGCAGCAGCTTCAATACCTTTCAACCTTCCGGTATTGGGAACCACAACGCTTTTGACATTTTTTATAATATTTTCACTAGCTTCTATAATCACTTTATCAGGAACACTCCCCAAAGTTCCGCGTGCAACAGCTCCGGCATAAGCTATTGCTATAGGCTCAGTACATCCTTGCGCAGGTAACAGTTCTTCTTTAAGTATATTCTTGTAGGCTTGATACCTCTTATCATTCTTTTCCATCACAGTAAGTATAAAATTCTAATTTACAATACTTTAAAATCAAAAACAACATCCATGTTAAGCGCATTAAAAATAGTATTTTTGCATTTGTTTCCAAACTTGTTTTACATCTTACGAAAGATAATTCATAAAAACCACCACTCATAAAAATAAAACACTGTTTATCAACAGAATATAAAATCAACAAAAAAAATAAAATCATTCTAAATAATATCAGCTCTTAAAATCAAGCTTTCTCAAAAGATTCATCAGAGCCTAATATTTGAGCTTTTCCCGAAGCTTGGAAATAGAAATTTACCGCATCAAGCCCTTCATACAAAAAAAATTTGATTTTCAATGTATTATTTGTTAAGTTTGTGTTAATATTTGTATAACCATTAAAAATAAAGACTATGAAACTAACAAAGATCACTTTTAACTTACTTATCGTGTTGGCTCTAACTTTTGGCATGGCAGGCTGCTCGAAAAACCTCACTACCGAAACTTGGATCATCAACGCTATTATTGAACTAGGAGGTTCATTTGAAATGAATGTTATATGCGACATCGAAATCGATGGAGGAAAATTCACTGCAACAGTAAAATCTGAAGATGACGATGCGATAGACTTCACAATGACCGGAAAGGTGCAGGATGGTACAAAACTAATTTTTGATAATACAGAATTTACGTTGAAATATCCTGAGTACACCGAAGATGTTACCCTCAATGGAGAAGCAACGATTGCAGACAAAAAAATTAGCGGATCAGGAACAGTCGAATCGGTTATAAGCAGTTTCCCGGATCAAATCAACAAAGGCACATTCACATGTTCAGGAACTAAAGAATAACAAACTATTCTTTTGAGGTAGTATCTCAGATACTTAGACACTTTACGAGATACTACCTCTTGACCATTTTATCAAGGCAGCCAAAATTAGTTTGATGTAAAAAGCCCCACTTTACAGTGAGGCTTTGAAGTTTATTTTTTATGTCTATTTCATTATAAATTCTTTTTTTTGAGCATAGATACAATCCACACTCAATCAGACATATATTTTGCTAATCATACATGTTGACTGTATAAATAACTCATTAAAACTCCTCCACCAATAAGCAAACCGAAAGAAAATAAAACAACAAAAGCTGCAAGAAAAGCAAATGCTACTTTCTTTCCCTTACTATATTGATTGGCATATTCTATCATTTCTTTATATTTCATTGATTTTATAAAATACCTGTTAAAAAAGAGATAACTTATTCCTCCATGCGCCGCATTAATTGCTACGTATAGCATAAAATTAGTCATCCTCAAATTAACTAATCCCAAAACCACCATAGTAATTGAACTAAGAAAAAAAGTACTTACCATTTCCAAAAGAGCAGCAGCTCTTTTGTGTCTATCCCCTGTTCCGTCTTCTCTTGTAAGACATAAAAAAATAACATAAAATCTATCCAAGATATTCATATTATGATCCATTTGGATTTATAATATTAATTTTATCTGAAACACCCCATATAGAATTAAGCAAATCACCGCCATCTGCTAATAAAAAATGTTTTTTTCCTCGATAAACAGCCGGACGAAAGCCACCGCTACCGCCGAGACTTCCCGAATATCCGGCTTCGCTGAAACTACCGCCACCGCCACCACCATCTCCTACAAGTAGCGATGAACCAAATTCACTTTCTATATTCCAACGGACATATTCCGATCCGTCTCAATAAACCAAAACCTCACAAACAATCCAAGTACAACAAAAATAAGAAAAACAGCGAGATGGGGGGAAGAACTATTTATACGCTATAAAAACCACACCTAAAAACCACCAAATTAACAATAGTGAAACACTATAGACAATTAAGGTATTATTTCTTAGTAATTTCTTATTAAGAAGAATTATATGTTTATCACAACTCTTCTTCACGCTATCTTTAACCCAATAAATTGGGATACTAAACCAAAAAGCAATACCAAGATCAAAACCCAATATATAAATTGCTGAAAGAGGATTATAAAATGATTTTATGCCTTTCAAATAATGAGGGTACATTTCTTTCAATAACTTAAAATGTAAACTTTGTTTTCTTAAAAGGAAAGTTATTACAATAATCAATAAAAGAATAAAAATAATTACAAAAATATGATTTAAATAATCCATAGGTTAAAATTTCAAAAAACACCATCTACAACATTGATTTTTTGTATTACCATTATGAGGTGAATAATAATTCCTCCAAATGACAAATCTACATCAACAGCAAGATCTAATATGGTCATAATAACCAAAAAAGAACCAACGGGATTATTATAGATAAAAATGAAAATATTATAGATATTAATATCCCTGTTTTATCTGAAAAAGGCTTCTTCTTTTTAATAACAACATCCAATCTACCTTTTTTTATGTATATATAATTTATTAACCACATAAAAAACAAACCGGAGATCACGTAAAACAAAATGGAAATGGAGGAATCTACGGTTTTTGTAATAACAAACTCGATTGTAGTTATTAATGTGTAAATCCATATTTCAATTATCAATCCAATCCCATACGAAACCCTTTCGCCTGGTTCTGAGTTCTTAAATTTCTTTTGTCTTTGTTTGAACCATACAAACAAATAATAATAGTAATTATCAACGAAAATCATATTAATTCGATTTAAAATAATCAACAGCATCAATTGTTAAGTTAATTCTCATTGTTGATAAATTGTAAATTAAATTGGCTTCAGCTCCTCCAAATATCCAAAACGCAGTTTGTCCCATAGCTTCAACTCCATTCCACCAATTAGCTCTCGCCCCCTGTCGAAACTCGTTAAAATTATATACAATATTAACAGCTTCTGTAACTTTTCCAAGTATACGAATTACAGGTATTTCTTTTACTTTTACGACATTATAAGTTTTTGATAACTGATTCGATAACTTCTGCACTCCCACGACAAATCCAGTTATACCTGTAATAACATTATCAATAACTCTGTTAACCTTAGCACCAACATCAATAAAGATATCACCTTCCTCATTTTGCCAATCAGATGCAAATTCTTCACTCAATTTTACAAAACTTGACTTATCACGTCTACCGTAATAAGACCTACGACTACGAAAATGTTTTTTCCCTCGATAAACAGCCGGACGAAAGCCGCTACCACCGTCGGCACTTCTCGAATATCCGGCTTCACTGAAACCATCGCCACCGCCGCCTACAAGTAGCGATGAACCAAATTCGCTTTCTATATTCCAACGGACATATTCCGATCCGCCTCAATAAGCCAAAACCTCACAAACAATCCAAGTACAACAAAAATAAGAAAAACATTACGGTGCTGTAAGCTTGTTATGCAAACTTTCTAAAAAAGATTTATTTTGTCCTTTTGAAAGGTTCTGTACCCCAATCAAAAGAAAAATCAAACCCTTTACTATTTAATTCATTCCGCTGATTTTCACTCATAAACATAATGATATAATTTTCATGTGTTATTGTTGAAAGAATTTCCCTTCCATTTTGTAACAGTGCAATATCTTCAAGATAATAATTTCGCCAATCTATATATCTTTTAGCTTTTATAAAATTCTTCAAACTATCATTTAACAAATATTCAATCGAATAACCACTAACAAAAATCTTTTCTTTCTTTTTGCTTTTCTGTATCAAATACTTAGACAATTCCTTAATTTCTGACACAGTATCATATCCTTTTAAAAAAATATTAAATTCAACAGTATTACATTTTGAAAAAGCCATATCAAGCAAATAAAACCATTTTTCATCATCATCCTGATCAAAGGAACTATCACAGTAATACCTCATATTATCTTTCACTATCTTAATTTTTACATTATCATTAATATCCTTTTATAACCACCACTTATAATAATACTTCCAGTACTTAGGATTAGTGATAATGTGTATTTTATTAATATTTATATGAAATGGCGACATTGATACTGCACCACCTGATTCAGTGAATCCTGTACCTTCTAACGAAAAAGCAACAGGCACATATTCTTCAAAGCATTACCCCCCCCTTTCGCTTCCTCATTTCGCCAATCAGATACAAATTCTTCACCCAATTTTTCAAAATTTGGCTTATCACCTCTGCCGTAATAAGATCTACGACTACGAAAATGTTTTTTTCCTCAATAAACATCCGGACGAAAGCCGCCACCGCCACCACCATCTCCTACAAGTAGCGATGAACCAAATTCGCTTTCGATATTCCAACGGACATATTCCGATCCGTCTCATCCGTCCCAATAAGCCAAAACCTCACAAACACTCCAAGTACAACAAAAATAAGAAAAACTAATTGATTCAAAATCTGCATAGCCAGGGCAAACGCATCTAAAGTAGAAAAATTTTGAGCAGCATTCCCAGTTCTTTTACGGGAATGGTCTTCGTTAAAGGCGGCATCTAAAACTCAATG
>PDWJ01002799.1_pt1 | contig 17679 bp, 29 predicted proteins | sample 1430881 | NCBI WGS metagenome assembly PDWJ01 (sample SAMN01162460, study PRJNA174530) | Oral metagenome, whole genome shotgun sequencing project. | biome: Marine environment; feature: Marine mammal; material: Swab sample of the gingival sulcus; isolation source: swab sample of gingival sulcus...
GTAAAGAGACTTGGGCTAAAATCAGCTCTTTCAGATAAGTTTAATGAAAAAGAACTCATCATATTAGATGAAATGAATTTGAGCGAAATAAAGACAAAGGCATTTATAGAACTTATATCTGCTATAGATGCTGGAAGAAAACCGCTCTTTATAACTAAGGATGTAGACAAGACTGCCATTATGTCTTCAAGGAACATACCTGGAGTAAAGACAATCTTTGTAGGAGAAATCAACGTTTACGACATAGTGAACAGCGAGAGATTAATTCTTACAAAGGACGCCTTGGAAAAAATTGAGGAGGTGTATGCGTAATGAAATCACCCTACGATATAATAAGAAGGCCTATAATTACCGAAAATTCGATTGATTTAACAGCAGAGAAGAAATACACCTTCGAAGTTGACAGAAGAGCTAACAAGACTGAAGTAAAGGCTGCATTGGAAAAGATTTTCGAAGTTGAAGTCGCTAAGGTCAACACAATGATAGTAAAAGGTAAATTGAAAAGGCAGGGCAGAACCGCGGGATACAGAAGAACGTGGAAGAAAGCCATAGTAACACTTACGCCCGATAGCAAAGAGATAGAACTCTTTGAAGGCATGAACTAAGGAGGCTAAAAGATGGGAATCAAGAAGTTTAAACCCACCTCTCCCGCCAGAAGGCAGATGACGGTGTCTTCATTTGAGGAAATCACTAAAAAAACTCCCGAAAAGTCGCTTACAGAGGCGCTCAAAAAGAACGCTGGACGTAACGAAACAGGAAGGATTACTGTCAGGCACAGAGGTGGCGGAAACAGAAGAAAGTACAGAAAGATTGACTTCAAGAGGAACAAGGACAACGTGCCAGCTAAGGTAGCTGCTATTGAGTACGATCCAAACAGATCTGCTAACATAGCACTTCTACATTACGCTGACGGAGAAAAGAGATACATCCTAGCTCCTCAAAGGTTAAAGGTTGGCGATCAAGTTATAAGTGGTACAGAAAATCTTGATATACAGATTGGTAACGCTATGCCACTTAGCGCAATGCCAGTTGGTACGTATGTACACAACATAGAGCTAAAACCTGGAAAAGGTGGACAGATCGTAAGGTCTGCAGGACTAGGTGCACAGCTTATGGCAAAAGACGGAAAGTATGCACAGGTTAGGCTACCTTCCGGAGAAGTTAGAATGGTGCTTTCTAGGTGTAGAGCTACTGTAGGTGTTGTTGGAAATTCTGATCACTTTAATATAAGTATCGGAAAAGCTGGTAGAAAGAGACATATGGGAATCAGACCAACAGTAAGGGGATCTGTAATGAACCCTTGCGATCACCCACATGGTGGTGGTGAAGGTAGAGCTCCAGTAGGAAGACCTTCTCCTGTTACTCCTTGGGGTAAACCTGCACTAGGTCTCAAGACCAGAAAGAAAAACAAAAAGTCCAATAAGTACATCGTAAAATCAAGGCACTCTAGGTAGATTGGGAGGATATGATAAATGCAAAGAACACCTAAAAAACCGCCCTTTGTACACAAGGGGCTAATGAGAAAAATACAGGAAATGAACAAGACTGACGAAAAGCGTGTCGTAAAGACTTGGTCTAGGTCGTCTACAATATTTCCTAATTTTGTAGGACACACGATAGCTGTTCACGACGGCAGAAAACATATCCCAGTGTATGTAACTGAAGATATGATAGGACACAAACTCGGAGAGTTCGTACCTACCAGAACATTCAGAGGACATTCTGGCGATAAGGGCAAGAAGTAAGGAGGATTGGAAGTGAAAGCAAAGGCAGTTGCTAAAAATTTGAGAATTTCACCCAGAAAACTCAAGCCCGTCTGCGACATCGTCAGGGGCAAAGACGCTAGGGAGGCTATGGCCATACTAAAGTTTACTCCCAGGAAGAGTGCTCGTCTAATAGCTAAGGTTTTAGAATCGGCTATGGCGAATGCGGAAAACAACCACGATATGAACGTTGAGTCTCTATACGTTGCGGAGGTGTACGCTAACCAAGGACCAAGGATGAGGAGATACAAAGCTGGTTCAAGGGGAATGGCAAATCCAAGACTTATAAGAACTTCGCACATAGGCGTCGTTGTTGCGGAAAGAGAATAGGGGGAGAATATGGGTCAAAAAGTAAACCCTCATGGGCTTAGAGTCGGAATTATCAAAGACTGGGATTCTAAATGGTATGCTAACAACAAGGACTTCTCGGAGAACCTAGTTGGAGACTACAAGATAAGAGAATTCATTAAAAGAGAATTGTACACTGCTGGAATCTCTAGCGTGTACATAGACAGACTTGCTAATGAAGAAGTACATATAAACATCTTCACTGGAAAACCTGGAATGATCGTTGGACAAAAGGGAGCAAACATCCTAGTTCTCAAAGCTAAATTAGAAAAGCTTTGCGGAAAAAAGGTTAAGCTCGACATCAGTGAAGTTGAGAACATCGATAGAGACGCTCAACTAGTAGCTGAGAACGTCTGCGTTTCGCTAGAGAAGAGGATAAGTTTCCGTAGAGCTATGAAACAGGTTATCGGAAGAACTCTAAGATCTGGCGCAAAAGGTATAAAAGTAATGGTTTCGGGAAGACTAAATGGAGCTGAGATCGCTAGAAGCGAAACTTACTCAGAAGGAAACGTTCCATTGTCTACCCTAAGAGCTAACATAGACTACGGCTTTGCAGAAGCTGATACCGCTTATGGTAAAATCGGCGTTAAAGTTTGGATTTATACAGGCGAGGTTCTAGCTAAACCAACAGAGGGCAAAGTTCTCGTAAGGAAGAAGGCTAGGGCAAGAGGCGCAAGGTCGCAAGATAATAGAAGAAGATCGCACGGCAGAAGAAACAGCAGAAATAGTAGGAATTCTGCTAACCGTTCTCAGCGCGGCAACTAATGATTGTAACTAAAGGAGGCTTATTGATATGTTGATGCCTAAAAGAGTGAAGCGCCGTAGGGTGCATCGAGGCAACTTTAGAGGTCGCGCACACAAGGGCAACGAAGTGACATATGGTGAATATGGCTTGATGGCCATGGAACCCACATGGATCACAGCCAATCAGATAGAGGCGGCTCGTATAGCAATAAACAGAAAGATTAAACGTGGTGGTAAAGTTTGGATCAAAATATTCCCACACAAGCCCATCACAAGAAAACCGGCAGAGACTCGTATGGGTGCTGGTAAAGGTGCTCCAGAATACTGGGTAGCAGTAGTAAAACCAGGCAGGATCATGTTCGAGTTAGCGGGAGTAAACGAAGAACTCGCTAGGGAAGCCCTAAGGCTCGCAGCTATGAAGCTCCCAATCAAGTGTAAGTTCATTAAGAGAGAAGGGGACTTCGTAGTAGAATACGATCCTAAGAAGGCTGCATTGGCTAGGGCTGCGGAATTAGCAGCAGCTAAGGAAGAACAGTCTGTAGATGGTGAAGCATCAGTTGAAGAAGAAGGTGGTGCATCTGATGAAGGCTAAGAATATAAGAGAATTATCGGAAAAAGAACTTGTCAACACCCTGAGTGATCTCAAAAACGAGCTTTTCAATTTGAGGTTCCAGCATGCGACAGGTCAGCTCGAAAATCCGCTCAAGATAAAGAGCGTGAAGAGAGACATCGCTAGGGTTAATACCGTGATGAGAGAGCTTACAAAAAGAGCGTAGGCGGGGAGGAATAAAGTGGAGAGAAATAGCAGAAAAGTAAGGGTCGGTCGTGTAGTCAGCGACAAGATGGATAAGACCATACTCGTTATGACTGAAGGCTTTATAGCTCACCCCCTTTATAACAAAAGGGTTAAGCGCTCAAATAAGTTCAAAGTTCATGACGAAAACAACATTGCAGAAGTTGGAGACAAAGTTAAAATAATGGAGACTAGGCCTCTAAGTAAGGACAAGAGGTGGCGACTAGTCGAGATAGTCGAGAAAGCTAAGTAGAGGAGGGACCGGACATGATACAACAAGAAACCAGACTAAAGGTCGCAGATAATTCCGGTGCTAAAGAACTTCTTACTATAAGAGTTCTCGGTGGTTCTGGAAGAAAATACGCTAATATAGGCGACATAATAGTGTGCTCGGTTAAACAAGCAACGCCGGGTGGAGTTGTAAAAAAAGGTGAGGTCGTAAAGGCAGTAATAGTTAGATCTGTAAAGGGTATAAGAAGAAAAGACGGCGTAACTGTTAAATTTGATGAAAATGCTGCTGTAATAATCAAGCCCGACCTAAACCCCGTTGGAACTCGTATATTCGGGCCAGTTACAAGGGAACTAAGGGACAGAAAATTCAGCAAAATAGTTTCTTTGGCACCTGAAGTGCTTTAATGGAGGATCTTAAGATGAAGATAAAGACAGGAGATACCGTTGTCGTCATCTCGGGTGAAGATAAAGGCGAAAAGGGCAGAGTTATGGCAGTTTACCCTAAGAAGAACAGAGTTCTAATCGAGGGAATAAACAAAGTTACTCGTCACCAGAAGCCAAATGCCCGTATGCAGACTGGCGGAATATTTGAAAAAGAAGCCCCCGTACACGTTTCAAACGTTATGTTGTGGGACGATAAATCTAAGAGTGGTACTCGTGTGAGGCTTGAAAGAGCTGATGGAAATGTAAAGAGAGTGTCAGTAAAGAGTGGTAAGGTAATTTCCGAACCAAAGTGGGAAAGGGGGCGTAGAAAATAATGTCAAGACTTAGAGACAAGTACGAAAATGAAGTCAAACAGGCCCTTTTAAAAGAGTTCAACTACAAGAATGAAATGCAAATTCCTAAGTTGGAAAAGATTTCTGTAAACATGGGACTAGGTGAAGGTAAGGATAACGCCAAATACATCCAAGCAGCAGCTGATGAATTGGCTCAAATTACAGGACAGAAACCGATAGTTACAAAGGCTAAAAAGTCTGTAGCGAACTTCAAATTAAGAGCGGGCATGCCTGTAGGGGCAAAGGTCACTCTTAGAGGCGAGAGAATGTACGAGTTTTTAGACAGGCTTGTTACAATCGCTCTACCTAGGGTAAGGGACTTCAGAGGTATAAAGGCAAACTCGTTTGATGGACGTGGGAACTACACTCTCGGAATCAAAGACCAGCTTATATTTCCTGAAATAGTCTACGACAATGTAGATGCAACCCGTGGTATGGACATAAGCATAGTTACTTCAGCTACAACAGACGAAGAGGCTAAGGCATTACTAACGTTGATGGGTATGCCTTTTGCTAAGAAATAAGGAGGATAACTATGGCAAAAACCGCATTAAAAGTAAAACAAGCAAGAAAGCAGAAGTACAAAACTAGGGAGTACAGCAGGTGCAACCTTTGTGGAAGACCTCACGCTTACTTGAGGAAGTATGGCATTTGCCGTATATGTTTCAGAGAACTCGCATACAAAGGGCAGATCCCCGGCGTTAAAAAGGCGAGCTGGTAGACAAAGGGAGGAGTTAAAGATGGCATTTTCAGATCCTATTGCAGATATGCTTACTCGCATTAGAAATGCTAATGAAGCTAGGCATCAAAGCGTGGACATCCCAGCCTCCAAGTTCAAGAAGAAACTCGCTGAGATTTTATTGGAAGAAGGCTACATAAAGAATTTTGAATTCATCGACGAGGGAGTCCAAGGAAAGATAAGAGTCGAATTAAAATATCACGAAGATAGACGTGTTATAACTGGTATAAAGAGAATTTCTAAACCTGGTTTGAGGGTTTATGCGAACAAGAACGAGCTTCCAAAGGTTTTGGGTGGCTTGGGAATCGCTGTAATATCTACATCAAACGGAGTGTTAACTGATAAAACCGCCCGTAAAATGGGTGTTGGCGGAGAAGTAGTCTGCTACGTATGGTAGTAAGCTTTTAAGAGGAGGAACAATGTCAAGAATAGGTAATTTACCAATAGACGTACCTCAAGGCGTTACTATTACAGTAGCGGAGGACAACGTCGTAACAGTTAAAGGTCCATTGGGTGAGCTTAAAGAGCCAATTGATTCAGCTATAAGTGTTGAATTAGAAGGCGAAACGCTCCTCGTTAAAAGGGCTGATGAGAGTAAACGCTCAAAATCACTACACGGTTTATCTCGCTCTTTGATAAACAATATGGTAGTGGGCGTTACCAAGGGCTATGAGAAAAAATTAGAAATCGTAGGCGTTGGTTACAGGGCAAACAAAAACGGAAAGAGCTTAGACCTTCAATTAGGATTTTCACATCCATTGGTTTGGGACGATCCAGAGGGTATTACTACAGAAGTGCCCGAGCAAACTAAGATAATAGTAAAGGGAATAAACAAACAGCTTGTAGGTAATTACGCTGCTAAGATAAGAGACCTCAGAAGACCTGAGCCATATAAGGGTAAAGGTATCAGATATGAGGGCGAATATGTAAGGCGTAAAGAAGGAAAGACTGCGAAGTAAGGAGTTTTAAAATATGATAAAAAAACTTGATAAGAATAAGAGCAGGCAAAAGCGCCACTCTAGAATTCGCAAGGCCATATCAGGCACTCCCGAAATGCCAAGGCTGAGTGTGAAAAAATCCAATAAAAACATCTACGCTCAAATAATAGATGACGTATCGGGAAGCACTATAGTTGCAGCGTCTTCTATGGATAAGGACTTAGGCGTAGAACATGGCGGAAATGTTGAAGCTGCTAAAATAGTAGGTGCAGAAATTGCTAAGAGAGCAGCTGACAAAGGCGTTGAGAAAGTTGTATTTGACCGCGGTGGATACATTTACCACGGCAGGGTTAAAGAACTAGCTGATGCAGCACGTGAAAACGGGCTGAAGTTCTAAGGAGGATAAGGATGAAGCAACAGAGAATCAATGCCAATAACTTGGAGCTAAAAGAAAACGTTATAAATATTAACCGTGTAGCTAAGGTTGTTAAAGGTGGACGTAACTTTAGGTTTAGTGCTCTCGTAGTAGTTGGCGACGAGGATGGTCACGTCGGTTTGGGAACTGGTAAAGCGCAAGAAGTTCCTGAAGCTATAAGAAAGGCTATCGAAGACGCAAAGAAGAGCCTTGTTAAGATTCCAAGGGACGGCACTACAGTTCCACACCCTATAAAGGCAAGTTTTGGCGCTGGAAAAGTTTTGATTATGCCTGCACCTGCTGGAACGGGCGTTATCGCAGGTGGACCTGTTAGAGCGGTACTGGAATTGGCAGGTTTGAAGGACGTAAGAGCGAAATCTCTTGGATCAAACAACCCCAAAAATATGGCGCAAGCTACATTGAGAGGTCTCCAGGCGCTTAAGGTGCCAGAAGGAGTCGCAAAGGCTAGGGGCAAGTCCGTCAAAGACATTATAGGATAAGACGGGAGTTTGTTCCCGAGTAAGCGAAAGGAATGGTCATACTTATGGCAAATATACAGGTAAAACTCGTTAAGAGTACAATTGGCGCAATTCCTAAGCATAGGAAGACCGTCCAAGCACTGGGCCTAAAAAAGTTGGGTCAAGTGAAAGAACATCAGGACAATCCTCAAATAAGGGGAATGGTCAAGCAAGTTGAACACCTGGTAGAGATAGTTGAATAGAGTGGAGGTGCTAAAGTGAGAATACATGAATTACGTAGTGCCAATGGACCGAACAAGTCCACTAAGCGCCTCGGTAGGGGGTCTGGTTCAGGACAAGGAACGACTGCAGGTCGTGGAATGAACGGTCAGAATTCAAGGTCTGGTGGTGGAGTTAGACCTGGCTTCGAGGGAGGTCAGATGCCACTATTCAGGAGACTTCCTAGAATTGGTTTTAACAATAAAAGATTCGCAAGGGTTTGGGCAGAAGTTAACGTATCGAGATTAAATTCTTTTGAAGACGGAGCTAACGTAGGACCTCAAGAATTAATAGACGCAGGCATCGTCAAGAAGATGGGCGATGGCGTGAAGATTATGGGATTTGGTAAACTTGAGAAAAAGCTAAATGTAAGCGCTCATAAGTTTACTAAGTCGGCTATAGAAAAGATTGAAGCTCTTGGCGGGAAAGCCGAGGTGCTATAATGTTTACTACGCTTAAAAACGCTTGGAAAATAGCGCCACTAAGAAAGAAGATACTCTACACTTTGATGATGATCGTAATTTTTAGACTCGGCGCCAATATTCCGGTTCCCGGTGTTGATAGGGTAGCCCTAGTGAAGAGTATGTCAGGTGGTCAGGATACCTTGATTGGTATCTTCAACCTGATGAGCGGAAACGCTTTTAAGCAATATTCTATCTTTGCTTTAGGAATATCACCTTACATAACATCGAGCATTATAATGAACCTTCTGCAAGTAGCAATTCCATCATTGGAGCGTTTGGCTAAGCAGGGGGTTGAAGGAAGAAAGAAGCTTGCCCAGTACACTAGATACGGAACTGTTATAATCGCTATTATACAGGGATACGGTTTCTCTATGGGGTACTTTAGAAGGTATTTCTTTAATCCGGGAATGGAGTCAATAACACTAGCGGTTCTTATACTGACTGCTGGTACAGCTTTCCTTATGTATTTAGGCGAGCATATAACTGAAAACGGCATAGGAAATGGTATATCGCTCTTCATCTTTGCGGGTATTATATCCAGACTTCCTGACGGAGTAATCCAGATTTACACTAACCTACAAGCCGGTCAGGTAAACATCATATCCGTCATTATGTTTGTGGTTGTCGCATTGTTTATGATTGCGGGCGTTATCATGATAAACCAAGGCGCAAGAAAGATACCTGTGCAGTATGCAAAGAGGGTTGTTGGAAGAAAAATGTACGGTGGTCAATCCACTCACATTCCATTGAAGGTAAACCAAGCTGGAGTAATACCTGCAATCTTTGCAATATCTGTACTAGCAGTTCCATCAACGATAGCTGCGTTTTTCCCAGGATCAGGTTTTTCAAACTTTGTTGAGAACTATTTATCCAGCAGGTCGTTTATATTTATGGCTTTGCAATTTTTACTAATCATATTCTTTGCTTATTTCTATACTTCAATAAGCTTCAACCCATTTGAAATAGCTGAGAATTTAAAGAAAAATAGTGGTTCTATACCGGGGATAAGACCAGGGAAACCAACGGTGATGTACCTTCAAAGGTCTGTAAACAGGCTAATATTATTAGGTGCTATATTCTTAGGAATAGTCGCTGTATTCCCTAACATACTACTTAACTACACATCTCTACAGATGAGGTTTGGTGGAACGTCCCTACTAATCGTAGTCGGAGTTGCATTAGAGACTACTAGACAGATAGAAGCACAGATGTTGATGCGCAACTACAAGGGATTCTTATAATAAAGGAGGTATGGAATGCGACTAGTTCTATTGGGAGCACCTGGTGCAGGCAAGGGAACGCAGGCGGCTATGCTTAAAGAAAAATACGGCATAGCACACGTATCTACCGGAGATATATTGCGCTCAAACGTAAAAGCAGCTACTCCATTAGGTCTTGAAGCAAAGGCCTATATGGATAGAGGCGAACTGGTTCCAAATGAATTGGTTATAAAGCTGGTTGAGGACAGACTACAAAAAGACGATGTAAAACAGGGTTTTATGCTAGATGGATTTCCAAGAACAGTTGACCAAGCTGAGGAACTAAGCAGAATTTTAAGTGAATTAAATATGGACCTTGATGTGGTTATAAACATCAGCGTTCCAAAAGAAGACTTGATTGATAGGATTGCGGGGAGACGTCTTTGCAAAAATTGTCAAGCAAGTTATCATGTTGTATTTTCGCCACCAAAAAAAGAGAATGTTTGTGACACTTGTGGCGGAGAACTATTCCAGAGACCTGATGATGTCAGGGAGACCGTAGAGAACAGAATAGATGTCTATGAAAAACAGACTAAGCCCTTGATTGACTACTATGGTGAAAAGGGAATTAGAAAGGACATAGATGGCTCTATGGCTGCCAAAGATGTTTTTTCACATATGGTTGACGTTTTAGGTGCATAATATGATATCGATAAAATCTAAGAGGGAGATCGAACTCATGAGGGCATCGGGCCGAATATTATCAGCGGCCCACAAAGCGATCAGTGAAAGTGTTAGGATTGGAATAACCACTCAAGAACTCGACAAAATAGCTGAAAAAACTATACTCGACTTGGGTGGAATCCCTGCTTTTAAGGGATACAGAGGATTCCCTGGAACGATATGTGCTTCGGTAAACGAAGAAGTCGTTCACGGGATACCCGGAAACAGGGTCTTAAAAAGTGGTGATATAATAAGCGTAGACGTTGGTGTTATTTTAAAGGGTTATTACTCAGATGCGGCTAGAACCCACTTAGTGGGAGACGTTTCAGAAGAAGTAAGAGCTCTTGTAGAGCACACTAGATTAGCCTTTGAAGAGGGCTTTAAGAATTGTGTAGTTGGAAATAGGGTTTCTGACATAGGTCACGCCATACAAACCTATATAGACCAATACGGCTATGGGATTGTAAGGGATTTAGTTGGTCACGGTGTTGGAACTGCGCTACACGAAGAACCCCAGGTTCCTAATTATGGACCAAAGGGAAAAGGACCTAGATTAAAGGCTGGAATGGTAATCGCTGTAGAACCAATGATAAACTTGGGAACCTATGAGGTAGAGACCCTTGATGATGGGTGGACAGTTGTTACTGCAGATAGAAAACCGTCAGCTCACCATGAAAACACGATTGCAATAACTGAAGAGGGGCCTCAGATTTTGACAATGGGTATGGAGGTGTAGCGTGAGCGAAACTCTAAGTCCAGAATTGGGCACTATTGTTATATCAAAGGCAGGACGAGATAAAATGCGATCGTTTATTGTGGTTGAGATTGTTGATGAACACTTCGTCAAGATTGCGGACGGGGATTTGCGTAAAATCTGTAACCCCAAACTCAAAAAGACAAAACATCTAAACATAAGCAAGACTGTGGTCAGCGAAATTAAAGAGATGTTGGTCGATGGTTTAAAGGTAACGGATGTTCAGCTTAAAAAAGCGATAGCAGACTTTACATTTGGTAATAGGGATAGCGCATAGGAAGGGAAGGATATGTCAAAAAAGGATACGATAGAAGTTAAAGGCATTGTAACGGAAGCACTTCCAAATGCGATGTTCAATGTTAAGTTGGAAAATGATCATGTCGTCCTCGCGCATATATCTGGAAAGCTCAGAATGAACTTTATAAGGATTTTGCCAGGAGACAAGGTTACTTTAGAACTCTCGCCATATGACCTAACCAAGGGTCGTATAACTTGGCGAGATAAATAGAACGGAGGACACTATGAAGGTCAGAGCGTCGGTTAAGCCGATATGTGAGAAGTGCAAGGTGATCAAGCGCAAGGGTAGAGTCATGGTGATCTGCCAGAATCCCAAGCACAAGCAGAGGCAAGGATAAATTATAAGATAATGTCACAGCAGGAGGTGCATTGATGGCGAGGATCGCAGGAGTGGATTTACCCAGAAATAAAAGGGTGGTCATAGGACTCACGTACATATTTGGCGTGGGAAAGAGCAGATCACAAAAGATATTAAAACAAGCAGAGATTAATGAAGATACCAGAGTTCAGGACCTTACCGAGGGCGAGGTAACTAAGTTAAGAACTATAATCGAAAACGACTATATGGTAGAAGGTGATTTGAGAAGAGAAATAGCTCAAAACATCAAGAGGTTACAAGATATAGGTTGTTATAGAGGTATAAGGCATAGAAAGAGGTTGCCAGTTCGAGGTCAAAGGACAAAGACCAATGCTAGGACTAGAAGAGGTCCAAAGCGTATCGGCGGCAAAAAGAAGGGCTAGGAGGAATAATAAATGGCTGTAAAGAAAACTAAAGTCAGAAGAAAAAGACGTGAAAAGAAAAATATAGAGCGTGGTCAAGCTCACATTCAAGCCTCTTTCAATAACACCCTAGTTACTCTTACAGACGACTTTGGAAATGCAATTTCTTGGTCATCTGCAGGAAGCCTTGGTTTTAGAGGTTCTAGAAAGTCAACTCCATTTGCTGCACAAATGGCAGCAGAAGCTGCTGGGAAGGCAGCTATGGAACACGGTTTAAAGAGCATAAAGGTCTTTGTAAAGGGCCCAGGTTCAGGAAGAGAAGCTGCAATTCGTGCGTTACAGGCGGTTGGACTTAACATAACTGCAATTACAGACGTTACACCAATACCTCACAATGGTTGCAGACCTCCTAAACGCAGAAGGGTCTAACAATAACCCTTTACGAATTTATGATGGCCGGTAAAATAGTTCTCTAGGGCGAGAATGAGATTTTACCCTCAAATTGATATAAAAAAGGAGGGACGTTAATGCTCGAAATAGAAAAGCCTACGATTGTGTGTGGAGAAGAAAACAACGGCTCTTACGGAAAGTATACTTTAGGTCCACTTGAAAGGGGATACGGGACAACTCTTGGAAATAGTTTGAGACGCGTATTGCTTTCATCGCTTCCAGGTACAGCGGTTAAGTGGATTAAAATAGAAGGTGTTTTGCACAGGTTTTCTACGATAAAGGGAATCAGAGAGACCGTAATTGATATAATTTTGAATTTAAAAGGTTTGAGAGCTAACATACTCTCAGATGAAGATACTAAGATTTTAAAAATAAGGCACGAAGGCGATGGAGTTGTTACTGCTGGCGACATAATCTGTGATTCAGAAGTCAACATAATAAATGAAGATATGTATATTTGTACTTCAGAAGTTGATGGAAAGTTAGATATGGAGATTGCAATAACAAAGGGCAGGGGCTATGTCCCAGAAGAACGCCATAAGCAAGAAGCAGAAGATGACACTATAGGCGTATTATACGTAGATAGTATCTTTACCCCAGTTAAAAAGGTAAACTTCTCTGTTTCTAGGGCTAGGGTTGGTCAAAACACCAACTACGATGAACTCGAAATAGAGGTCTTAACAGACGGTACGATAAGACCTGATGAAGCTATTTCCTTGAGTGCCAAGATAATGAACGAGCACCTAAACCTATTTATTGACATGACTGAGTCTATGAGTCAAGTTGAGATAATGGTTGAAAAAGAAGATGGTGTTAAGGAAAAAGTGCTTGAGATGACTATTGAAGAATTAGACCTATCTGTAAGGTCCTATAATTGTCTAAAGCGCAATAAGATAAATACAGTTGAACAGCTTACCGAATTTACTGAGCAAGAAATGCTCCAGGTTAGAAATCTAGGTAAGAAATCGTTAGACGAAGTTAAAAAGAAATTGGAAGAACTCGACTTAGGTCTTAGGACAAGTGACGAGTAGTTTATAAGGAGGATAGAGATGGCGGAATACAGAAAACTCGGCAGACCTTCATCACACAGGTCTCTAATGTTGAGGAACTTGGTTCTGAGCCTGATTAACCATGGGCGCATTGAGACTACGGTCACTCGTGCAAAAGAGGCTAGAAAGTTTGCCGACAAGATGATAAGCTTAGGTAAAAGAGGCGATCTTCACGCTAGAAGGCAAGTAATCAGCTACTTAGGAGATAAGGAAGCAGCAAAGAAAGTCTTTGACGAACTAGCTCCTAAGTACGAAGGTAGGAACGGCGGGTACACTAGGATCATCAAGATTGGTCCAAGAAAAGGTGATGCTGCTGAGATGGTTGTTTTTGAACTAGTTTAGAAATTTTTTCACTGGTAAAATTACTTGTTCTTTTGAGTTTTCACTTCCTTATCTTCGCATAAATCCCTCAGTCGAGTAGTTACTACACTCCTTCGGAATTTTGCTTGATAAGTTTGTGAAATTCTCAAAATACCTGCGTAATTTGTAGTTAAAATATATTTATTTAAAAACCAATCTTTAAGGTCTGTATTGGGACCCAAACGGGTGTACGCAAACGGGGACGGGTCTTTTTCCGTCGCGTTTCCCAGTGACGGAAAAAGACCCGTCCATGTTGCGTCACCTTGTATGAAAGCGAAAAAAATTATAAGTTTGTAAAACAGTTTAGACAGGCAAGAACGCCTTAGTTCTGGGAACTAAAAAAATTCTGGCTCGCAGTGTACTAAAAGCGTACATAAGAGTCAGAATTTTTTGTATTCCCAAAGAAATTAGGTAGTTATTGCCTGTCTAAAGGGTGGACATGTATGTTAGAGTTCTTACCAGCTGGTTAACATAGCTCATCTCATTGTCATACCATGCAACCACCCTGACCTCGTATATATTGGTTCCGCACTGTTCTGCTAAAGTTCCAGTAGAATCAAATAGTGATCCATAAGACATTCCGATTATATCGCTAGAAACTATCTCTTCTTCGCAGTATCCAAAGCTCTCATTTGCCGCTGCCTTCATAGCTGCGTTGATACCCTCTACTGATACGGTATCTGTCTCATCCTTTAGTGTTGCGTCAAGTATAGTGATAGAACCGCTTGGAACTGGTACTCTTAGGGCAGAACCTATCAACTTTCCATCTAGCTCTGGAATTACTAGACCAATTGCCTTTGCCGCTCCAGTTGTGCTTGGAACTATGTTTATTGCTCCAGCCCTTGAGCGCCTGAAGTTGTTCTTTCTGTTAGGCCCGTCCAAGAGCATTTGATTTCCTGTGTATGCGTGTACAGTTGTCATGAATCCCGTTCTCAGCTCCCTGTACTCGCTTAGAGCCTTTGCCATAGGTGCCAAACAGTTTGTAGTACAAGATGCCCCGGAAACTATCTTATCGTTCTTTGTAAGGGTCTTGTGGTTTACGCCGTATACTATTGTAGGTAGGTCTGAACCAGCTGGAGCTGATATTAGTACCTTTTTAGCACCTGCGTCTATGTGTGCCTGAGATTTTTCTTTTGATGTGAAGAATCCGGTACACTCAAGTACCACGTCTATATCTAGGTCTCCCCAAGGTAGGTTTTTAGGGTCCTTTTCACTGTAAACCCTTATCTTTTTGCCTTCAACCATTATATTCTCATCGTCGCTTTTGATGTCCTTGTTATAAGAACCTTGTACGCTATCGTACTTTAATAGGTAGGCTAGTAGGTCCGGCTGTACTAAGTCGTTTATTGCTACTACCTCGTAATTGTCGTCTTCAAAAACCTTTCTAAATGCTAGGCGGCCTATTCTTCCAAAACCATTAATTGCAATTCTTATCATTTAAATAATCCTCCTGTCTGTTTTAAATTTGATGGGGCTGTAAATCCCAAAATCCCTTTTTATAAAGATTCCCATCGCTTAATCTCTAGATCTAAAAATAAACGTGCTCTTCTCCATCTTATTATGCCTAACCGTCATATCCCTAAACCTTTCAAGGGTCAGTTCAAATTCTGTGTCCTTTAGTGCCTTTATTATCGGTAGTTTTAATTTTATTGCGCTCATATCCTTAGATACCCAATCATACGGGTTTATTTGCTTATTTAAGTAAAATGTTCTGTTGCCAGATTTTAGTGAATACCAGCCTAAATCAAACCTCATGGGTTTGTTAAAGACTATGGTTATGGTATCTTCGTCTATTTCCGCAATTCTAGCTACTGGAGGAGTGTCATCGTCTCTTGCCTTAAAGGTAAAATCTACAAAGTCTTCAACCTTATTTCCTGCATAGTCTTTTTGCTCCTTATATGACACTTTAACTCCGTTTACTGCCTTTTCTTTTAGTTCCCTAGGATCTAGTATTAGATACACTATACTCTTATCGTATTCGTCAAATTGTGCGAACATAACCTCTTTGTCATCTACTTCAAATGAGCCTATATTGCTAAGCATTTCGTCAAATTTTAGCATTATTTTCTTGCTTGTTATCTCCTTGGCGCTTACGATTGCTGGGGCGGTGTCGTCCTCTTCTACTTCGATGCTAAAGTTCTGATTTTTCAGCTTGTTTCCCGCATAGTCCTTTATGTAATCTAACTCTATATCATTGATTCCAGCATCGAGTTTTGTGCTAAGTAAGAATGTGTATACGTTATCCCTTAGACCAGCGAGCATAGCTCCTCTATTACTACCGTTTATCTTTAATCCGTTATATCCCTTTCCTAAATATAAGTCTAGGGGTTCAGACGCATATACGCTTATCATCTTAGCGTTGATAAATTCTATATCTAATACCTGTGGCGCTATATCGTCTTGTGCTATAATCTTTTCTTCAAATTCTAGGCAATCTTCAGTGTTTTCTGCATTTCTGACCGCTAGCATATAGGGTTCAAAATCGTCTTCATCTTCGTCTTCTTCTAGCTCCCTCTTCTTTACTTCTACAGTCACATTGGCACCCTTGTTTAGAGCCTTTATTAAAAAGAACCTTGCGCTTTTGCCATCCCCATCCAAGATTATATTTTCAAATCCTATTTCAGTGTTCCCCCTTTTAATTACAACTGATTGCAGTGATTTTTCTAAAACTTCGCTGGTAAAATCTATGCTCACTACCTTAAAGTTGTCTATGCTTACGGACTTAACTGCGAGTGGGGGATTAGATTCTTCTTTTTCATATCCCAAATCATATGCCATAGGTCTTTTAGCGTCTTTTTTTGGTAGCATTAGGGTGTTGTAGATCATTATAAATGCATCTCCACGAACTACTTCGGTTTTCTTTTCTACCTTTAGACCTTCAAGAATTCCTAATTCAAGGGCGTTAGGAAAAGATGTTTTATATTCGGGTGTGTAATCTAATGCCCTGAGCATCATCACTGCAAATTCCGCTGCCTTTATCCTATCCCCAAAACCAAAGTCTGTTTTAGACCTTCCCTTTATCCATCCTGCGTTCTTTGCAAACCCTATTATTGGAGCGTAGTAAGGGTTTTTTATATCTAGGAAGGTAGGGTCTCCTTTAAATTCTAAAGCCTCTTCGTACTTACCCATCATCCTGCAGAGGATTACTACTGCATCCTCCCTGTTGAGGTAGTAGTCTATCATTAAATCTCCGTCTTCGTTTCCCTTTATAGCTCCGTAATCGTAGAGCTTGTCAGATATTTCCACAGGGTCTCTATCTATGTACTCTGTACCTTCTTCTACGGCAAAAACGATTGATGTTATAGCCAATAAGAAAGTTAAAATCAATACTATATATTTTTTCATTTTTTTATCCTTATTCTTTGTTTCATATTTTTTAATGTCTGAAACCATTATACCCTTTTATTGATTTGAATGGTATCTTTATATCACATCAAGAAGTAAATAACTGTGAACAAGTTATTTTTTCTTGCTTATATATGCGTTGTGGGTATTTGAAACTTGCAAGATATTAAAAACCCGATTAGAGGAGAATATCAACATATCTTTTCAGAATGCTGAGAAACCCTTAGTTCTAGTAACTAGCAGATTTTCAACTCGGAGTGTACTAAGAGCGTACATGAGAGGTGAAAATCTGCGTATTACGACGAAATCAGGGGAATCTCAGCATTCTGAACTTGTTTTTTGTGGATATAGGAATTATAATAAAACCCATGAATAAAGTAGAATTTAAAAACGTTTCTTTTTCTTACGGCACTGATGGCGTCTTAGCAGTTGACGACATCAGTTTTGCTGTGCAAGAAGGAGAATTTGTAGCCATACTTGGGCACAACGGTTCGGGCAAAAGTACAACTGCAAAACTCATTAACGGACTATTACTTCCAAATTCTGGAACGGTCTACGTAGATGGGATGGCAACTTCTGATGAGGACAAACTTTGGACCATACGCAGTAGGTGTGGCATGGTATTTCAAAACCCAGACAACCAGTTAATAGCTACTATAGTGGAAGATGACGTTGCATTTGGACCTGAAAATCTAGGAGTACCTGCAAGTGAAATAAGGCGTAGGGTAGACGAATCCCTAAAGACGGTCGAAATGTACGACTTTATTTCCAGATCTCCACACCAGCTTTCTGGTGGTCAAAAACAGAGGATTTCAATAGCTAGCGTATTGGCTA